>Ga0335396_10002144_pt1 | contig 24352 bp, 21 predicted proteins | sample FRY02_FD_205743 | JGI IMG/M metagenome (GOLD analysis project Ga0335396, IMG submission 205743) | Freshwater microbial communities from Lake Fryxell liftoff mats and glacier meltwater in Antarctica - FRY-02 (spades assembly) (version 2) | ecosystem: Environmental > Aquatic > Freshwater > Ice >... | reverse complement strand
GGTGGGGTGCATATTTTATTAGCCCCACTCTTACAGGCACTGCACCAACATGTGTTCGCGGCTACTAAAATTCATACCGATGACACGCCCATAAAAGTACTGGCGCCTGGTAATGGTAAAACTAAAACAGCTCGGCTTTGGGTCTACGCTCGAGACGATCGACCCGCGGGTAGCACTAGCCCGCCGGCTGTTTGGTTTGCTTACTCAAGAGATCGCCAAGGCATTCACCCGCAAACACACCTTAAAGGGTACAAAGGGGTGCTGCAGGCTGACGCCTTCGCTGGGTATAACGAGGTCTTTAAATCAGGCGAGATACTTGAAGCCGCCTGTTGGGCGCATGCCAGACGTAAGTTCCATGACATGCATGTACTAAACGCCACACCGATCACTACCCATGCGTTAAACACGATTGGTGAGTTGTACGCCATTGAAAAAACCATACGGGGCAAGTTACCCGCAGAACGATTAAAGGTAAGACAAAAGCAATCGGCACCAATTGTGAATGACCTACACGCTTGGCTAACTGCACAACTCGCAACCGTATCTAAGAAATCAATCACAGCCACAGCCATTGGCTATGCTCTAAATCAGTGGCAAGCGCTAACGCTGTTCTTGACCGATGGGCAAATTGAAATTGATAATAATGCCGCCGAGAGATCTCTGCGTAGCGTCGCTATTGGAAGAAGAAATTTCTTATTTCTTGGTTCAGACAATGGCGGCGAACGCGCCGCCACGCTCTACAGTTTGTTGGGCACAGCCAAGCTTAACGGCATCAACCCACAGGCCTACCTCACGCATGTGCTCACAGTGATTGCTGATCATAAAGTGAATCAGATCAGTGAACTACTGCCTTGGAATGTGAAGCTTGAGAAACACGCTCAAGTGGAAAGTGAAACTGAAACTGAAACTGCATAAAACTAGCGGGTTTGCAATACGGTTCAGGTCGGATGCTTACCCTCAATCGTCAGCCGTTCCAATTATTATTTCTGCATGACAGCCTTATAAGGTGTTTACATCATGTCAATAAAAAAACTATTGTTATTTCTATATCTTTCTTTGGTGGGTTGTGCGTCTTTCACAACCGCCATATACAGTCCCGATTATGAAGCCGTAGACAGTCTAAAGGGTGGAAAATTAAAAAAGATATCGGTTGCAAATGTTCAACCGTCATCTCCTGACTCTCCAGTAAATTCCATAACACTAAGAGGTGGATCACTAGTAGTTAAAGACGGCACATTTAGTTCTTACATTCAGAATGCTTTGATTTCAGACCTAAAAGAGGCGGGCGTATTTGATGAAAACTCAGCTGTTCGAATTAATCTAACTGTGGTTAAAAACGAAATCGATGTATCAAGCATGAACAACGGCTCTGGCAATATCGAAATACACATGAATATTAGCCAGAACAATCGAGTTTATTTTGAAAAAACGTATACAGTAGCTACAACATTTGAGTCTGCTTATGCTGCTGCAGTAGCCATTCCTCGAGGTCAGAACGAATATCCGAATTTAATTAGGCATCTATTTAGAAAAATATACTCTGATCCTGACTTTATAAAGGCGGTAAAAAAATGAGGATTCAATCAATGATAAGCAACGTAAAAATTAAAGTAGCTGTCTCTGCTTTATTGGTCCTAATGCTGACCGGTTGCGCACACCCAATTGTGATTTCCCCCACGCGTTCTATTCAAAACGTAGATATGGCGTTAATTAAAAAAAATGTTGCTTACGTTATGACGGATGCGGATCGGAATAAGCAAGTTGAAACGGGCGGTGGCGGTGGTGACAAGGTGACATACTTTCCGTATCGCGACTTAGAGAAAGCCATACGAGACGCTTTGCGCTCTATCTACGCTGATGTATATGTCATAAAAAGTCAAAATGATATTGAAGATATCAATGCAAAAGATATTTCCTACATATTTACACCGGAAATCTCAACCTCATCAAGCTCCGACTCCTTGTTCACATGGCCACCAACATCCTTTTCTATCGAAATGGCATGTAACGTCTTAGATGCAAGCGGAAATATCATCGCTCGACTGAGAGTGGTTAGCAATGGCAGTGCTAATTTTTCCGAATTCAAAACAGATTTTGGTCTGTCTGGACGCCGAGCAGCTGACATTCTGTCTGAAAAATTCAGTATCGAAGTTAAAAATAACGCCAAACTCAGGTAGTCACGAGGGGGAGTAGCTCACCCCCGTCTGTCTCAATCAATATAGGCAACCATCTCATAACTATAATTCCGCTCCGCACATTTCGAACAACGGTGCAAAAGATGTGGGCCCTGCGGGTCCTCGATCCGTTGATACTGAATCGCCTCAGCAGGAGGAATATACCCGATACTCCTGAGTAGCCTTTGGCGCCTGACTTTGTTGGCACCTTTCGTATCTTGAGATCTCCACGCATACCGCGAAGATAGCATTAGTGTGGTCAAACGTATTTTAGAAATTCATAACCAACTAAAATAAACAACTATTTCATGATGCTGCGTATTCCTTATGGAAGTTGGCAGAAGTCAGGAGTTACAAAATAGAACCTCTTGACTTGAAGAATATAGCTACAATTTAGTTACGACTCACCCTTCGACCGTCTAGTTAGGCTAGATGCTCTTAGGGCGACAGGCCGCCTTTGGGCGGCTTTGTCATTTCTGAAGATAACCATCGAGCAGACCTGAAACTTGGGGACTCGTTATAACAGTTCAAGAGATGGTCATCAAACTGGCATTACCCCCGGCAGCAGCCGTGTTCACGCTCACTACACGTTCGAAGAGCAGACGTTCCAGAGGTATTTGGGTTTCACCATGATAGATAACAAGGTCAAAAGACAGGTCCTTGCTACGCCAGTCGGCAACCAACTGAATCTGTGCAGCGACTTCGATGGGCAAGCTTTCGAAGAGACGCCGAGTTAGCGTATTGTCTTCCCAAATGGCTGTGGCGCCAACAACGAGTACCGCCACAAACTGGGTTAGCAAGTCGTCTTTGCTGCTGGCTAGACACAGCACCGGTGAACGAGGCAGCAATCGGTAAGTATTGTTTTCGCCCGTTGGGCCTGAAAAATTTCTGGTCAACCCGCTTTGAGATAAGTCAGCATAATGATCGCAAAGACTAACTAGGTGTTTGTGGTCTTGATTGTTAGCCCAAGTTTTAAAAAGGTCTAACGCATTATTATTTTTTCTAACCGCAATGTCGCGTAAACGCGAATCGGGTTGTTGCCCATTGTCGATTCTAGCTAACGTTCGACCTACTGCATCTTCAGGCCTGTTGGAAAGTAACCGATACAAATATAAAGGCCCACCGGCTTTAGGCCCTGTGCCAGAGAGCCCTTCACCGCCAAAGGGCTGAACCCCTACGACCGCCCCGACCACATTTCTGTTCACGTACATATTGCCCACGTGAGCGCGATCTATAACGCGGTCTATGGTTTCATTGATACGAGTATGTAAGCCCAAGGTCAAACCATAGCCTGTGGCATTAATTTGATCGACCAACACATCAAGATATTCGCGTCGGTACCTGAGTACATGAAGCACTGGCCCAAAAACCTCAGACTCAAGTTCACTAAGACTATTTAGAATGATCAGGGTAGGCATAACAAAGGTGCCTTTTGCTAGCGTATTGATTTCACTGCGGCCCAATCTTTCAATATTGTGCCCTCGAGATTGCATCGTAGTAATATACTGTTCAATGTTGGCCTGAGCCTCTGCATCAATCACAGGTCCAATATCAACGGCTAGTTGGTCAGGGTTGCCTATTTGATACTCTGCCATAGCACCTTTGATCATAGCAATGATTCGGTCGGCCACATCTTCTTGCCCGCACAACACGCGTAATGCGGAACATCTTTGTCCGGCACTGTCAAAGGCAGACATCACGACATCGTGCACAACCTGTTCGGCTAGTGCAGATGAGTCGACGATCATGGCGTTTTGGCCACCTGTTTCGGCGATAAGTGGCACCAGTTGTGCTTTTTTCGATAAGGCCTGCGCGTCTGCCGCAAGCGCACTTTTACATTGATTTAGATGATGAGTCTGATACACGTATTCATAAAGCCATTCATTACATTGAACAACGAATTGATGATTTACCCTCAGTGGGTGAGGTTGCAAGCCATGTGGGGGTCAGCGCAAGGCAACTGGAACGACTATTCAAAGCATCTTTGAAGATGACGCCCGCGGCTCTTCAAAGAATGATTCGCCTTCAATATGGAAAATGGCGTTTGACAAACACCCGAGACTCAATCACCAACATTTCATTAGGTTGCGGGTTTTCTGATAATTCCCACTTCTCTCGCGAGTTCAAGGCTTTGTTTGGCCAGACACCTAGGGCGTTTCGCAGCGCTTCAAACAGTGACATTGGGTAAAAATCAGCTTAGCTACGTGTTGTTAAATGTTTAAGTTAATGCGACGCATAAAAAACGAATATCTTTGTTGACAATCACCATAACGATCTATTAAATGTAGAAGCTTAATGGCATAAAAAGTATCTATGTCTTACGTAAATATATTTTGATGGCGTCAGATAATCGTTTACCGACCAACCAACCTGATTTGCTAAAATTGTGTTTAACCTTGGAGTCTTGAAAATGGTCATGAAGCGTTTTTTAACCATCGGTGCCGTGATTGTGGCCGTATCGATCGGAAGTGTACAAGCCCAACAGGCTCCAGTCATCATCAAGTTTGCTCATGAAGTACCAGAAACAGCGATTAAGGGGCGAACTGCGATTATGTTCGCCGATAAAGTCAAGGAATACAGTAAAGGGTCATTGCGCGTAGATATTTTCCCAAATGCGCAGCTCATGCCATCACGTGACGAAGTTCGGGCAGCCATTCGCGGTCAAGTTGATATGGTCGCACCTCAAACCAGTTTCTTTGTTCCCCTAGACGCAGCTTGGGATGTGTTTTACCAACCGCTGCTATTTAACACCGCCAAGCAAGGCATGGACACGCTGCAGGGGAAAGTCGGAAATGAGTTGCTTACTAACTTAGATAAAGTGGGTTTACAAGGCATGGGCGTTTGGCATGATGGGCCTGGTTACTTGTTCATGCGTGACAAGCCAATCACTAAGCCAGAAGGAATGGCGGGCAAGAAAATCCGTGTTTTCCCATCAGCCCCCCTTGAGGCAGCCGTTCGTGCACCGGGTGGCATTGCCGTATCGATGCCTGCCGCTGATGTCTTTTTGAGCTTGCAGCAAGGCGCCATCGAAGGTGTTATAACAACCGTGACCTATGCTGGGCCTGCCAAGTGGGATGAAGCACTCAAGGCCATGACACGCATGACCATGTTTATCGGTGGATACGGCGTGGTCTTTAACAAGGCCCGTTGGGACAAATTGAGCCAAGAGCATAAAGATATTCTTCAGAGATCTTTCAATGAAGCCACTGCTTGGAATCACCAAGCTGCTGCACAAAATATCTTGGACAACGAGAAAAACCTTCAGGCCAAGGGCGTTGTTTTTGCAGACTTAACACCAGAAGAAATGGGTGCTTGGCGCAAACTGATGGAACCCATTTACAAAGCTCAACCGGAAGCGGTACAGACTCGTATTCGTCAGATCCAAACCTTAATGAAAAACTAATCAGTAATTTTAATGTTGCATCTGCTTAGATGGCTTGGCATTGTTTGGGACAGGTTTGAAACCATTGTTGGTGGCCTGTTTCTAACTTTGTCAGTTTCAATCGTTGTTATTGAAATCGTCGGTAGAAACCTATTCTCGGTTTCCATGATCGGTGCTGATGAGGTTGCATCCTTCGCCGTCATATGGAGTGTATTTTTTACAGCTTCAATCGGCGTCAAAAAGAATATTCATGTTCGTATAGATGTTCTTTTTCTACTTTTACCGCCTTGGGCTGCGCGTTTACTAGATGCTCTGGGTACGGGGCTATCGTTGGCGTTTACCGCTTACCTGACCTACTCTGGTTGGGAGTTGGTTCAGGAAAGCATCATGCTCGGTGAAATGACGATGACCATGCTCAGAATGCCACTCTGGATCCCGCAATCAATCATCCCAGTTGGTGGTTTTCTTCTAAGCGTTCGACTGCTGCAAAGGCTTATCTATTTGCTTCGCACTCCAGACCCTGAGCTCACGCTTCGGAATCAATTATGACTGCAACACTGGCGACTTTCTTCGCGGCTTTAGTCGGCGGCATGCCTATCGCATTTGCGCTTGGTGCCTGTGGTCTGATTTACCTTTTGCTACAGGGTGCCGCAGCCCCCACCTTAGCCGCACAGCTATTTTCTTCACTCAATTCATCGGGGTTATTGGCCATACCCTTTTTTATCTTGGCTGCTGAGATCATGAGTCGTAGTGGGGCAACGATACGCTTGATCAATCTAATTGATACGCTGCTGCGCCACACCCGAGGCGGCTTGCCCGTAATAAGTGTGATCGCCACAGCTTTGTTTTCCTCTATATGTGGCAGTTCTGTTGCGACGGCAGCTGCCATCGGAACGGTTCTGATTCCCGAGATGACTAAACGCGGCTACGATAAAGTGTTCTCGGTTGGGTTGATTGCAACAGCTGGCGGACTTGGCATCATGATTCCACCATCTGTACCCCTCGTGGTCTATGGCATGGTCACAGAGACGTCCATTGCTTCATTGTTTGCCGCAGGTGGCATTGTTGGCTTGATGCTCACCTTTATTCTTGGGCTCGCGGCCTACATTTACGCACGCAGGTCAGGCGTACCTCCGCGTCCAAAGGCTACTCTTCGTGAAGTCCGTGAAGCTTTCGTTGCTGGAAGTGGTGTTTTGTTATCACCCGTGATTGTTCTAGGCGGTATTTATGGCGGTTTTTTTACCCCGATGGAGGCTGCAGCCGTTAGTTGCATTTACGCAATTATCTTGTCGTTTTCTTACGGGCAAAGCCTGTCTTCGCTTTTCCCTATCTTGACTAGTGCGGCCGCTATGTCATCAGTCATTATGCTCATTCTTGCTGGTGCACAGCTTTTTGGTTACGTTGTCACCAATGAACGCGTACCCCATGAGATGTTTGCCTTTATTTCTTCTCTGGAACTTTCAAGAACAGAAATGCTCTTCGCGGTCATGATTTTTTTCTTAATCGCCGGCATGTTCTTGGAGGTGATCTCCATGATACTCATCACGATGCCAATTCTGCTGCCTGTTCTCGCCGGCTTTGATATCAACTTGGTATTTTTTGCGGTATTGCTGGTATTGAATATGGAAATTGCAGTGATCACCCCTCCCATCGGACTGAATCTCTTCACAATTAGCGCTATCAGTAATACGCCAGTGATGTGCGTCTTTAAAGGCTGCATTCCTTTTGTTGCCATACTTTTAGTCTTTCTTGCGATCATGGCGTTGACCCCTGGCGTACAAAAACTTTTCGAGATGCTCTAGACTATTAATGACCACCCCCCTTAAAATTTTGGGTAACTTTGGCGTTAGTCACTACTTGTGCCCCCCAGATATCAATTTGATACAGTTTCTCGATGTTGCTGTAAACGCTGGCTTCACCAGTGTAGGGCTGACAGAACGTGCGCTGTCAGAGATGTCTATTGCGGCGATTTCTCGCGAGCTGCGTGCTCGCGATATGACGGTCTCATCGGTCAACACAGCGGGCTACTTTCTTTTCCGCGATGAACGGCGCGCCAAGCAAGATAAGATCAATGAATATCTGCTCCAAGCAGCCAGTGAGCTTGAATCTGCCGGCGGAGTGAACCTGATCGTTGGTGGCAACCCAAATTTAGACATCGTATCGGCACGAGCCTTTGCATTAGAAAAATCTGGTCAGTTGGCTGTTCGTGCAGCAGAGCTTGGTACCAGACTCTTGCTTGAACCGATGCACCCAACTCAGGTGGTGGGCAAAGGCTGTGTAAATACTCTTTCTCAAGCTTTTGAATGGACTCAGTTAATTAGTGGCCTTGTTTTGAATTTAGATTTGTATCACAGTTGGTGGGACCCCGACTTGGCAAGAACACTCGAAGGCGAAATGGCCCCACTAGGTATCGTTCAAATTTGTGATGTTGCATTTTCGTCAGAGAGCCAACTCGCTTCTCGCGTGCCATTAAATGAAGGGAAAATTAACTGGGCTCGAACGGTCGCGTATATTGTTAAACACAGGCCGAGCATACCCATTGAGCTAGAACTTTTCGAAAGTCAATTGACAGGGCGTGATGGCCTAGACTTATTGGTTCAAAATGCCAAGCACATTAGGTCTTTTTTGCAGGGGAATATAACGTGATGACTTTGATTACAGGTGGCGCAGGGTTTGTAGGCCTAAATATCGCAGAGCGGTTATTAGCGAACGGTCATGGGGTTGTTATCTTTGATCGTAATCCCAGACCCGAGGCGCTCACTCAGTCTCTAGAGAGTCTGCCCGGTAAGTTGCATTGGGTCACTGGCAATGTGATGAACAAACTTGAACTCATTGATGCACTGAAGCAGCATGGTGTTCTGCGTATGGTTCACGGTGCCGCAATCACAGCCGGTATCGATAGGGAAACCATTGAGCCTGCCGAGATAGCCTCGGTCAATCTGATCGGTTCAATCAATGCACTTGAGGCAGCTGTGCAATGTCAGTTGCAGCGTGTGGTTCAGCTCGGAACGGGCTCTGTCTACGGCTCGTCTGTCAAGCAAACTGGTCTACTTGATGAAGAACTCGATACACCTCGACCAGAGTCCCTTTACGGAATAACCAAATATGCTGCAGAGCTGACAGCAATTCGATACCGGAATACCCGAAAGTTAAATATTAGCGTTGCGCGGCTTGGGGTTGTGTTTGGTCGCTACGAGTATGACACCGGCGTCAGAGACACACTTAGCGCACCCTTAGCGTTGGCTGCTTTGGCTGAAAGTCGTACGCACGCAAAAGTGTATGCAGGCATTCCAGACGATTGGGTCTATGCCGCTGACGTGGCAATAGCGGTTGATCTTTTGCTTCACACGCACAACCCCACCAGTCCGGTTTATCATGTGGCAACTGGCGGTACATGGTCTGTAACCCAGTGGTGCGAGCGTTTGACCAAGGCTTACCCAGGGTTCTCTTACGAGCTGATCGATAATCAGGCTCAGGCCACAGTGGGCAGACACACGCCCAGCAAACGCCCCCCATTTTCGATTTCCCGTATCAGCCACGAAGTTGGTTATCGTCCAATCTATGAGTTAGATAGCGCTTTTACGGATTACTTGGCATGGCACCGCAGCCTGACTTGTTCGCCAGCGGGCTAATAATTACGTTGCTCATGTTGTTCATAAGCCAGACATGATTCTCGTCAGGCTTGAACACTGACTCTGACGCCTTGATCACGGTTAGTGAGCGAATAATTATTATGTCATACGGTGCAAGTTTTTTAGAATATTTAAAAAAACTTTCGCACGATGCGTCAGCGGCAGTGAGGGGGCGTGTTGTTGGTAGAGCTAAAAAGGTTCTTTACTTCCGAGAGTTAAAGCAGATGACTGTCATCGAGCTGTGCACTCGGCAAGTCAGTGCGCAAGTAATCGCACAAAAGCTTGGCGTAACAATGCCAACGTTGTACAAGTGGAAAGATTAACTACTTGGTCATGAGGTGCCCGATCTCGGACAACGTCTTGAGGTCGCGCCCTGGTCCGCAGCCAAAATCGAGTAAGGCAAAAGGCGACTCGCCCTCGATATATTTTAATAGCGATGCAATGTTCTGACTGCCGTCATGATTGCGCGTGCCTTCGCGGAAATCTTCAGCTCGCTGATTGTAGTGTTCGAGCGTGTTGCCGGTAGTTTTGGCGAGATCTTGCGCATCAACCTTGAGGGCTTACTCTGAGCTCTTTTTGTCGGCTGGCTTATCCGCCTGCGCGTCGGCCTCTGGCTTAACGTCGCCGATGACACCCTTGAGCGGACATATCGTGAAGGCGAGGCATTTTCTGCAACCAACTGCTAGTGCGATTGGGCATAAAGTCATGGTGGTTCTCCTTGCGATTTAACTACCAAAACTCATCATACACTCCGAATGATGTCGCATAGCTACAATTTCGTCTCTCACCAACCCAAATCATCAAATCCGTAGACAAAGGGCTAAGGCATTGCTATCGACATCGGAGAATAAACGCTGGTCCGGTGCCAGCGTAGTCGAGTTAACCATCCGACTGATATAACCATGCAATCGTTTCATCAGTTCTTTATAGCGCCTGCGGCGTAATGAGAAATTTGCTGTTGGTTGCCTGTTGCTTGTAAAGAGAAACGGCATCAAGGTTCAACGCTTTGGCCAAAGATACTTCTCGGGTGTAATAGCTGGCGAAAGTCGTTTTAAGCTCGCTGGTTACGCGTGCATGCAGTTTTTGCAAGGTCTCAGGTTCTATTTTTTTCAAAAATGGAAACAACAACCAACCGCCGACGCCCCAGGCCATACCCACATTGCGGGGAAGCTCGATTGGGTTAAGGTCTAGGCCACCATAAATATAAACCTGCTTGTGAACGTTAGAGCCATAGCGGCTGTACTCTTTAGATTTGCTGTTGAGAACCCGTTCCATGCATTGAAGAATTTGCCCGGCCAGTTTGCCTCCGCCAATTGCATCGAATGCCAGTGTGGCACCGGTAGCATCTAAAGCAGCCGTTAGATCATCGATAAAACTTGGCGCACTGGTGTTGCACACATACACAGCACCTTGCGACAACAACAGATCGGCCTGTTCTTGTTTACGAACAATGTTGACCAGCCCAATGCCGTCTTTGAGGCAAATGCGGTTGAGCATTTGCCCGAGATTTGATGCACCAACGGTATGCACCAGTGCTGAGTGCCCTTCCTGACGCATCGTGTGAATCATGCCCAATGCCGTTAGTGGGTTAATGTAGGAAGATGCGCCTTCAGCGGCTGTGGTGCCGTCGAGAAGAACCATGCACTGATCAGCGTCAATTGCGCGGTATTGGGCATACATGGCACCGCCAGAAATGGCCACTATCTTGCCCAGCAGTTGTTGAGCTTGGGCTGAAGCCCCTGCGCTAATGACAAGGCCTGCGCCCTCATTGCCCACCGGTAGTGATTGGCCCATACGTCCTGCCATGGCAGGTATCAATTGCGTTGGAATATTTCCGGTCAATAAAGGGCGCTCAGTCGTGCCGGTGACTTTGAATGTATTGATGTCAGCGGCACCAAAGAGCAGCCCGATGTCTGATGGGTTTAGAGGCGACGCCTCAATGCGCACCACAACCTCGTTTGCCTTCGGTTCAGGTACGGCCACATCAATCAATGAGATCTCTAACTCACCGTTAGGCTTAATTAAAGAACGTAATTCAAGCCCTGTATCTGGAGTCGTCAGGGTTGCAGCTGTTGCTGATGTTTCGGTCTGTGTGGATGTGTTGATTTGAGTCATGATGAACGCCTTTGGTTTTTACTTTCTGAATCTTTTACCTATCTTCATTAGTATAAATTTGACAAATTAAAATGAATTGATTCATAAATAGATCAATCATCGATGGGAGCGATAACCACAAATATAGCGAAAGACATGTATGAGTAAGTCTAAGTGTGTCGCATTTGAATTTTTCGGGGCGATGCCAAGGCGATTAATATGCCATGCTCGACTGTATCACGCATCATCGCGTGACTCGAGCGCAATATGCAACAACGATTGTTTCACGAACAACACATCGAGCCGAACTGACCGAAGCAGGAAACAGCTATTTGAAAAAATGCAAACGCATGATTGAACAAGCGCGAATAGCCTAATACGCCTAGCCGATTTTAAGGCCAACATGATGATACTGAGGTGTGTGTTTGTGTTCAAAGTCATTCGAGAACCTGCCGAACTTGATCCCGTAGCGAACTGATGGCTGATGCGTAAGACTCGATGCGAAGCTTAGAGTCAGATGAAAAACGTATCGAAAGGTTAAAAGCGATCGGTTCTTGTTGTGATTCTGTCCAGAGTGGCATAGCAATTGCATGTAAAGTGGGTTGGTAGGTGCCAAGAGCAAGGCAGTAACCTTTGGTGTCGAGGCAGTTAAAAGACTGCTCAATAACCTTGCGATGCTTAGTGTACTGATTTGGAAATCGATCTTTGTATAATTTCATAAGGTATTCAAACCGTTTTGATTCAAGTGCATACAACAGTGAATGACCTATCGCAGTCTCCATAACGGGGCGCGTTGCTCCGATTTCAGGTTGTTCTATCCATTCAGAATTTGGCCTAAAACTTTCAAGATAAATCGCTTCGAGGCCTACTAGGGCGGCCATCGATGTTTGACCTCCTGTTTTGTCAGTTAGATCTTTCATTATTCGTCGAGCGACGTGGCGCTCTTTGAGGTTAGCCAACATGGGGTAGCCCAATGCAAGGGTGCCATAACCAAGCTTGTATTTTCTATTTACAGAGTCATGCTGCAATAGGCCTAGACCACATAACGTTCTGGTTAGTCTAGCGGTTGTAGTTGGATGCAAGCTAAGTTTTTCACTTAAGGCTTTATTGCCAAGCAAAACGTCTTGTTTGGTGAAGCAACGTAGCAGGGCGATTGCATGCACAACTGTTGTACTGATCTCTTTTATAGATGACAGGCTTTCGACAAACCCTAAATGGGCAAGGTTTTTCAATTCACTCTCCTTTATTGCGATTATCGGAAGTTTATTCCAAGTAGCTGGAGTAGACTTTTTATGTGAAATCTCTCGCCAATTAACGCGAAATAAACATTGCACTGCTAACAATCACATCACGGAGAAAAAAGATGGCTAAGGTAGATAAACTTACGAGAACCGGAGGAAAATTAGTTGTCGAGGCTCTGTGCGAGGAGAACGTAAAGCATGTATTTGGGCTGATTGGATCAGCAGGTATGGAGATTTTTGATTCGCTATATGACGAGCGACAAATCAAATTTATTGGGGTTAGAGATGAGAGAACGGGAACGCATATGGCTGATGGTTATGCCAGAGCTTCAGGTGCCGTTGGGGTCATACTTGCCGGACAAAATGGGCCAGGTGTCACCAATTTAGTGACAGGGCTAGCACAAGCGAGTGCAGCCTTTTCACCCGTAATAGCGCTAGCTGGGTGCCTTTCATCTGAGCACCAGTATAGAGACGCTTTTCAAGAGGTTGATCAGTTTTCCCTCTTAAAACCCGTCACCAAGAAAACCTATCTGGTTCCCTCGACAGCCCGTATTCCAGAATTGGTTCGTGATTCATTTCGAACAGCCATGTCACCTAAACGTGGGCCAGTTGCTTTAAATATTCCCCGAGATGTCTTGTCTCAGACTGTTGATAACAGTGAATTTTTTTCACCAGTTGGTCGCGAACTAGACGTGCTGTGTGGGCCTTCTGCTAAAGCGATCGATGCCGTAGTGAATCTCATCAGAAAAGCTAAAGCACCCCTTATTCTTGCGGGTGGTGGCGTTAAAAATGGGCGATATGGAAAGGCAGTCGAAAAGCTATCTTCTATACTTAATGCGCCCTTAGCTACATCGCCTGGACACGGAGACGCAGTGTCAGCTAGCTTTGAAAACTACACAGGACAAGTGGGGCCGCGCGGCAATGTGGTTTCCACCGAATTGATGCAGACAGCCGATCTCATTTTAGCTATCGGTACTCGCATCGGTTTTAATGCAACGTTCTTTTCTTACGATAATATAAATCGGAATGCAAAAATCATTCAGGTTGAGCTTGACCCTCTATCTATCGGGCGGTTTTTTCCTGTTGAAATGGGCATACTCGCTGATGCGGGTGTCTTTACAGATTCGTTGATTGATGCGCTACGCGATCACAAACCATCAGCTGCAGTCAATAAGTGGACAAAAGCATTCAAGGCCAAGAGAAAAACCCTTCTACAGGAGCGTGATACCGTTCAGATCACAAAAGGCTTCATTCAACCCGATGCACTTTTCAAAGCCATTCGTGGCGTCTGTCCAACTGATTCAGCCTTCACTCTTGATGCGGGAACCCTGTGTTTGCAAGCTACTGACAAGCTAAATTATCACGTCACACCGAGTTTGTTTTCTCCACTAGACTTCGGCCTTGTAGGGTTTTCTTATGCATGCGGTTTAGGGGTCAAAGTAGCGATGCCAGACCGTCCTGTGATCAGTTTGATGGGCGACGGTGGATTCGGTATGACGTCCAGTGAGTTGGGAACAGCCGCCGAGTTCAACATCGGAACGATTTGTGTCGTGATGAATAATGGCTGCTGGGGTGCAGAAAAAGCATATCAGAGAGATTTTTTCAACCAACGATACTTGGGATCTGATGTGCCTAACCCTAGGTACGACCAGCTGGCTGAGCTTTGGGGTGTTCGCGGATATAGGGTCGAAACAATTAGTCAATTTGAGCAGGCTATGGCAAACGCCTTGTCAGAGAATAAACCAGCAGTGCTTGATGTGATGGTTGATCCGGATGCGCTCTACAGTTTTCGACGTGATTCGTTCAAAAGCCGAACGAAGGGTTAGCCTGATGGAGTATGACTACATCGTTGCAGGCGCAGGCTCGGCGGGTGCTGTTGTGGCGGCTCGCTTGGTGCAGGCAGGTAGCAAAGTGCTCTTATTAGAAGCTGGTGGCAAAGACAGCTCTATTTGGTTACATATACCGATGGGGGTAGCTAAAATATTGAACAACCCCCGTTGGGTTTGGCCGTTTCAAAGCACACCTCAGGCGAACTTGGCCGCTCAACAGATCTATTCTCCTAGGGGTAAAGTTCTCGGTGGGTCGAGTTCGGTTAATGGCATGGCCTACATATGGGGCGATCCTGATGAATTTGATCGTTGGTCAGCACTCGGCATAGACGGTTGGAGCGCGGCTGAGGTCAAGCCTTTTTTTAAACGTATCGAATCAAATCAGTTTTCTAATCATCCTGATCGGGGGCTCTTAGGCCCTATCAAGATCACAGACCGGGCAGTTCACGCACGTGACCCCATATCTGATGGTTTTATTGATGCTTGCTTGGCTTTAGGTATTCCGCCGACACCAGACTACAACGCAGTTCAATATGAGGGTGTTCGCTATCTTGAGCAAAACGCATATCGAGGGCGTCGTTACAGCTCGTCAGTGGGTTACTTAAAGCCTCTGAGAAGGCACCCGAACCTTACGATCTGGACCAACACACGCATCGAAAAAATCGTATTTGAGGGTGATGCCGCACAGGCCTTGCTTGTGGTTAAAGAGGGCCGTTCGGTTTACGTGCGCTGTAAAAACGAGATTGTCTTGGCCTGTGGTGCGTTAAAAACACCCCAGATATTGGAACTGTCGGGTGTAGGCAACCCTGATATTTTGTCTAAGCGCGGCATTGAAGTGAAAATGCCAAACGTGCATGTAGGCGAGCACTTAAGTGACCACCTACAGGTTAGACGTACCTACAAAACGAATCTACCGATTACGCTAAATGATTTGGCCAATAGTTCGTGGGTAAAGTTTAAAGCGGGGCTTCAATACCTTCTGACAGGCCGTGGTTTGTTGTCCGGTACGTCTTCTACGGCGCACGCCATCACTAGGGTGTGTCCGGGGAGTAATCGCATTGATGCAATGATCCGGCTCTATCAAATTAGTGGGTCTGACCGATATGCACGCGCAGCATCAGCTGGGTTAGATCAGTTTTCCGGGTTTTCAATTGGTGGTTTCTTGTTGTACCCAAAGTCATGTGGCAGCGTTCATATTGCGAGTGCTGATGCGTCTGATGACCCCGTCATTGAGCCTAATTACCTTGCTGATGTATCTGATCAGCAAGGCGTGGTTCATTTGCTTCGGCGTATCGAACAAATAGCATCTCAACCCGCCATACAGAAATTTATTATTCATGAGACTAGACCTGGCAAACCCCTGAGTGATGCTGAGTTGTTGATGTACGCCAAGCAGATCGGACAAACTGCGTGGCATACGGTAGGTACTTGTCGAATGGGGCGTTTAGGTGAGTCAGTGGTTGACTCAGAACTTCGAGTGCATGGCATTCGCAACCTCAGAATTGCAGATATCTCTGTTTTACCAACACTAGTGTCATCGAATACAAATGCCGCAGCAATGATGATCGGCGAAAGACTAGCTGATTTGTTAATTAAGTCAAATAAGGAGTAACGAAGATGAGCACAAAATATTTAATGATCGATGAATACAAGCAAAGGGGTGATTGGAACAAAACATGGAGTTTGATTGAAGAAAAGTCGCCAGACTTTTTAGAAGCTTACCTCAATTTTCGAGATGTTCCACATCAGACTTCAAGTATTCCCCACAAGTATCGAGAGCTGATTCTTGTGGCCATTAATGTTGCAACCACACATATGTATGGACCTGGCACAAAGCGCCATATTGAAAATGCCAAGAAACACGGGGCGACTGAACAAGAGGTGCTTGAGACTATTCAGATGGTATCGATCATGGGCATTCATTCCTGCAACTTAGGTTACCCGCTAGTCGCTGAAATCTTCGGAGACCGCTCATCTGAGTGATACCTAATCAGTTCGCGTTGCACTTTATTTTGTTGCAGTACGTCAACAGTTATGCAGCAAAATTGTTGACAATGTTGTGACAACAACCTAAAGTCAGGTTGTCTGCAAGTCATACATTGAAGCATGTCACCATGAAAAAGCCTCCATCTGAATCGCAAGTAACTGGCGCCAAAGTTAGCGTTGACAGTGTTACGCAAGCGTTGCGGCGATTGATTGCAACCCAAGTGATTCCGCCAGGGGCAAAGATGAGCGAAGCCTCTTTATGCGAAAAGTATGGCATTTCAAGAAGCCGCGTCCGAGAAGTACTAACTGCGCTTGAACAACGAGGGATGGTTGAACGCATTCCTAATAAGGGCGCTATTGTGGTTCGGCTAGAAACGTCTCAGATTTGTGAGATCTACGAAGTTCGAGAGGTGCTCGAGGGGTTGTGCGTCAGACTGGCCACGCAGCGTGGCGATCAGAAAATGTGGGAAAAGTACTTCAAGGAATTTAGCGGGCAACTTGAGCGATGCGTGGAGCAAGGTGATATCGATCAGTACGTCGCTACATACGAGCAGTTTCATGCCGATGTGGTGGCAGCAACTGGAAATCAGATTCTTGCCGAGTTACTCGACAGCATCTTCGAACGAACACAAACAATCATAAGACGTACCATTATTTTGCCTGGCCGAGCGGCCCAAGGTCTAAAGCAACATCAGGCTGTTTTGGCGGCGATGGTCAAGGGTGATGGCGAAAAAGCAGAAGAGGCAAGAAGGGAAACCATGAGAAGCGCCAAGTCATATTTTGATCGTTACCAAAAGTACGTTCTATAACTTAATAATATTAATTAAACCAATGAAACCTCAATCTCTTGATGGCATTACGGTACTGGAACTTGGCTCAACCGTCGCTGGGCCATTCTGCGGGCGTTTATTAGCTGACTTTGGTGCAAACGTCATCAAGGTCGAGCCACCGGAGGGCGATCCGGTGCGAACAATGGGTAAGCGATTAAACGGTACGTCACTTTATGCCTCTAGCATTTTCCGCAATAAAAAACTGCTTTCAATAGATCTTCGCATGCAGGCTGGTATTGATATCACTCGCCGTCTAGCATTGAAAGCTGACATACTGATTGAAAATTTCAGGCCAGGCACTATGGAAAAGTGGGGTTTAGGCTATGAAGAATTAAAAAAAGAGAACCCGGGCCTGATAATGGTTCGAATTAGTGGCTTTGGGCAAGATGGACCCTATAAAGACCGTGCTGGTTATGGCGTGATCTGCGAGGCAATGAGCGGGTTGCGCCACTTAACCGGTGATGTTGACAGGCCGCCTGCTCGGGTCGCAGTTTCAATGACTGATTACATCACTGGGCTATATGCGGCGTTCGGTGCGATGAACGCCTTGATGGTGCGTAACCGAACGGGGGTCGGCCAGTGTGTTGATACGGCCCTTTACGAATGTGCGTTCAGCTTTATGGAGCCATGGATTTCTGCCTTTGATAAGTTGGGTTATGTTGCGAATCGATGCGGATCAAGACTACCTGAAAGCACACCAAATAACCTGTACCCAACTGAAGATGGTCAGCATATTCATATCACTGCAATGGCTGATTCTATTTTTTCTAGGCTATGCGTTGCAATGGGCCGGCCTGACTTGCCACACAACCCCCAATTCAATTCAGCTACTGCCCGAGGTATGAATTTTGAGGCAGTCGATCAATGTATTAGCCAATGGACAAGTCTTCACAAACTAGAGGCTATTGAGAAAATCCTTCAAGAGCACAACGTGCCTGCAATGCGTATCTATACGATTGAAGATATTTTTCGTGACCCGCATTACGCTGCTCGTGGCTCAATACAGCATGTACCCGATCAGGTGCTAGGATCAGTAGCGATGGCCCAGGTTGTGCCGCGGCTGTCTGAAACGCCGGGCCATATCAATCACGCAGGAGAATGGGTAGGTTCTTCGACAAAGTCTGTACTGCAGTCTTATTTGGGCATGGATGAAATCGAATTGAATACGTTGCAGTCTCAGGGTGTGATTTTTGACCAGCCTGAACCATCAGAAATTGAGTCGCAAGCCCAATTGGCTCCGCTAGACGATATCAGATAAAAATAGGTCATTAAATATGCATCAAATTGAGCAGGAATTTCTAGATAAAAAAGCAAAAGCTTTGGCGATGGGTGGGGCTGAGAAACTGGCCAAGCGAAAGACACAGGGTCGGTTAAACGCGCGTGAACGAATTGATTATCTATTAGATGGGGGTTCGTTTGTTGAGTCAGGCTTATTGACTACTTCAGCTGTTGCAAGTGAGAAAAATAGGTCTCCCTGCGATGGCAAAATTACAGGTTTCGGAAAAATCAACTGTCGTCGCGTTTCACTCGTTTCTAATGACTTTACTGTCTTTGGTGCATCTAGTGCTGCAATCAACGGTAAAAAAATAGGCCATATAAAGAAAACTGCAACGCAACGGGGCATGCCACTCATTTTTCTAGGTGAATCTTCTGGCGCCCGCATGCCCGATCACATGGGTTCGGCAGGTATGGGGTCTTTACTTGGTAATGACGGCACGCAGTATCGGCGAACGCGAGAGATTCCTTGGGTGTCAGCCACGCTCGGTATGTCATACGGATCCTCTTCTTGGTACTCGGTCATGTCAGATTTCAACGTCATGCGAAAGGGTGCCATTCTTGCCGTCTCAAGTCCTTTGCTTGCTTCAATGGCGATTGGTGAAGAGGTTGACCCTGAGGCTTTGGGAGGGTGGCGTTTACATTCAGAGGTGACAGGGTTTGCTGATGTGGTCGTTAATTCAGATGAAGAGGCGTTAGATGCCATTCGAAACTTTTTAAGTTACTTGCCAAGCCATCATAAAGAACCGCCACCACGCATGCCCGTTCCAGCGGGTTCAGGTGAGGGTATGCAAAGCATCAGTGCATTGATTCCTGAGAGTCGCACACAGGTTTATGATATTAGAAAAGTGATTAAAACAGTTGTAGACAAAGACTCGTTTTTTGAATTGAAAGCACGTTTTGGTAAAACAGCCGTGACTGGTCTCGCTCGTATGGAAGGCCGCTCAGTTGGGTTCGTCGCTAATAACCCTTTGAATAAGGGTGGCGCACTTGATACCGATGCCTGCGACAAGATTTGTAAGTTTCTCGTGCTGTGCGACTCGTTCAATATACCGTTGATATTTCTTGTAGACACCCCGGGTTTTATGATCGGCACAGAAGCTGAGAGAAGAAGGGCTCCGGGCAAAATTATGAATTACATGAATGCATTGTCACTGGTTACCGTGCCAAAAATTTCGATAATTTTACGTAAAAGTTATGGCCAGGCCTATCTGAATATGGGGGGCGGGAAAAACTCTGACGAGTTTGCCGCTTGGCCAACGGCTGAAGTCAGTTTTATGGACCCCCAATTTGCAGTCAAAATTGTGCACGGTCTTTCACCGGGAGACGAGGGTTTTGAGCAGGCTTTGGCTGGAATGAACAAAGCTAATTCGGTGTGGGATATTGCATCAATTTACGCTGTTCAGACAGTGATTCACCCGAGCGAGACACGATCTTTTTTGCTTGAAATGCTCGACATTCATGAAATGCGCATCACAGGTGGTATTGGGGAGCATCTGATGAAAGCTTGGCCAACGAGTTATTAAAATGATGAAACCAACAAAAATACTTGTCGCTAACCGTTCCGCTGTTGCTTCACGAGTCATTCGCGCGCTGAATGAATTGGGTATTCCGTCGGTTGCGGTTTACTCCGAGGCGGATAAAGATGCACCCTACCTTAACCAAGCTGATGATGCAATATTTATTGGTGAGTCACCAGCCGCCAAGAGCTATCTAAATGAAGATACCTTATTTGAGGCAATGACTCGCACGGGGGCAACTGCCCTACATCCAGGGTACGGTTTTTTATCTGAGAACCCAGTTTTTGCGCAAAAAGTATTAGATGCGGGTCATGTGTTTGTGGGACCAAGCCCTCAATGGATTGAGAAGATGGGGCACAAAACGCAGGCGCGTGACTTCGCGAAATCAGTAGGTTGGCCAATTGGCTTGGGTAGTGAGCTCTTGCCAGACGACGATCAACTCGTTATTGAGATGGCACGTTCCATCGGTTACCCACTCATTGTCAAACCTGCTGAAGGCGGGGGCGGTATTGGCATGCTTGTGGTGCAAACTGAAGATAAGTTACTCAGCGCAGTTGAAAGGGCGCGGTCAATGGCTAAAAGAGGGTTTGGTAGCGAGGCCCTATATTTAGAGTCACTTTGCCTCAAGCCACGACATGTTGAGTTTCAAGTCATTGGTGATAAGTACGGTGACATTCGCGTCTTGTTTGAAAGAGACTGTTCCATACAGCGAAGGCATCAGAAAATTATTGAGGAAGCGATAGCGCCTGGTATAGACCGATCGCTGATTCAAACTCAGTGCGAGGGAATCGCCCGAGGTTTGCGAACGTTGGGTTATGATAGTCTTGGTACAGTTGAGATGTTGTTCGACACGACAGGTAATTTCCGTTTTCTTGAAATGAATACACGTCTTCAAGTCGAGCATGGTGTAACCGAAGAGGTGCTTGGAATCGATTTGGTGCAGTCTCAAATACGTATTGCGCTTGGTGAGCGTCTGAAAGATGTATTGCCCGATGATTTGTCGCCACAAGGGCATTCGATTCAAGCGCGAATTTATGCTGAAGACTCTAAGCGGTTTTACCCATCGCCCGGAAGATTGCAGGCATTTGAGATGCCCATTGGAAAGAATATTCGAGTGGAAACGGGCTATTGCGTTGGCATGGAGGTCACCCAATACTACGACCCATTGTTAGCGAAAGTCATTGTTCATGCCCCAAGTCGTAGCGAAGCAATGACTCAATTGATCACTGCTCTACGCCAGACCCGTATCGAGGGCATATCAACAAATATTGAAGCATTGATTCGAATCATTCAATCAGAGCACTTCATGTCAGGAAATGTTCATACAGGTCTTGCCATGGAAGTTGTTCAAGAAGCAAATCGTATGAGTACCTGATACATATTGTGTTTAGAATACAAAGGAAAAAGAAATGGCGGTTGAGCAACTGAAGTCAGATGTAACAGGGTCAGTGTGGAAGATCGTTGCCAGTATTGGCGACGATATTGCACCAGGTGACAGCATCATGATCATTGAGTCAATGAAAATGGAAATACCGGTGATCTGTGAAGAGGGTGGCAGGCTTGTAGCGTTGCATGTCAAAGAGGGTGACTCTGTAGCAGAAGGTCAAAATATAGCCGAAATTGAGATCTAGTATGAATCAATCTACACCCCTTTCCAACGAGGCTATCGAGCCAGCAGATTGGTCTGCAGAGCTACAAGAGCTTGAGCAACGTAGGCAATGGTCTAAAGGGCTGGGTGGTCAAGAGGCGATTGCGCGTCACCATGCAAACAACCGCAAGACCATTCGCGAACGACTTGAGGGGGTATTAGATGCGGGTAGCTTCAATGAAGTGGGGTCGCTTACGGGTAAAAGTGATCGCGCCGATGGTCGTGTGAATCAGTTTAGTCCTGCACCCTATGTGTGTGGATTAGGTGAGATCTGGGGAAGACCCGTTTCAATCGGTGGTGAAGATTTTACAGTGAAGGGTGGTATCAGCTGGAGTGGTGATAGAAAAAAGGGTGGGCAAGGGGGCTTCGTTGAAGATTTGGCCCATGACTACAGAATTCCCCTGATTAACCTGATCGATGGCGCCGGTGGTAGCGTCACGTCAATGTTGCGTCGTGGTTACTCGGTTTTTCCGGGTGTGCATGGGTTTGAACAGTCCGTTAGATTGCTGGGTGAAGTTCCGGTAGTGTGCGCTGTCATGGGAACCGCAGCGGGTGGACCTGCAGGCCGAGCAATCTTGTCGCATTGGTCCGTGATGATTAAAGACACGAGCCAAGTTTTTGCCGCAGGCCCCCCAGTTGTTGCTCGATCACTCGGTCAGACAATTACAAAGGAAGAATTGGGTGGTTCAGATGTAGCCGTTGACCTCGCTGGCACGATTGATAATGTGGCTGAAAACGAGCAAGAGTGCTGGGAAATGATAAGACGCTTTCTAAGCTACATGCCTCAGAACGTTTGGGAACTTCCGCCCGTGGGCGATCAGTCAGACCCCCCCAGTCGGCGAGAGGAAGCGCTAGCCACAATCATTCCTAAAAATCGTCGACATCCTTACAAAATGCATAATCTCATTGGCATGATTGTTGATAAAGACTCCACTTTTGAGATCGCACCACGCTTTGGAAAAAGCGTGATTACCAGTTTGGCACGTATGCATGGCCATGTGGTTGGCATCATTGCGAATAATCCAATGGTCTACGGCGGTGCCATGGATGCAAAGTCGGCGCGAAAGCAAACACATTTTGTCGAGCTGTGTGACACCTTTCATATTCCGATTGTATTTTTTGTGGACGTACCTGGTTTCATGATTGGAAAAGAAGCTGAAGCCGCTGCTACCCTCAGAGAAGGCATGAAAAGTGTTTATGTTGGTTTGCAAGCCTCTGTTCCCATGTACACAGTCGTTGTTCGTAAGTGCTACGGAATGGCTGGTATGGGTGCTACAGATAAAAACGGATTAGATTTTAAAATAGCTTGGCCGTCTGCTGAGTGGGGTTCCCTTCCAGTCGAAGGGGGTGTTAGCGCTGCGTTCAAGCGTGAAATCGCAGCTGCGCCTGATCCAAAAAAACGCGAGCAAGAAATTGAAAAGCAGTTTAGAGAATCAGCTTCGCCGTTCTTGACGGCAGAGGCATTTGGGGTTGAAGAAATTATTGACCCCCGCGAAACAAGGGCCTATCTTTGTCGATTTATTGAGGCTTCAATTTATAAAAGAAAGACTGCACTAGGCCCTAAGCCTAAGTTCGGCGTTAGACCCTGAGTGTTAGCTAGCTCAGGCACATTGTTACTGTTCGCTATTCTAGCGGCAGTGATTTAAAAAAACAGGAGAGAGACATGAACCTAGCAAAAAAAATGGTGGTTCTTTGCAGCGTGTTGGCCATTACTGGTGTGGGAGTTAGCAAAGCAGAGGTAGACGAGGTTAACTTGATGTCGCAAAATGGCATTGGCTACTTGCAGTTGATAGTTATGAAAAACCAGAAGCTGATTGAAAAAAATCTTGCAAAAGCAAGTCTAGGCAATACGAAAGTAAATTGGACAAAACTTGGGTCAGGTTCAGCGGCAAATGATGCATTATTGTCAGGCCAGTTGGATTTTGCCTCTGGTGGAACTGGACCAGCCTTTATTCTTTGGGATCGAACAAAAGGAAGCCTCAATGTTAAAGGGGTAGCAGCACTTTCATCGATGCCTAATTTGTTGCTCACTAATAATCCGGCAATCAAGTCTTTAAAAGATTTTACAGATAAAGATCGAATTTCTCTTGCAGGTGCAGGGTCCTCTGTTCAGACGATATATTTGCAGATGGCTGCTGCTAAAGAATTTGGGTTAAAGAACTATAAAAAGTTTAATCCTCTAATGGTTAATCTGCCTCATCCTGTTGGGCTGCAGGCACTTTTGTCTGGTGGTAGCGGTGTTACGGCTCAGTTTACTTCCCCACCTTTTTGGAATCGTGCGCTAGAAGATCCAAAAATTAGTGTCGTTCTTAACTCTTACGATATTACGGGTGGACCGGGTACTTTCCTGGTGGTGTGGTCTACCGAAAAGTTTCGCAACGAGAACCCAAAGACATATAAGGCAGTATTTGATGCATTAGACGAGGCAACTAAATTTATAAATAATGACAAGCGTGCTGCTGCTGCGATCTACGTTGCAGAAAGTGGTGGCAAGGAGAACCTTGATTTTATTCTTTCAATTATGAATAACCCCCAAATTGTTTACACCATAACGCCAGAAAATGTGCTTCCATTTGCACAGTTTATGAATGATATTGGCACCTTAAAAAATCGTCCGACCTCATGGCAAGAACTATTTTTTGATAATGTTCATAAGCTGAAAGGCAGTTAAGTCGTACCGGTAGTACTTGTCTTAAAAGTTGAGAGAAAATGGAAGAGACTCATTTATTGGAGCCATTAGT
>Ga0335396_10002119_pt1 | contig 24479 bp, 22 predicted proteins | sample FRY02_FD_205743 | JGI IMG/M metagenome (GOLD analysis project Ga0335396, IMG submission 205743) | Freshwater microbial communities from Lake Fryxell liftoff mats and glacier meltwater in Antarctica - FRY-02 (spades assembly) (version 2) | ecosystem: Environmental > Aquatic > Freshwater > Ice >... | reverse complement strand
CCCTTAAAATGGAATAACAATGGCATTTTTATAGAGAAATAATGGCACAAGTCAAAGAAATAGGTGCGTTTAAAGAAAAAACTTGCCTTTCTGTTGAAATTCGCATGTTCAGACGAACTGAATATGGCTATTCCGAGGTCCCAACCGAAAAAGGGTAGGGTGGAAATCACGCAATGCGGGGAGGAAAAGACTGCGTAAAGGCATTGCACAGCGAGGGAAGCGGGAGCAGATTTCGGGATGAAATCACCTTTCTCGATTCTCTCTCTCCTCTTCGCCACGGCGCTTTTTCTTGGAGCTTGTAGTGGGGAGAAGACTGCGGCCCCCGCCTCGCCAGAGTCCGCCCCGGCTGAAGTCTCGGCCCCTGCTCCCGAGGCACCGGCCCCTGTTTCTGAAAGCCCCGCGGCTTCCCCTGCGCTTGCCCCGAAGGTCGCCGCACCTGCTCCGAAGGCAGCGGAAGAGGTCAAAGAAGTCGTGAGCCAGACAGCCCCGGCTGCCGTAAGCTCTCCTGAGAAACAACCCATGAAAGAAGGAAAAGTAGCGGAAAAAGGAAAAGAGGTCGTCACGATCGGGGGCGGATGCTTCTGGTGTACGGAGGCGGTGATGGAGCGTCTCGAAGGTGTCTCCGATGTGGTTTCCGGATACATGGGCGGCCATGTCGAGAATCCCTCCTACGAGCAGATCGGCACGAAAACGACGGGCCACGCCGAGGTGATTCAGGTCACCTACGATCCTTCCGTGATCTCCTTCGACGAGCTCCTCGATGTCTTCTGGCAGGCGCACGACCCGACGACGCTCAACCAACAGGGTGCCGACAAGGGCCCGCAGTACCGGTCGGTTGTTTTTTACCATTCCCCCGAGCAGAAGAGCCTCGCGATGGCCTCGATGAAGAAGCTCAATGAGAACGGCATGTATCCCGATCCCGCTGTCACCGAGATCTCTGAAGCATCGAAGTTCTGGGTGGCGGAAGACTACCACCAGGACTACTACCGCCTCAACAAGGACACCAATCCCTACTGTCGTGTCGTCATCTCACCGAAGCTGAAAAAGCTCGGGATGGAGTAGGCTTTGCCGGGCGACGTTCGCCGAGCGACGTTCGCCGAGCGACGTTCGTTCAGATCTGCACGACCGATTCGAAGTCGATGACGAGCTTGTCCTCCACGAGTTGGATCTCGCGTGTGTCGAATTCCCACAAGATCCGCGGCGGCGCGATCAGCTCGACCCCATCGTTTGTTTTGCTCGCTTCGAGGTGGATGAGATGCGGATAGAGCCCTGCGATGGCGTTGCGAATGAGATCGGTATCACGTGACCCGAGGGGGGCACCGGGATAGGTGGCGACGATCCTGTCGGTCTCGATCACGCCGGTGACGAGAAAGAGTCTCTCGCCGGATCGTAGCTGTTTTTTCATCGCATCGATCTGTTCTTTGAGCTTTGCCCGGCGTTTTGCCGACTCGACCGCTCCACCGGACTCTCCCTTTTGCAGGGCCTCGAGCAATTGCAGAAAGGGATCGCCCTGCAGCGTCCGAGTTTCCGAGCGGAAATCGAGGGCGACACTGCGGGTGGGCAGGGGGATATCGGCGGGCATTTCCCCTTTCAGCGCGGCGAGTTCCGTTTTGCTGATCGTGACCGGGACGCGGGCACTTTTTGAGACGGTGAAATGATCAAGGAGGGCCTTTCGCTCGTCGGAGCCGAGCTCGTCCGCGAGGCTAAGAGTCTTATGCAGAACAGGGCCGGCATTTTCATAAAACACGTCACCGGGGTTTACTTCGTCGGGATTGATTCCGGGACGTCGCCATTCTCTCCGCACATCGAGCACGGTTTCGGGGGAGGTCCGGGAATCCACGTTCGCGAGAGCCGGTGCCACGGACTCACCCGATTCGTCCGTCGTCGCTGCGGTCTCGCGCGGGAGCAGGGAGGCGGGGTCATTCGCGATCGCCTTGAGCGAGTCGATCGTCGCCTGAGGCACCGGCTCGGCCACGGTGAGGATTTCTCGAAGTCCTGCCGGAGCCGCCGTCATGCGGTCCTTCTTCGCCGTGGAACAGGATCCAAGGGACACGGCTACCGATGCGATGAGGAGAGGGAGGGACTTCATCAAGTGAAACGTAAGATGCCTAAACTATTCAGACACCTAAAACATAAATACCATAAAAAGTCAATAATATTGCAATGCAACCGCTTTCAGAGCACGGCAGACTCGTCTCCCGTTGGGAGAAGCGTGAGAAACGTGAGAAGCGCCGCCACTTCTCCGCAGACGCGGCCGCTTCGCCGCACTACCGCATCGTGGTAGTTGCCGGAGTCCGTTTCCGGAAGGTGCTGATGGTGACGTCGCCGAGCACGTCGTGGTAGCCGACCACGTCCTGAATCCGCATCAGAACCCAGGGCGAAAAGATGTCGGGACCGTTCTTCGTGTAGACGATGTCTGCCGCGATGTAGATGCAGCCGTGGATGATGCGGCCGCCGGAGTTGAGGAGGAGCATGTCCCCAAACTGATTGGGGGGCAGAGCGCGTTCGAATTCTCTGAGGATGACTTGATCCCTCTCGGGGGCGTCGGCGTAGATTGCCTGTGGGGAGCTGCGAAAAAAGTTGTAGCAAGTCCAGAACCAGTCCGGGAGGCGACCGTCGGCCCCGTCCTGTGTATCGGGGAACTGATTGAGAAACTGGCGCGGGATCGCGGGGATGAGGTGGGCTATGTCGATGGTGCTGCCATCGTTCTGAGCCACGACCGATTCCAGCAGGGGCATCACCGCTTTGTTTTTGTACCCCGCTGTCCAGTATTCGCCGATCCCGGGAGTGAGAGACTCACGGCTTAGACGGAGCCGGACGATGAGTCCGTTCGCTCTCAGCAGTCCCTGGAGTAACTCACGCTCCGAGATTGCTGTCGTGGCCCGTCTAAGAGTGTAGGCGACATCCGAGAGATAAAAGCCCTGGCCGTTGGGGGTCGGGTAAGCGAGCAGGGCGACGTCGGTGATGGCATCCCGCGCTACTCCGCTCCCGCGAAACCACGAAGAGAGGTTCTGGGTATTGATGTAGACAGGGCGGCGGTAAAAGCGATTCTGCTCGTACTGCGAGAGCAGCCGGTAGAGCTTCGTTCGCGTCGCGAGGGGCATGGAGAGCACTGCTTCGTCGGTGGGGTAGACCCGCAGGATTTCCTCGTCCTGAATAATGGTAGATCCGATGAGAGTGGCGGTGATCTCGGCCGGGGTAAGTCCCGCAATGATGAGGTTGCTGTCCATCTCCTCATGCGTCGCCGCCTGAAAGATCCACTCGACGTACTGGGAAGGGACGGAGAGGTTGGTGAGGAGTTCGGCGGGGAACTCAAGGGGAACCTCGTAATACTCCAGTTGTCCCCACGGGCCCTCGGGCGCGATGTTGATCTGTCGCTGCGGCAGGCTGTCCTGACCAGGTCCGGCGGGCTGCTCCTGTCCGGCGATGAACGGGGTGAGGCTCAGAAGCAAGCCTGGCATAAGAAGGATGGCGGGAAGGGTTTTCATCTCAGCGACCCGGAATACGGCGGAAAACGCGGGTTTTGAACTTCCCCTCCTGCATGTATCGGGACATCATGTCTGATTTCAGGGTGAGAATGAAAGGGTGGACATAGCTAGCGCCGTTTTTCGTAAAGACGATATCGTCCGCAATGTGAACGTAGCTGTGCAGGAAGGAGTCGTCATCGCTGCGGAGCAGGCAGACGAGATCGCCAAAACGCAGTTCGTCATTCACTTCGGTAAAGTCGTCGGCGAGATAATGCTCGAGTGAGAGCGAGTCGAGGACACGCGGCGAAGGGTTCCTTTTGAAAAAATGCACCGACGCCCAGAAGCAGTCCGGGGTGTTGTGTACCCCGGTATCGCTCAATTGGGAAAAGGCGTAGAGATACCTCCTCGGCAGGGGCGGGAGGAAATGGACAATGTCGATTTTGTCCACTCCTACGGTGGACTGGACTCCCTTCACCATCGATTCGATGCGCGACGCCCGCCCTCCCTGCGACCAGTAGTCCACGAGGACCGCCCGATCGGTCGTTTCATCGATGATGAGCCGGACGATTAGGCTGCGTGTGGAGAAGATCGTCTTGATAAAGATTTCCCTTTCCTCCTCAGAATCACCGATCATGCGAATCACATAGGGCAGGTCCATGAAACTCAGCACCCCGTTCCGCACAAAGGAGAGTGACTTCACGAGTTCGAGGATTCGGGGGGTGACCTTGTCTTCAGTAAATGCGGAAAAATCACCGCCTTCGATGTTCACGATGATCCTGTTGTAAAAATCGTAGTTGTTCGCGTGGAACCATCTGGCGAGGGCGAGACGATTCTCGGGGGTGATGGTCTCGATGACTGAGTCCGGGACTACGACCTCGAGCCCCGACTTGGCCCTGACCCAGACGCCCTGCGTCCTCAGTATGGCGGTGATCTCGTCGCTGAACCCGAGGCTGGAAAGTTCGGCGAGGGCGCCCGTTTCTGTCAGGAGGCCGAAGTTCCACACGCTGCGAGTGCCGAAAAGGGAGCTCCACAACTGGCTGGCGGGTGGCTCGAGACGGATTGGGTAGTACTCGAGTTTGCCCCAGGGGCCCGTTGTCACCGTCTTTTCCACCGGCACCGGCAGCGTTGCGGTGGCAACTTCGTCGCCGTTTGCCAGAGAGAGTGGCAGCATGGGCAGCAGGGAGATGCCTGCTGATACGATGCTGAAATAACAATAAAGTCGACGAAAGGCGGATAACATGGAGGGAGTCCGCGGGAGGAATGGACGGCCTGCAACTTACGCGAAACGCCTGAAAGGGAAATCAGAAAGATGCCGGCGAAAGGATCCCTCTTTGCGCCTTGTCGAAAGCGCTCATGGGCGCGAACTTGGCTTTCTTATGAGTGAAAATTCCGAGACGCGGCAGAGTATGGTAGTGGGATGTCCCCGTGAGATCAAGAGCCAGGAGAACCGCGTCGCTCTCACGCCTGGCGGGGCTCGCCAGCTCGTGCGGCAGAGCGTCACGGTGCTGGTGGAGAGCGGTGCAGGGCTCGGGGCGGCCTACACAGATGAGGAATACCGCGCAGCCGGGGCCGGGATCGTCGAGACGGCGGCAGAGGTCTTCTCCCGCAGCCGCATCGTCGTGAAGGTGAAAGAACCTCAGCCCGGTGAGATCGCGATGCTGCGACCCGGGCAGATCCTGTTCACCTATCTACACCTCGCGGCGGACAAGCGACTCACCGAGGCCCTCGTCGCGACCGGTGCCACCGCGATCGCCTATGAGACGGTGCAGATCGGCCGCCGACTCCCCCTCCTCGAGCCCATGAGCGAGGTCGCCGGTCGCATGAGCGTGATGGTCGGGGCCTACTACCTCGCCAAGCACGCGGGCGGGCGAGGCACGCTCCTCGGCGGAGTGCCGGGCGTCTTGCCGGGAAATGTCGTCATCCTCGGCGGCGGCACCTGCGGAACGAATGCGGCGAAAGTCTCCACCGGTATCGGCGCCGACACGACCATCCTCGAAGTCAGTAGTGAGCGCATGACCTGGCTCGATACGGCCTTGCCGGCGGCGCGCACACTCTACAGCAGTGAGTCGGCCCTCCTCGAGATCCTGCCGCGGACCGATCTGCTTATCGGGGCGGTGCTCGTGCCCGGTGCGAAAGCGCCCAAGCTCGTCACTCGGGAAATGCTGGGGCTGATGCGCGAGGGGACCGTCGTCGTGGACATCGCGGTCGATCAGGGCGGCTGCATTGAGACGACCCGCCCGACCACCCATGAAAATCCGGTCTTTACCGAGGAAGGCGTCATTCACTACTGCGTCGCCAACATGCCGGGCGCCTTCGCCCGCACCTCGACCCAGGCGCTCACGAGTGTGACGCTGCCTTACCTTCAACTTCTCGCCACGGCGGGACTCGAGGCCGCCTGCTTCCGCGCGCCCGAACTGGTCGGTGGGATCAATTGTCTACGGAGTGTCCTGACCTGTCAGGAGGTCGGCGAGGCGCACGATCTCCCTTGGAAAGAGCCGTTTTCCTGATGCTGCCCGAACCCAATGCCTCCGGAATGTTGCGGGCGCACGCCCCGCTCGATCGCGTCCTCGACGACGGGCTTTCCGTGCGGCTGCGGCCCATCGTTCCCGATGATCGCGAGCGGATTCTCCGGGCCTATGACTTGCTCTCCGAGGAATCGCGGCTCAATCGTTTTTGGGAGCGCCCCGCGCGCCTCAGCGAAAACAATGCCGCGAGACTCGCCGATGCCGATGGCGCCGATCATCTCTCATGGATTGCCCTGGATCCCGCTGACGAGGCCTTTCCCGGTTTCGGCGGCGCCTCCTACTGGCGCGATCCCGATCATCCGGCCCGCGCCGAGCTTTCCTTCACCATCGCCGACGCATGGCAACGCCGGGGCCTCGCAACGCTCTTGTATTCTATCCTCTGGTTCGAGGGTTGGAAAAACGGAGTGAGACATTTCACCGGTCAGTGCCGCAAGAGCAATCTCGCCATGGTCGGCTGGTGGATCGAGATGGGTGGCCGGACAAAGGAGGGAAATCGCCACATCGATCTCGATCTGCCGCTCGAGGATCCTGAAGTTTTTCTCGAGCGCATCGCCTACGAAGCGCGGCCGTCCTACCGCCGCATCGAGGTCGCGTCCTGGCTGCGGGACTGGCAGGGAATGGCGGGGGGAGGGAATCAACAATAGGTGGGAAATGCCATGCCTGTCATGCTATTTCCCCTTCTCTGCTTTCGCTGGGAGACGGATGGTCCTCACGACGTGGAGATTGTTGATTACCATTAAGCGCTGATGAAAAAACACCTGCCAATCCATCCCGGTGAAGTTCTTCGAGAGGACTTTCTCGTTCCGCTGGGGCTCACCGAATATCGGCTCGCCAAGGACATTGGTGTGCCCCCCGGGCGGATCAATGGAATTATCAAGGGAAAACGAGGCGTCACGGCGGATACGGCGCTCCGGCTTTCCCGCTATTTCCCCTGGCCTGCCGAGGTCTGGCTGAGCTTACAGTCCCATTTCGACCGCCAGATTGCCGAAGCAGAGTTGAAGCCGCTTCTTGACCGAATCGAGCCCTGCGCAGCTCTGGAAATCCATTGAAGCGCTCCCGCCTCACTCGATCAGGTACTGCGACATCGCCGTCTCCACGTCCATGCCGCCGCGGAGGAGGGTGTTGCCTTCGAAGAGCGCGCTCGGGTCGATCCCGGCGCTGCCCGCCCAGTCTTCTTCGCTCACCTGACCGCTCTGGCCGTAGGCGGCGAGGGGATTAAAATAAGTGACCTGCTCGATCTGTTCGAGACTGATGCCCCGATCCTTCATGAGCGCAGCCGTCTTCGGCACCGCGAGCGGATCGCTGATCCCCCAGTCGGCCGCGCTGTCCACGACGATGCGCTCGGCGCCGTACTCCATCATCACCTCGACCATGCGCTGGTTCCCCAGTTTGGTGTGCGGGTAGATTGTGAAAGCCGCCCAATAACCGCGGTCGAGGACGGCCTTGACGGTCTCCTCATTGTTGTGATCGATGATGACTTTGCCAGGATCGACGCCGAGATCCTCGAGCACGTCCATCGTCCGGATCGTGCCCGCCTTTTTGTCCCGATGCGGGGTGTGGATCTGGATGGGCAGATCCGCCTCGAGGGCGAGCTGGGCCTGCCAGCGCAGGTATTTTTCCTCAGCCTTCGTCTGGTCGTCGAAGCCGATCTCGCCGATGCCGACGACGCCTTCTTTGCAGATGTAGAGGGGCAGCAGCTCCATGACCGCTTCGGCGAGTTTCTCGTTGTTCGCCTCTTTCGGATTCAGGCCGATCGTGCAGTAGTGTTTGATGCCGAACTGGCTGGCGCGGAATCGCTCGAAGCCGATGAGCGAGTTGAAGTAATCCTTGAAGGTCCCCACCTCGGTGCGGGGCTGCCCCTGCCAGAACGACGGCTCGACGATCGCGGTGACGCCGGCTGCGGCCATGCGCTGATAGTCATCGGTGGTCCGCGAGACCATGTGGACGTGGGAATCAAAAAATCTCATGGGGAAAAAGGGTGAATGTCAGGCCTTGGCGGGGGAGCCGTTCAACGTCGTGGGGAACTCCAGCTTTTCCCCGAGCCGCTCCCAGGTGAGGGCACCTCCCGAAATGGCGTCGAGTTCGGCCTCGATCCGGTCCCGGAGATGGCGGAGCCGATCCGATCCGTCGCGCACGATGACAAGAGCGGCGGCCTCGTGATCGACCGGGTCGCCTTCGTTGAGGAGATGCTCGAGGTCGGCAACGATCCCGTCGGTGACATGGTCGGCGCAGTTCCGCCAGGCCTCGGGCGTGAGCTTGCGACTCGCAGCCCAGCGCTCGTGTGCGAGGTAAGAGACACCGTCCGCGAGTTCCGCATTGCTGCGGGATTCGATCCCGACGATTTTATAAATGGGGCGACTGATGAAGATCGCCTTCAGGACCATCTGGTTCCACTCCTCCGTCGTGAAGTGCGCGGCGGGGAAGGGATTCTGCAGGGCGATGGAGTCAAAAATGTCGATGATGTTCGAGCGCAATCCGTCGACGGCGGACTCGACGAGATCCTCCTGATGCGGCAGCAGGGGATAGGCCGAGTAAATCGCGGCCTGCTCACGGAGGTCGGCGGTATTGAGAAGAGCCGCGATGGTCTCGAGGAAGGTGGCTTTGTCCTGTTTGCCCAAGGTCAGGAGCAGGATGACCCGGGCGAGACGGAACTGGTCCCACCCCTTTACCGAGACTCCCGGGACTTGCTCCGTCAGCGCCTGCGACTGCTCGTCAGTCACCTCGATGAGACCGCGCTTGTCGAAATGGCGCGAGACCCCGCTGAAGGCGTAATAGAAAGGGCGTTTCTGAAACGCGGTCTCCTGCTCACGTATCGTGTCGCCGAGCCAGGTCATGGCGGCGGCGGGAGCAGTGGCGGCGAGGATGGAGGAGAGCAGGTCGCGCATGGGGGGAGGGGAACGGTCGAATTGAATGCCCGCCTAGTCAAACGCCTTGAGTTTCCCTTTAGGGGCGTGAAACTGTCCCCATGATTCGATCTCTCCCAGTCGTTGCCGTCGTCGGAGCCTGTTTCCTCAGTGCCTGCGGCGAAAAAGATCCGGAACCGGGAGCTGTGAAACCCTTCGTCGTCGGCATGGAGATGGCCTACCCGCCCTTCGAGATGCGCGGTCCTGACAACAAGCCCGATGGGATCAGTGTCAGGATGGCCGAGGATCTCGCCGCGAGCCTCGGCCGCCCCCTCGAGATCCGGGACGTCGAATGGAACGGGATCATCCCCGCGCTCCAGTCAGGCAAGATCGACGCGATCATTTCCTCGATGACCCGCACTCCCGAGCGGGAGGATGCGATCGCTTTCTCCGACGGCTACGTCACGAATGGGCTCTGCATGCTCGTGGCAAAGGACTCGACCTTGCAGTCCGTCGCCGACCTTGAGCCCGGCGTCCACAAGGTCGCCGTGAAGATGGCGACGACCGGTCACCAGTGGGCCCGGGCGGAGATGCCCGATCTACCACTCATCACCCTCGACGATGCCGCCGCCTGCGCTCTAGAAGTCGTGCAGGGAAAGGTCGACGCTTTCATCTACGACCAGATTTCGATTTACCAATACTGGAAGAAATTCGAAGACAAAACCCGGCCCATTCTTACTCCGATCCGTGAAGAGACCTGGGCGATCGGCCTTCGCAAAGAGGACACCGGGCTGCTCGGGCAAGTGAACGCCTTCCTCAGCGCCTACCGCACCGCCGGGAAGTTCGACGAACTCGCCGATCGCTACATGGCCGAGCAGAAGAAGGCCTTTAAAGAAATGGGCGTACCGTTTATTTTTCATTGAGCGGGCGGTTCCGGCGATCTCCCTGTAGCCGACCTCTGCGAGGCCGGATTGGACGATCAATAACCCTCAATGACTCACAGGGACAGGCTAATAATATCGAGGCCGCACGTCAATCCCCCTTTTTCACGCATCAGCATCCTCTCGCCTTCCCGCTGCACCTCTCGTGCGCCATCTCGGCCCACCGATTTGGCGACACCCGAGCATCTTACGCCGAAAAACGGCTCATCCGGCGCGCCGCAGGCATATGAATGCCCTGCGCTTTCACAATCTTCGCGGATCCCGCCGACCCGGCCGGGACTTTCAGGGGAGGCTCACGTCTTCTCCTCGCCACGCTTCACTGCGGACGCGCCGAGCGCTCCGAAGGCTCACCGATCAGGTCGTTCTTCAGGTCCCGTAGGACGCAGAGGTCTTCCCAATCGGCTCCCCGCATTCGCCGCGCCCCGGTCTTGCGCTTCAGACCGAAGAGTTCGCGGTGGCGCGTAAAGACATTCTCGACAAAGGCGGCGCTGCCAAACACTCCGCCGTCGATGAGCCGAATCGAATCGGAGACAGCCTGCCGCAGGTTGCCCGGAGGGCGAGTGAAACGCGGCAAGTAGCGAACCCGCCGGCGGATGACCTGCATTCATATCCCTGCTTCAGCTCTTTTATGAAAATGGAGACATCCCCCATGCGTCGCTGGTAGCGCTCGATGATTTGTTGCTCCCATTGGAAATCGCCCCTAGCGGCGGCGCGATCGAGCTCGCCGCGCACCGTATCGACGGCGGAGCGGTCGTAGAGATAGCCGAGGCGCTGCAGAAGGGTCTCGCGGTCCAAGGTCCAAGGCAGGCAGTTCGGCCCGATCAGGTTCTTCGACGAGGAGGTGGAAGTGGTTGGACATCACCACATAAGTGACAACACGGAGACCGAGAAAAGCCTCGAGCTTGCGCATGAGGACGACAAAGTGTTCCTGCTCCTCGTCAGCGAGGATGAACCTCCGGTCAACGATGCGTGAGTGCCACGCGCGATAGCGCTTCGACACAGCGAAGCCTGAAATGCACAGCCTCCTCAGAGGCAAATCACGTGGTAGTGGCTGGTGCCGGTTCCCCGGATGCGTGATTGTCTCATGAGATCTTGGTTAATGCTCGAATGAACATTGATCGTACGAACACTTTTTGGCAAGGGGGAATTTCGAATAATTAACCTGTCCCCAAGAATTATTCGGCGAAGACGACTGCCAGGTCCGCGATCGCCAGGCCGCGCACAACCTGTGCGTCCTGCGCGAACTCGCCGCCAAGGTGCTGCGCGACCATCCCGCGAAGAAATCGATGCGAGCAAAACGCAAGCTCGCCGCACTCGATCCCGCCTTCCGGTTTTCCCTACTATCAATAATCCCTATGGTTTCGGAGATTGATGAGCACCTTGGGCCGGCCTGACCCAGCCTTCTTGACCACGACGTAGGACGTGCCAGCCGGCAGGACAGGATCGACCGGCAAGGCGCTGCCGACGAGATACCACTTCTTCTGGAACCGATAATAGATGGCCCCGACAGTGCCAAACCCATTATCGACGAGCAGTAGGTCATTGCGGCCGAGAGGCAACTGGCTCAGGCTGGGGGTGAAGATGGCATCCGTGAAACCAATTCTCGAGAGCTTGTAATCGGATGAGCGAGCCAAGGCGAAGTAGGTGGCCGTGGTGGACGCGTCATTCGTGTAGAGGTTCTGACGCAAGGGCGCGCTCAGCACCGTGCCGGCGATGACGGCATCAAGCGGGTAGCTGCCAGCATTGGTGTTCTGCAGGTAAAGGTATCGACCGGGAGCAACCAAAACCTTGCCCGCCAAGACACTAGGGTTCGCAGCGGTGACCCATCCTGAAGCGATGCTGCTGTAGTAAAAGGCTTCCCCCATATCCTGCGGTTGCTCGTTGCCAGAGGTGATGAGCGGCGAGAGCACCAGTCGGGTTTTCACGGCATTGGCATCAGTGGTGGGAATGAAGGACACTTCCGCTGCGGAGGTGGGGAACAACGTCTCAAGGCTCCAATAGGGCCGCAGCTCGATCGAGCGGACGCTAGTCGCAGCTACCCCGGGCTGCGTGCCAATGTTGATTTCCAGCGTCGTAGCGGTGTTGCCAGTGACGGTGAACAACAGACCGAACCAACGGCCGGCCGTGACCAAGGCGTAGTAGCTGGCCGCCCCCGGTTGGTACTGGTTGGCCAGCAGTGGCGCGCCGTAGCTGTCCAGTGGCGTCTTTCCAGCAAGCGTCAGGGTCGCCAGTTGGCCATCTACGGCCACGGCGGTGACTCGGAAGGCACCAACGCTGGGGCGCTGAAACTGCGGAGCGACGATGACCGTGCTAGCCGCAGGGGCGACCACGTACTGGCTGCCGCCGACGGGTTGCGCAACACGAAAGGATTGGGCGGATGCGGTGACGGAAATCACCGTGGCGAACAAGAGGGGGAGGAAAGATAGCTTCATGGGGTGCGGGGGTGCTGAAATGTGGGAGCGGTCAGACTTTGAGAAATTCTTCCGGCTCGGGGATTTGGGTTGGCGCAGGATTGGACCGCCAGGTCAGGCGATAAAAACTTTTGAAGCCGGTCGCGGGTTGGGTGATGAGCATGGGGCCGTTGTTCCCGGTCAGCGGTTCGCCGACATTGACCCAAGTCTTCTGTTCGCTTGACGACTGCAGCTGATACTGAGTGGTTTCTCGGGAAAGCCAGCTGATGAGCAGTTCGCTTTCGAGTTGGCCGTAGTTGTTCGTCCAGTTCAGCACCTCGACCCGGAAATTCTGCGGCGGCACTGCCGCCCGTGCTCGGCGGGGCTGCAGTTTAGTAGTGACCGCCAGTTGCAGTTTCAGTTGCAACTGCAGGCGTTTTATCTCCAGTTCGGGCGTGGCGAGGGTAGGCTGGCCTCTGAGCCCGCGCAGTTGTTCAGCCCAAAGTGAGAGATTTTGGTATTCCACTGGTTCGCCAGTGTTGCCACCAAGTCCATGATCCATGTCCGTATCCGTGCCGCCTTCGGTCTTGCGTCGGAGGTCGTAAAATTCAGCCTGCGGCAATTCGACATTCTTGGCGTCAAAATAATAAGCGTATTTCGCTTCCTTGTCGCGGATCGCACGAATTCGGTTGGGTGGTGGCACGATCCCGTCGGGAAACTCCGCGACGCTCTGCCCAGCGTAGATGTCGTCATAGGTAAACAGGATGGCGTCTTGGACCGGCGGACCGGCGGGATTGCGGATCAGCGAGCTGTAGTCGACCCCGCTGAACGCGTAGCGCCGCGGATTGATGCCCAGCATGGAGCAGACCGTGGGCAGAAAGTCCACGTGGGAAACCAACTCGTTGCAGACTGCTCCCCCCGCTTGGAAGTCCACGGGGTTTGACCAGACCATGGGCACCTTGACCGTCTCCTCGTAAACGCAAAAACCCTTTTGCCGCAGGCCGCCATGGGACAGACCGAGCTCACCGTGGTCGGAGGTGTAGCCGATCCAAGAGTTGTCGCGAAGGGGGGTGCCACGGATCAGATCGAGTATCTTTTTGAACTCAGCATCGACGAGCTTCAGGCAATTGGCATAAAAGTTCAGGTAGTTGAGGCTGCCACTGCCGCTCTGGTCAGCGGAGGGTGGGATCGGGCCGAGCACAAGGTTGCTAATGCCCCGATACTTGGCATGCGTCGTCGGTTTGAAGTTTTCGAGCAGGTTTTCGTGAAAGGTCGGCGAATCCTGGGTGATGTCTCCAGACAGGATGCTGCGGTCATATCCCCAAGTCGGAACTTGGCTCACGGCTGGGTAATCGCCACTGTACGTCGGGTAGCCAATGACGTCGTGCGGATTGACCAGGGAAACCACCAGGCAGAAAGGCTGGTCACTAGGGTTGGCCAACTTGTCGCGCAGGAAGGCCAGCGCACTTTGCTCTTCGAGTATCGGGTTGATGCCGCCAACGCCGCCGTCGAATGATGGATCGTAGCCTTCGACAATACGGGCATCCTGATTATTCGCGCCGCCACCGTAGAGCCGTGCCGGATTCGAATCTGAACCGATATCCGGACCGAACCAGCCGTCAAAACCACAGCGCGCCGGTCGGTCATCGATTTTGACGCCATCGGGCTGAACCGTGCCCTCGGTGAGATGCCACTTACCCTTATAAACCACCTCGTAACCGGCCTCCTTGAGCACGGTGCCGAGATTAGGCAGCGCGGGATCCAACTGATTGTCCGCGACGGTCCCGATGTTGACCTGCTGGACGACGTCGGGGCACAAATGCTGCGCTGGATAGAGACCCGTGAACAGGGTGTTGCGCGCCGGCGTGCACATTGCGGTGTTGGAGAAGGCGTTGGAAAAACTAACGCCAGTATTCTTCAGTTCAGTCAGGGCGGGACGGTTAGCTGCCTCCCAGCCCGCAGGAAACCACTGGGTCGAACGCTCTTGGTCGGTGAGAAAAACAATGAGGTTCCGACGTGGGCCGTCAGGCGCCTCAGGCGGCGGCCAGGCGCCGAGTGCTCCCTGTAGAGGCAGCGCCGAGCCGGCACCTGCAGCGAGCTTGATGAAGTCGCGCCTCGGCAACTGGCAGGGAGCTGCACTTTCAACTGGATTGGTGGTGGGAGAGATCATGGTTTCAGATGGTGATCGAGGAATGGATGCGATGCCACTGATTTTTGGACCGTAGTTGGTTATTTTTTTGAGTTGAAAAGAACTTCGAATTGAAACGGGGTTTTGTATCCGAGCGAGGGGCGGCGCGGGCGATCAGGGCATCGAGTGCCTCGTTGACTTGTTCATCGGTCGCGCTTTCATCGAGACCGAGCTTTTCCAATGCGGATTTGTTCATTGTCGTTTTATTGGGTTGGGTGTGCTCGGCCTCTCCGGCCTTGCGGTTAGTGATGGGTCGACCGCCTCTATTATTAGGGCGGTTCGTGAGAGCGAGACCGGCGAGGCGGCGGGGACGCACGCGCCTCGCGCCGTCCGGCCCGGTGCCGAGATCTTCTAAATCTCCCACACCGTATTCGGTCGAAAAGTATTTCCAGCGCTTCCCGCGCACCGCGTCGGCCCCGACGTCGGTCCAGTCGAGCAGGCCCCAGAGTTCCCCGTTGCGGATCTCGACATCCACGAGCCACGCCTTTGCCTCTGTCGACTGGCTGCGATCGTGAGAGAGATGGTCCGCATCGACCAGCAGCCCGTCGAAGTGCGGCATCTTGGCGTCCTTATTGAACTCGGCTGCCATCGCCGCGATCGCATTGGCATCGATCACTTGGACGACCGCTTCATCGCCGAGCATCGAGCGATGCTCGCCACTCGCCTCGATCTGTTGCCAGGTCGGGACACGCGGGGCGATCGATTCGCGGTTGAGGATTTTGAGATTCATGGTAAAATAGAGGTCCTAGCGGCACCCACTGGTGATCCAGGCATATAGGCAGCCAGTGCGTAGATCAGTCCGGGATATACCGACCGACCACCCGCTTTGAATTTTTCTTAATGGTTTCGATTTTCGGGGAGTTCTCATCAAAGCTGGACACGAGCCAGCCCTTTGTTCTCCCGGTCCCTTTCCGCTTCACGATGGCAATGTCATTTCCGTGTATCGCGTAACGTCGTGACTTCGGGTCCGTGTCGTGCTCGTAGATGTCTCCTTTCCCCATCACCTCCGGCAGCCGCTTCAGCGCTCCTGGATGCTTTGCATCAATATGAGAGAGCCCGTAGCCATCGCTGTATTTCTTTGTCGGGGTGCCGGGCTGCCCATAGGGAAAGTCCACCTCGCCCAATTCGTCGCGGATCACTGCGCGAGGGGCGTCCCGCCCATCTCCCACCATAGCGAAGCTGATTGCCTTCCGGGCGCGGCTCTCATTCTGGTCGGACGTCAGTGCTTTCACCTTCGTCGGCAGCGCGCCGAACTGATCTGTGCGCGATTTCGTCACGCCCTCCCTGCTCGCGCCCTTTCCCGCCGCACACTTATTCCCCGGCGAGAATCCGACCGGGCCATTGCCGCAATTATTCAGGATCTTCTGATCAGCCGCTTCCTCCCCCGACCAGTCCGTGAAAGCCGACTCCAGCGACGTGCTCAGGTCATCGAGCAGGGCCTGCGTATCAGGTCGATGTGCAGCCTCTTCAGCCCCCTCATCTTTCGCCTTTTCCCGATTGTTAAGATTCGGCCCAGAAATCGATTTTAAGGGGGGGTGCGTGGTTTTGGCCCCGATGTCACCTTTTTCGAGCGCTAAGCCAACCGCACGCCCGCGCGCGATACCCGCAACCCCTACAGATTTCTCCGGCGCGCTTTCGAGTGCGCGGGAGACCGGGTAACCGGTTTCCTCCGCGATCCAGCCTTCATCCACCCGTAGACCGGCTCCTTCGAGCTTCACGACCGCATCGACGATTTTCGCGGGGTCTTTCTCATCGTTCGCCGCCAGTTCGAAGTAGGCCCAGGGAGTCTCCCCCGGTGTCGCTTTCGCCAGGACATCGCGGTCGAATTGCTGCTAGGAATTTGCTTTTTCGTCCCTTCCGCATCCTTGTCACCCTTGGGCCGGGGAAGGAGGGGGTTCAGGGGGAGGTAGGGGACGAGTCGGGCCATCACAGCCAAGAATCACCTTCACTGCGGACGCGCCGAGCGCTCCGCAGGCTCTCCGATCAGGTCGTTCTTCAGGTCTCGTAAGACGCAGAGGTCTTCCCAATCGGCTTCCCGCATTCGTCGCGCCCCGGCCGCTCCGGACCGGAGCGCTCGCGGTGGCGCGCAAAGACATTCTCGACAAAGGCGGCGCTGCCAAACACCCCGCCGTCGATGAGCCGAAGCGACGCGGAGACAGCCTGTCGCAGGCTGCCCGGAGGACGAGCGCCGGAGAATGCGACCCGGGCTCATCCTCGCCCACCGGGTGCCGGGTGCCGCCGAAGCATGGCCGCACCAGCGATAGTCCTCGATCGGGTCCTCCATTCGGGCACGGTAGGGGTTCAGATCAATGTGAGATCCTACGTATCGCAAGTGACGCCTTTGTTTCACGGCTTGGAACAAAGCATTTGAGCAGGGCAGTGCCTTCGCTATGGTTCGCCTGCGCACCTCAGTGGCCGGATGATTCAGAACGGAACAGTCGAAAAAGGGTTTGAAAGGGTCCTGCAGCTCATCAGTGACGCGGCGGGTATCGACCTGGCGTCGACGGTCGATGTTTCGGCGCTGCGCGAGCAGTTTATCAATGGCGGCTCGCTGATCGACTGGCTCCTCGACCACCTCGAGCTCTCCGAGCGCGAGTTCGGCAGTGACCTGGCGGCGAAGCTCCATCTCGCATGGGAAGAGGATCCGCTCGTCGATACGGCGAACTCCGAGATTTTGAAGTCGGTCTGTCCGCCGCCGATCGCGATCAAGCACCGCGCCCTCCTCCTGCGGGCGGAGTTCGGGGAGAGCGCGACCCGTCCCACTCTGCTCGAGATCGCGCACTACGATCCTTTTTCCACGATAGACCGTCAGATGGTGCGCCGGGCGGTGGGGTGTCCGATCAAATGGGTGCTCTCGCCGCGTCGCAAGATCCTCGGCGGTCTGCAGAAGCTCTACGGGGTGGGCGGCGATATTTTTGACGATCTCCTCGCGACGCGGGACTGGGACAGCGACGAGTTCAGTTTCAAAGAGCAGGTCAATGTAATCGACGACGATGACGAGGAAGCCTCGGTCGTGAAGTTCGTGAATCAGATCCTGAACGAGTCGCTCAAGCAGCGCGCTACGGACATCCACATCGAGCCGATGCGCAATGACCTGCGCGTCCGCTATCGGGTCGACGGGGTGCTGCGCCGGGTTCCCGTGCCGGACAACATCGTGGCGCTACAGGGTTCGGTGATCGCCCGACTCAAGCTGATGGCCGGCCTCGATATTGCGGAAAAACGCAAGCCGCAGGACGGGCGTATTTCCCTCCAGGTCGGGGGACAACCGATCGACACCCGGGTCGCGACGATCCCGGGAATCGAGGGCGAGAGCATCAGCCTGCGTCTCCTCGGGCAGGAGAAATTTACTATCGACCGCCTCGATATGTTCCCCGATCTGCGGAAAGAGATCGACGTGATCCTCTCGCGGCCCAACGGCATTGTCCTCGTGACGGGACCGACCGGGTGCGGAAAATCGACGAGCCTTTTTTGCTTCCTCTCGGCGCTGAACTCCGAGGACGTGAAGATCGTCACGATCGAGGATCCGGTCGAAAACCGGCTCGAGGGCGCGCTCCAGATCGCGGTGAAGCCCGAGATCAATCTCACCTTTGCCTCGGGCTTGCGCAGCATCCTGCGGGGGGACCCGAATGTGATCATGGTGGGGGAGATCCGGGATCTCGAGACGGCCGAGATCGCGGTGCAGTCCGCCCTGACCGGTCACCTCGTCTTCAGCACTCTGCACACGAATGACTCGATCGGCGGCATCACCCGACTGATCGACATGGGGGTGGAGCCGTTCCTGATCTCGGCGGCGGTGCGCGCTTTCATCGCGCAGCGGCTCGTGCGGCGTCTTTGCCTCGAGTGCCGCATCCCCGGCGAATACCCCGAAGAGTTCCTGCGCTCGGTCGGGTTCCCGGTGCAGCACAGGGACCGCATCTTCCAGGTGAATCCGCATGGCTGTGACTCGTGCGGCCACTCCGGCTATCGCGGGCGGACAGCGGTCTACGAGCTCTTCCGCGTCACGGAGAAAGTGCAGGAGCTCATCGTGAGCGGCGCCACGAAGCAGGACCTGCAGCGGCAGGGGATGCTGGACGGATTCATCAATATGCGCGAGTATGGCTGGCGCAAGGTGATCGAGGGCCACACCACGGTCGAGGAGGTCGTCTCCTCCACCGAGCTGACTTGAACCGACCGCTGATCTCCCGATGGCTTCTTTTCGCTACAAGGCTCTGCAGAAAGACGGGACGATCGCCGAGGGCAGCCTCGAAGTCGGGAGTCGCGGCGAAGCGACCCGTCGCCTCAATGAGCAGGGCATGCAGATCCTCTCGTTGACGGAGGAGAAGGGGAAAAAGAAAGCCGGCGCCGCAAAGGTCGATCCCTCGAAACCAGTCCGCAAACCGACCACGGCTCCGCCGGAAAACCGGCTCTCGTCGAAGCAGCTCGTCCAGTTCACCGAAGAGCTGAGCGATCTGCTCTCCGCCGGGGTGCAGCTCGACACGGCGCTGAACTCGATCGCGAAGCGGAGCGAATCTAGCATCATTTCCAAAGTCGCCTCGTCCTGCTATGACAAGGTTCGCGACGGGGTCCCGCTCGCGACGGCGCTGCGGGTGTCGTCCCCGAGTTTCAACGAACTCTATTGCAACCTCGTCTCGGCGGGCGAGGTCTCGGGGGCGCTCGGCGACATCCTGAAACGTCAGGTTCGCTATCTCACGACCCTCGCGGACCTGAAGGGCAAGCTCGCGACGGCGCTGATCTATCCTTCGTTCCTCATCGTCTCGGGCGTGGCGGTCTCGGCGATGTTTGTCTTTTTCCTGATCCCGAAGCTGCGCCGTCTCGTCGAGTCGACCGGGGGAACTCTGCCGCCCATCGCGAAGCTGATGCTGGCTACGGGCGATTTCATGAAGGCGAACTGGATCGCGCTGCTCGTGCTTTTTCTCCTCGCGATCATCGTGCTCGTGGTCCTCTTCCAGCGCGAGACGGTGAAGCGCTGGTGGGATGAGAAAAAGCTCAAGGTGCCGCTCCTCGGCAAACTACTCTTGACCCGCTTCAACGTGCAGTTCGTGGAGACGCTCTCGAATCTGCTGACGAACGGTCTCCCGCTCGTGCGCGCGCTCGAGCTGGTCGAGAGCACGACGCCGAACCGCTACATCCGCGAGCAGATCGTGACGATGCGCGCGCGGGTCTCGGAGGGGGCCCATCTCAATCGCAGCATGGAAAAAGCGGGCACTTTTGAGTCGGGTCTCATCGACATGGTCCGCATCGGCGAGGACACCGGCCAGCTCGCGACCTCAATGGCGAAGGCGGGGGAGCGGCTCGACCGGGAGTTCGGCCGCAGCATCGAGCGCATCGGCTCGATCATCCAGCCGGCGATCATTCTCGTGATGGCTCTCGTCGTGGGGGTGATGGCCTACATGATGATCTCGGTCATTTACGAAACCATTTCTGTCTTGCGGAATCGTTGAAGCCTTATTACCGTTTTCTTTATGAAGCGTTCTCAGTCCCGTCGCGCAAAGGGTTTCACCCTCATGGAGATGTTGCTCGTCCTCGGCATCATTGCCCTCCTCGTAGGCATGGGCACCTACATGATGGTCAACGTGCTCGGTGATGCGGAGGAAGGGAAGGTGAAGGGCGACATCCAGGCGCTCCACGCGAGCCTCATCCGCTACAAGACCAAGGGCGGTCTCTACCCGACGACCGGCCAGGGGCTGAAGGCTCTCGTGACGAAGCCGAGCGACGGCCCGCAGCCGCGCAGCTACAAGACTCTCCTGCGCGAGCAGGCGCTCTATGATCCCTGGGGCAGTCTCTACCAGTACCGTCGCCCCGGAAAATACAATGCCGAGACCTACGATGTCTTTTCCCTCGGCCCCGATGGCAAGGAAGGGACGGAAGATGACATCGGCAACTGGTAAGTCCCGCTCACGCGGGTTCACTCTCTTCGAGCTGCTCATCACGCTCGCGATCATCGCTCTGTTCTCGGGCTTTTTCCTGCTGCGCTTCGACGACGGGGCGACGGAAGAGGCGCTCACGAAGGCGGCGACCGATCTCAAGGCGGCGGCATTGAAGGGGAAAAAGCGATCCTATGCCTATCGGCGGAATCAGTACATCGTGTTCTCGCGGAGCGGTTTCGAGCTGACGGAGCGGCCGCCGGTAGGGGACGATGTCGGCTTTTCCCGGGTCGTCGAGGACGTCGCGGGTGATCGTGTCGAGCGTTTCCAGGTGCCGCCCGGGGTGATCATGGAAATCCTGCCGCCGGGCGAGAGCAAATGGACGCGCGAGCCGGGTTATGTGTGGAGCTTCCGCAGCTCGGGCCTGAATGATCCGCTCGCGGTGCGTTTTACGATGGGGCGCTCGTACTCCCGGCTCAGCTTTAATGTGCTGACCGGTCTGGCGGAGGAAGAGACGATCCTGGAGTGACGGCCCTCGTTCTTATTCGACGGGGATCGCGACAGGCATGGCGACCGGGGGCGACCCGTTCACCGGGACGACTCTGGCCGAGGGTTTCTTCTTGAAGAGATCGCGGAAGAAGAAGATGCGCTTCTCAGGGGAGTTGAAGTCCTGAGTCTCGAAGACGTCGACATTGTTGTCGCTGTTCACGGCCCAATCCTCGGCCCCGACGCCGACTCTGGTGCGATCTTTCATGTCCTGATCCGCATCGAACTGATCGCCGGCATGGCGGATGACTTTGGGCTGGATGAAGATGAGGAGCTCCTGCCGATTGACATTGTCCCGCGTCGAACCGAAGACACGACCGACGAGGGGAAGATTCGCGAAGAGGGGGATGCCGGACTCGGTCTTGGTGTCGCCCTCGCTGATGAGCCCGCCGAGGAGGACGGTGCCGCCATCGTCGACCATCACGGTGGTGCCGAGGCTCTGGGTGGCGATGGTTGGAACCTCTTGACCGTTGATGACACTGTTGCCGATGATGCTATCATTTTGCTGCTGAATCTGCAGGGTGATCTCACCGTCGGCATTGATGAGGGGCAACACGGCGATGCGCAGGACGACGTTTTCGTAGTCAATATTCGCAGTGACGACCTGGTTGTTGTTGTTGTTGCCCCCCCCGGCGTCGAACGAGGAGAGAGTGCTGCGGGGCACGGCGACGCGCTGGCCCGAGTCGATGACCGCCTGGCGATTGTTCACGGTGTAAATGGTGGGACGCGAGAGCACTTTGAAGCGGTTCGTCGATTCGAGGGTCGAGAGATGCGCGTCGAGGTAGGAATTGAGCTGCCCGTAGAGAGAAAGGCCATTGCTCGCAGGGACAAAGTTCGCGGGATTGGTGAGCGACTCGACGTCAAAGAGCTGGGCCGGGGCGCGGGAGATCGCAGTGCCGCCCCCATTGAAGCGGCTGCCGCGGGCGTTGCCGGAGGGTTGCTCGAGGGTCCGCAGGAAATTGAGGGCGAACTCGTAGTCATCCCCGAGGGTGAGCTGGGCGATGATGGCCGAGATCTGGATCTGGACGGGGCGCACGTCCATGGCATCGAGCAGTTCCTCGATGCGGTGGAGATTTTCCGGCGGGCCCGAGGCGATGAGCATGTTCTGGGTGTTGTCGGCGATGAGGAGGGTCTTGTCGATGACGACGGACTGGGGTGCGGCGGCCTGATCGGCCCCGGCGTTCCCGAGATCGCCCGAAGTGCCGCCACCGCCCGAGCCCCGCCCGCCGCCGAGGCCCGCCTGATCCCCGTTGTTGTTATTGTTCTGGTTGTCGCCGAATCGGGCCTGGTCATTCTCTCCGTCTCCGGAGATCTGCCCCCCCTGGGAATCTTCGTTGCCGAGACCTCGGAGGATGGCGTCGCTGGCGATCTTGAGGAAGTCGGCCACGGGGATGTAGAGCAGTTTTCTCCGCAGCAGAGACGAGGTCTCGACGGGGGCATCGAGGTGATTGATGATGCTCTCGATGTAGTCCATGTCCTGCGGCGAGGCGACGACGAGGACTCGGTTCGCCCGCGGGATGGCGCGGACACGGGGTTTGGGGGTGTTCGCCTGGGTGAAAGCGGCGCTACCGCGATTCTGCGAGGGCAAGCCGGCCGAGTCGGGTGAATTGACGAAATTGTTGGGACTATTCGGATTATTTGGATTATTTGGATTGGGCACCGGAGGCTGGCCGGGGGCACCGGCACCGCCGCTCTCCTGGTCGAGCCCGAGGACGTCGATGAGGGCTTCGACGACATCTTCCGCATCGGCGCGCTCGAGCTGGAAGGCCCGGTCCATCGTCCGCGTGGGGCTGACGTCGAGGTGGTCGCGCAGCTCGACGAGTCGGCGAATGACGGAGGCATTTTCCGTGATGACTATGGCTGAGGCATTCTGGAGTGGGGTGATTTTACCATAGGGGTGCAACACAACGATGTTGGTGAACATCTCGGCGGCCGCGTCCGAGGAGAGGTAGGAGAGCGGCATGATGAAGGTCACGATCTGGTCCGACTCGGGGAGCTGGAAGGGGCTTGTGTAGACCGGGAGACCCTCGCTCGAGGGCTTCTTGTCGGTGTTGTAGGCGATGATCTTGAGCTGGTCTTCGATCTCGGTCGTGAGGATGGCGTAGCCGTTGAGGAGAAAGCTCTTTTCGATGAACTCGGCCGCTTCGCGGTAGGTCATCTTCCCCGAGGTCTGGATGATGAGGTTTTTGTCCTGAATGCTGGTGTCGCGGATGACACGTTTTCCGGTGAGGCGCTCATACTCGAGCAGGATGACGGGGATGGGGGTGTTGGGAAACTGCACGTCGGTCATCGGCTCGCCGTCGTTCGACTGGGCGGGGGCGGGATTCGCGGCAGCAGCAGCAGCTGCTGCTGCTGCTGCGGGAGCCTGGGTCGGCGGGCTGACCTGGGCGTCGGCGCCGGTGACGAAGCAGAGCAGGAGGACCGCGGCAAAAGTGCAGAGGAGCGGTGAGACGGAGTAAGGGAGACTGGCGTTCATGAGAAAAGGTGTGTCAAAAGGGTGGCGCTTGCGATCGCTACTGGCCGGGAAGGGGGACGCGGCGCCGGCGGGGTTCGTCGTCGAGCTTGTCGAGCGCCGGGGTGGCGCTGGCGGGTTGTTCGGGCTGATTGGGAGCGGCGGCAGGATTGAGGGCGTTCCCCGGGACGCGAGGGTTCGCCTGGCGGTTGCCGTTCGCCGCATCGCTACCCGGAGGGGCGGGCGGGATCGCGGTTTTGCTGCCGGGGCGGGTTCGTGGATCCTGCGGCTGAGCCTGTGGCTGGATCTGCTGGATAGGCTGGGTCAGCTTTGCGACGACGTAGCCGATCTCGCCGGTCTCTTTGCCGTCGGTGATGGTGACTTTGGTTTCTTCGGGATTGTTCACGAGATTGGCCGAGACGATGGTGTAGGAATGGCTCTCGCTTTTCGCCGAGGTGATGACGATGGGTTGGTTCTCGGCATTGTCCCTTACGTAGGCGATGGGACCGCGGGAATCGTCGTTGACGACGCCCTCGAGGGTGAGGTTCTGGGCGAAACTGCTCGAAATGGTCTGCTCGATCGCTTTGACGACCTCGCGATTGAAGGGGGAATCTTCCCAGATGTCAGTGTAGCGCGAGACAGGGTACGAGGTCGGGAGCACGTCATCCTCGGTCCGGGCGGCCCGGCCAGGCAGGGCGAAAAGCAGGGAGAAGAGGAGGAGGTGTCTCATGACTCGGGTTCTTTGACGGTGGGGGTTGCGGCCGGGTCGGGAGTGTACCAGCGCAGCAGCTCGAATTGGGCGATGATGTTCTCGGCTTCGTCCTTGTCGGGCCCCACCTTGATATTGCGAATGACGCGGAAGCTCTCGGGTCGGTTGAGGTCGTGGAGCCAGCGGAAGACGCTCGCGAGATCGCCTGTGGCGCTGAGGGAGACTCCCGCCTGGGTGTAGTAGGGCGTGGTAGCTGTCGGGAGGAGGGTATGCTTTGTGGTCGTGACCCCCTCGACCTCGGCGGCGAGGGCTTCTTTGAAGATGGCCTGGTCGATCTCTTCGGTGCTGGTGAAGACGGGCTGATGTTTCCCGAGCCACTCGGCCCGCATCTCCCAGACTTCTTTTTCCTCGAAGAGGGTCTCGATCGTGATCCACTCGTTGTCGAGATTGGATTTTTCGGCGAGCAAAGCGTCGCGCTTTTTGAAATAATAGTCCGACCCGATGACCCCGGCCCCGAGAAAGAGCATCGCAAGGAGACCGAAGAGCAGTCTTTT
>Ga0335396_10002112_pt1 | contig 24509 bp, 24 predicted proteins | sample FRY02_FD_205743 | JGI IMG/M metagenome (GOLD analysis project Ga0335396, IMG submission 205743) | Freshwater microbial communities from Lake Fryxell liftoff mats and glacier meltwater in Antarctica - FRY-02 (spades assembly) (version 2) | ecosystem: Environmental > Aquatic > Freshwater > Ice >... | reverse complement strand
CACGGTTATGCATTAGGTTTTGCACACACCCCCCGCCCCCGTAGCTCAGTGGATAGAGCGTCGGTTTCCTAAACCGTGTGCGCAAGTTCGATTCTTGCCGGGGGCACTTGCGAAGGTGCAGGTCAGAGCCCCATCTCGTGGTGCGGGGGGATGTCGAACCTCGCGATCGCTTCGGCGCGGCGATGGAGCAGGTCGATCGTCGCGTCGAGGTCGCGGGCGATGATGTACTGACGGCGCGCGACCGCGTCGACCACGAACTCGCCGAGCTCGTCGAGGTCGGCGATCTTCACGTCTTGGCCGGCCTGCTCGAGGATGTCCTTCATCTCGTTGAAGGTCATCCCCTTGCGCCCGGCCGTCGCGCCGACGCGCTGGAGCTCGTCGGGACGGTTACGCTGCGCCGAGAAGAGCCCGGTGTCCATCAACCCACCCGACGGGTACAAGACCGACGTTCGGAGCAACGTCCCGTCCTTCACGAGGTTGTGATGGAGCGCCTCGGTGAAGCAGCTCACCGCAGCCTTCGATGCCGCATAGACCGATGCGGAGGGTACCGGCGCGAAACCCCCGTCCCCCGACGAAGTGTTGATGATCTGCCCAGGCTCCCCCGACTCGATCATTCGCGGCACGAACTCGCTGACACCGATGCCCATGCCGAAGACGTTGACGCCGAAGCACCAGCGCCAGTCGTTGGGCTCCATCTCCCACGGCTTGCCGCCGCCCCCCGAGGTGACGCCCGCGTTGTTGAAGAGGAGGTTGCAGCGCCCGAAGGTCGAGAAGACATGATCTGCGAGCGCGCGCACCGAAGCCTCGTTCGTGACATCGGTCTGCCATCCCGAGACCGCGCCCTCGGCGCCGAGCTCGTCGACGGTGGCATCCAGTACGGCCTGTTCGACGTCGGCGATCACGACCGTGGCCCCGTGCCGGGCGAGGGCCTTCACCACACCCTTGCCGATGCCGCTGGCGCCGCCGGTGACGACGGCGATCGCTCCCGCTATCTCGATATCTGCGATCGGGTCGTCGCTCACGCGGCTTTCTTCTGGTTCTCGGGGCTCATTCCCGGACAGCCCTTCGCCCGGTCGGGAATGTCGCCGTAGTCGATCCCCGCGAAGACCTCCGACTTCGTTGGGCAGTACTGGTCGGCGAGCGGAGCAAGCGCGTCGAGATCGAATCCGTACAGTTCGGCCGCGTTGGTCGTGAGGAGCATGGTCGTCTCCTCGATCGGGACGCCGCCGAACGTGAGCTTCAGGTGCTCCAACGTGTAGGGGTGCGAACCTTCGTTGTGGGGGTAGTCGGAGCCCCACAGGATCTTGTCGAGCCCGAGTTCGCGCGCGATGTCGACCTCGCGCGGACGTAGGAAGCTCGCGCCGATGTAGCACTGCCGCTGCCAGTATTCGCTCGGCTTTAGTGACATGCCCGCTACGGCCATTCCGCCGAAGATCGCTTCCGATCCGTGCTCGGAGTACTTCATCCGCTCGTAGAACGCGTCGAGTGTCGCGAGAGTGTCGGGGACCCAGGCCGTACCCGTCTCGGTGTTCACCCATCGGAGCGTGGGATAGCGCTCGAACACCCCCGAGAACATTAGGTGCCACAACGCCCGGTGCGACCACCACGAGACCTCGAGCATGAAGATCGCCAGCGAAGCCGGATAATGGTTTCCGAAGTCCGGCGCCGCACCGCCCGCATGGTGGTTCAGCACCATGCCGTTAGCGGCGCACGCAGCCCAGATCGGCTCGTACGCGGCCGAGTACAGGGGATCGAAGGGTGATCCCGGTGGCGCGCCCGGGACGAGAATGCCGCCCCGGAAGCCATTCGCGGCGGCCCACTCGATCTCCGCCACCGAGCCCTCGACGTCGCCGAGGAAGATCTGGGCGATACCGGCGGAGCGTTCGGGAGCCTCGCTCACGAGGTCGAGCAGCCACCGGTTGTGCGCCCGTAGCCCGGCCCAACGATGTTCGACGTCGTCGCCGTAGGGCGGCGCCTCGAACTGGCTGGCCGCCGCGGGAGCAAAGGGGGGCTGGGTGTTCGGGAACAGCACCCCCGCTACGACTCCGTCGGCCTCCTGCTCTCGGTGTCGACGGGCCACCGAGTAGTTGCGGTCGCCGTCAAGGTCGGGATCGCCGTCGATGCCGACGCTTCGAACCGAGCGACCGGCACCGGCGAACATCGTGTCGATGGCGGCCTGCTCGCTTTCGACGTGGACCACCCACTCGTCAAACGCCTCGTGGTAGCGGGTCTCGAGGTAGGGCTTGTAGTCGTGGATGGCGGCACCGCAGTGGGTGTCGGCCGAGATGACGATGTGATGCTCCGACACGTTCAGCCCTTCCACTCGATTCCGTACCCGTCGAACCACCAGCGGGCCGACCGGATTGCGTCCGGCGGAGTACGCAGGCCGAGGTCCTGGTTGAGTTGCTCGGGGGTCGGGCCAACCCGCGCCGCTATTTCCGCGAGGCCGACCGGATCGAGGTCGTAGCACTCGATCGCGTTGAGCCCGAGCAAGCGCCGGGTATCCTCGACCGACACGTCGCGGAAGTCGGTCTCGAGTCGCTCGACAGTGTTGGGCCAGGATCCCTCGGGGTGGGGGTAGTCGGTGCCCCACATGAGGGCATCGATCCCGTTGGCATGTCGACGACGGATCTCCTCGGTGCTCATCGCCGACGCGCCGATGAACACGTTGGTCCCGAAGTACTCCGACGGCAGACGGGTGATGAGGCCTTTCGTGCGCGCCGACAACTTCTTCACTTTGGTGTCGTTGCCCCCGAAGGTGGAGTCGGCCTTCCAGAGTAGGTCGCCGATCCAGTACGAGCCGCACTCGACGACCGCGTACTTGAGCTTCGGGAAGCGATCGAACTTGCCGGAGAGCATCAGCTGCCAGAGCGCGCGGTGCGTCCAGAACGGTACCTCGAGTATGTACTGCACGACGTTCTCCCCATAACTGGGGAAGTCGGCCTCGCCGGAGTGGGTGTGCACGACGAGGCCGGCGTCGGCGCACGCCTCCCACACCGCGTCGTAGTGATCGGTGCCGTACGACGGGTTGTCGTGCCACATCGTCGGCACCATGATGCCCTTGATGCCCGGCTTGCCCGCGAGCTGCTCGACCTCACGGACGGACTCGGCGACGTCGTGGATGATCGGGACGAGCGCCACGCCGGCGCGTCGGGGCGGGTTGGTCGCGCAGAACTCCTCGAGCCACCGGTTGTGGGCTCGGGCGCCGGCAAAGGCGAGCGCGGGGTCGGTGATCTGGCCCGCCGCGAGGCCCGCACCGAACGGTGGCGACTCCATGCCGGTTACCGCGTCGCCGTCGGCGAAGATCACCTCGCCGGCGATCCCGTCGGCGTCAAGCTCCTTGTCGCGCACCTCGGGATCGAACGCACCCCGAAGCCCCTCGGCGTTGTCGCCCTCCCACTGGGCGATGTACTCGCCGTTCACCTCTTCGCTGACACGCCGGTTCTCGTGGCGCTCCTCGAGCCAGACGTCGAACTGCGGGTGGTACTTCGACTCTAGGTACGGGCGGTACTCCTCGACCGGGAGTCCGGCGTGGGTGTCCGACGAGACGATGACGTACGGGGCGTTACTGGTGTCGATGCCCTCAAGCGGGTTGTACATGGGACTCCTCCGGTGAACGGGTCTTGCCCGGCCTGTAGAACGCTGTCATAATACGACTTGCACACTATGGCAGACCGTAATGCTCATCCGCAACCAGTCGCCGTCGACACCGCCGCGGCATCCGTGCCCGACGATCTGATCCGGCCATGACCGCAACGACCCAGAGGAGCCCATCATGACGACGACCGACGGACCACGCATCAACCCCGGAGAGATCTCCGGCTGGCCTCTCCTGAAGATCGTCTATCGGAGCGAGCCGGACAAGATTGCCGACTTGTTGCCTCCCGGCATCACCCCGGGTGCGAACCCCCACGTCCACATCAACATCTACAACGTGCCGGTGAACGGCGAGCCCGAGTACGGCGTTTCGACGAAAGTCGAGGCCGAGTACAACGGGATGGCCGGCTTCTATAGCCTCGGGCTCGGCATCGACCAGGAGGCGGCGATCTTCATCAGCCGGGAGATCAACGGGCAACCGAAGTTCCCGTGCTCCATCCGCTACTACCGCCTCGACGACACCGTGCACGCTCGGTGCACGCACAAGGGGTACACGTTCCTAGAGTTCGACGGCCAGGTCACCGGTGCGGTGGACGATCCGTCGGGCGAGTACTCGGAGAACGAGTGGTGGATAAAAGTGTCGCGCGCCGTGGGCGGAGTCGAGAAGAGCTACGACTTCGCGCCGCACGTCGTGCGCGTCGCGCAGACCAACGACACCGCTTTCGCCGAGGAGGTCGACGGGACGCTCAAACTCGCCGACAGTCCGTGGGACCCGTACACCGACCTCCTGCCGATGGTTGAGCTGCTCTCGACCCGCCTCGTGACCCCGATCTACAAGTCGCGGGCGATCACGCTCGAAGGGCCACTCGACCCGATTGCGTTCTGGCCCTACGCCGACACGATTGGCGGATCCCGCTGGCCGGGCGACCGCGGTGGCCCCCGATTCGCGAGATGATCCTGCGGCGCTAGATTTATCCGCGTGGTAATTTTCGCAGTAGAAAATTTTTAGTGTTGCAATTTAATCGAGTCACCAGTGTGTCGGTATTGCTTTTGGCGGCCGCGCTGGTATTGGGCGCGTGCGGAAGTGTGGATTCAACCAACAACTCTTCGGGCGGCGGGTCACCGATGCCTAAGGGAGCGTTGGCTAAAGATAAAGAAATCTTGTTGGGTCGTTCGGTTTATTCTTCTAACTGCGTGTCTTGTCATGGCGTATCGGGCGGCGGCGGGCGCGGCCCCTCGTTTAATGACGGACGGGTGTTGAAGTCATTTCCCAATGCAACCGACCAAGAAACTTTGGTACGTCAGGGGCGCTCGGGAATGCCCGCGTTCGGCGGCGATTTAACCGACGCCCAAATTACCGCAGTGGTCCGCTACGAACGCGAAGTATTGGCGAAACTCTAGCGGCTAAATCGGGTTACTCAACCTAAAGGAATTGAAGTGGCCGACTGGACTGCGATTAGCCGACGGAATGCCCGATCAGTACAAACTACCGTAGGTTGGATTTTCTGGGATCCCGGTGCGTGGGCTCGCTACGAAAAGTTAGGCGTGCCCGAAATGTTGGGCTACATCGCCGCCCGCGCCGCGCCGCTCAGCCCCGCGGGGCCCGATGCGGTGACGGCTGCGTTTGGGTCGATCAGTCCGGCCGCCGTACGATTCGCCTTTGATTTAGTGGCGGCCACCACAACTTTTGAAGAAGTGACGACCGCTCGCGACGCCGCCGTGCTGGCCGGCTTGGCCGAATTTGCTCCGGCAATTCTTGATCCATTGGCCGAACTGGGTTCTAAGTTGTGGTCCGTAGTCGAGCAGTTGCCGACCGGGGGGCGAGTGCTGTTTGCTGCGCACTTGGGTCAGCCTCGTTCCGCTGATCCCGTGCTTTCGGGTTGGCAGGCCGTCAATTGTTTACGGGAGTGGCGCGGCGACACCCACTGGGCAATCGTTACCGCCGCGGGTTTGACCGGCATTGAGGGATCAATTTTGCACAACGCCTGGCTTGGTTACGAACGCGACTGGTTACCAATTTCGCGCGGCAGTAGTTCCGACGAGATTGCCGCGGGCTGGGCGGCGCTGGCCACTAAAGGTTTGACCGCAAAAGACGAAGTAACGCCGGCAGGTATTCAATTGCGCCAGCGCATTGAAGACGACACCGACCGACTCACCGCCCTGCCGTGGGAGTTACTCGGCGAAAGCATTAGCCAATGGGCGGCGGAGGCGCTTGAGCCACCGTGCGAAAAACTCCTTGCCCGCGTAGATGTAACTGCCGGTCCTAACTACCAACCCGCCTCGCGCGTCCGCTAAAAGTTTTCTATTATTCGTTAAGACTAACTATCAAATAAAATGAGAGCGGCTAGATTACTGTGATTCTGATGAACCCCATGACCGTCAAAGATGTTTCCGAAGCCAGCGCAAACTTCACTACGGAAGGTTGGATGTGGGCCGCGCTAGTCGGCTTCGTCTGTTTTCTAATTGCTGCTGATCTCTTTATCCACCGGAAAGGCCACGTGCTCAGCACTCGCCGAGTGGTCATTGAGTCAATCGTTTGGGTGACGATCGGCCTGCTTTTTACTCTTGTGATTGCGGCGCTGGGCGGCGGGGTGGCGGCGGGAGAGTATTTAAGCGGGTATGTAATAGAAAAGTCTTTAAGCATTGACAACGTATTCGTATGGAGCATTATTTTTACCAGTTTCGGAATTGCTTCTCAATACCAACGGCGAGTCTTATTTTGGGGGATATTCGGAGCCTTAGTTTTGCGAGCGATATTTATCTTTGCCGGCGTAGCTTTGATTGAACGTTTTGCTTTTATGCTAACTGTTTTTGGCGTTATTTTAATTATTAGTGGAATAAAAGTCTTCCGTCACCGCGCAGACGAAGGCCATGCTGGACACGAGCGTGCGGTTAAATTGTTGGGTCGGTTTATGCCGGTAAGTAAAAACTTCAATGGGCAACACTTTACGATTATAGAAAACGGTAAACGATTTGCCACTCCGTTACTAGCAGCATTGGTAGTAGTTGAGTTTACCGACATCATTTTTGCGGTTGATTCGGTTCCGGCCGTGTTGGCAGTTAGTCGCGAACCCTTTATCGTTTTTTCTGCTAACGCGTTCGCTATTCTCGGGTTACGGAGTCTGTACTTTTTATTGGCGGGGGCGAAAGATCGGTTTCACTATTTATCGCACGGTTTGGGCGCGATTCTTATTTTCGTTGGCCTCAAGATGGCGATAAGCGAGTGGTATCACGTACCAACTTTGTTATCGTTAGGCGTGATCTCAGCTTTAGTGGTGGGCGCGATTGTCATCAGCCAGATAAAAGTGCAACGCGAATTATCTAAACAACTTTAACGGTTCGGGCTTCTTCACCTTTGCGACCGGGGCCCACAGCAAACTCCACTCGTTGACCTTCTTTTAGCGTTTTGTGACCCGTACCCTCAATGGCCGAAAAGTGCACGAACAGATCGTCACCACCACTTTCGGGCGCGATGAAACCAAAACCCTTACCCACATTGAACCAGCGGATAACTCCGTGGCTTCGGCCGTTACTTGAACGATAGTTTTCGTTTGAAATCGTCGGCCCCGCGCTCGACTCAATCTTACCGATGGACTTGTTGCCGGGTTGAGAATTTCGTTTGTGCTCGGGTTTCCAGTTCCGTTCCCTTCGCGGCCGTTCGGATTTTTTATTTTCCGAGCGAAAGCTTCCCGATTGATTAGTCGTCCCGCCGGTGCCAGCAGGCTTATCGGCGCGTGGGAGTTCCTTAATGTTGGGCGGGTCGATACCCGACGGGAGTTTGAGCGCGCGCTGGAGTCTTGATACTTCGCGGTGCTGGCCTTTACTTACTAGCGAAACCACGATGCCGGTCGATCCGGCCCGAGCGGTACGGCCCGAGCGGTGGGTATAGTCCTTGGTGTCGGCGGGCGGGTCGTAGTGCACGACACACGCAACCGAATCGATGTGAATACCGCGTGCGGCCACATCGGTTGCCACGAGTGCTTCAACCCGCCCGTCGGTGAAGTCCCTTAGCGCTCGTTCGCGCTGTCCTTGCGAGCGACCGCCATGGATGGTGGCGGTGCTCAATCCTGTTTGGTCGAGCCGTTTGGCAACGCGGTCGGCGTTGCGTTTAGTTCGACAGAAAACAATAGTGGTTCCGGCGGCGCGCGCGACATCGCTAATGATGCGGATGCGGTCGTCACCTTCGGCCTTCCAAAAATAGTGAGTGGCGTTGAGCGCGTGGTCGGGGTTGTCGGCCACTTGATGGCGAACCGGATCGCGCTGGTAACGCTGAACGAGAGTATCAATCGCGCCGTCGAGTGTGGCCGAGAAAAGTAAAGTTTGACGGGTGCTGGGTGTGAGATCGAGAAGTTTGCGCACCTCGGGCAGGAAGCCCATGTCGGCCATTCGGTCGGCTTCGTCGAGCACAACCATTTCGACTGAGTCGAGTACTACATCTTTGGTGCCGACGAGATCGCCAAGCCGACCGGGGCAAGCTACTAAGACATCGACGCCCCGTTTGAGCGCTTTGCGTTGCGGGCCGTAGCCCACACCGCCGTAGACGGTGGCCACCCGCAACTTGCGCGGACCGCCGAGCCACTCAAGTTCGCCGGCAACCTGAGCCGCGAGTTCGCGAGTCGGTACTAGTACGAGACCGAGCGGCCGACGCGGCTTAGCGTGACTGAGGCGAGCGGCGAGAGGAATGCCAAAGGCCAGAGTTTTACCTGAGCCCGTAGGAGCGCGGCCGCTTACATCGCGTCCGGCTAGGCCGTCGGCCAGAGTTAGCTCCTGAACGGGGAAAGGGGTATCGATGCCGCGGGCGCTTAGCGCGCGTACGAGATCATTAGGGGTGCCGAGGTCGGCAAAGTTAGATGACACTGATTTCACAACTCCAATAGTTGGCCCGTTTTCTTGGCGGGCGGGGATAGGTCTCACGAGGGGCGGGACGACCTCGGTGAAACTGACCCGACATCCATTGCAATAGCTAATGGACTTGGAGACGTGAAGAGAGACGGCTACCCGTTGCGCAAGTTCTTGCCGGCATTTCAATATGCTCACCGGTGAACTGCGTATCACTCTAGCAGGAGCGAGCGCGCCGCGCCAGTCGGATATTAAATGACGGTTACGTGGCTAAAAGTTGTGAAAGAACAAGTGTAAAAATCGCGACTGAAGCCGGGACTAGGAAATAATACGGATTGCACTGGGCTTTGTAGATCAGCACGCGCTTTTTCTTCACCACTTTCGATATCAATAATCACGCATTGTTCCATCATGCGGTCGTGATCGTAATGGGCAGTAACGATTTCGCCCGTGTCAGAAAATAAAATCATGTGACACGCGTGATACTGATTCCGTCGCCAGCGCAAGGAAGTCGCCCCGTTTGAGTCGTAATCAAAAGCAGTCAGTACGCCGTTAGCGCTATCAAATCCCACCGCAATTTGACGCGACTCGTCTACTACCGGCGGATTAGCCACTACTCCGTTGGGCAGACCACAGATTTCGCTTAAGGTCGCGACGCCAGTATTTAGGTCGACGCGTACTAGATGCAACGGCGCAGTGGATACACCAACTCCGCGATAACTACCGGCGTAGTTCTCACTACCGGCACCGTTGTCGAGAAACCACGCCGCGGGTTGGGTAATAACTGCGTCCCATCCGTAAGTTTGTCCCGGTAGCGTGCGGTAGGGAGCAACAAATTCGGAGTCGAAGCTGAGAGCGGTTCCATTCCACTGCACCCGCAACAAACTGGTGTCGCCCACGATGTAAATAGCGGCCGAGTCGGCGCCAGTGGGTTGGGCTGACAGTCGAGCGATCGAAGGTTCACTTAAAGTCAATCGATCAATGATTTCAAGGTTATCGGCCGACAAAATCAACAGTTCGGAGTTGGACGGATCGAGAGGGGTGGCACTTTGACCGGGCCGATGACCGGCAAAATCTTTAGTTGCGAGATTGCCATCGGGCAGGATTACGAAACTGTTGTAGGGCCGCAGTCGCGGCAAGGCGACGGTTTGTGCGAGCGAAGTGTCGGCGTTGAGTCGGTGCGCGTGGTTACCAAAAATAACATAAAGCGAACCGTTGGCGTGCGCCGCCATGCCGCCCGGCCAAGTAGGGCCACCCAGTAAATCGGGTGATCGCTCAATGCATTCGAGCGTGACTGGATCGATGCGCTCGACCCACGAGATAGCGTCGTCACCCGCGGTATGGCGCAGAATAAAAACCTCGCCCGAATCGCGTAGCACGGCCATCGTGGCGGCAGTGACATCGCGCGCTACTACTTCGAGTTTGCTGTTGTGATCAATGTTGAGCCCAGTTCCGGTGCGCGGAATTTGTTGGCGGCGCGGCCCACCGTCTTCACCGGGCCAACGACTGGGCCAATAACCGTCGACAGTTTGGGTCACACGGGTGCTTCGAGATCGAGACGCGGTTCGTGCGCGGGCGGCTGGTGGTCGAAGAGGTCGGCGACTAAATCGGAGCGAACCGCTTGGTAATCAGGGTCGGACCAAAGATTATTTACTTGTAAAGGGTCGTCAGTCAGGTTGTAGAGCTCGCCCTCGGTGCCGTCGTGTACTGCGCCGGGTAAATAAGCGGTGCAGACCCAATTATCACGGGTAATGGTGCGCAAGTAGACGCCCACGCCAAATAATTCGCTGTCCCACTCCGTGAGCACTCGTTCAAAGCCGCGCGTGGTGGCGTCGCCATCATCGACGGGAAGTGCTTGTCCCTGCATCCATTCGCCCGCCGCGATACCCGCTATTGCACAAAATGTAGGGGCCAGATCTACCAGCCCCACCGGCCGAGTCACCACGGCCGCGTTCGTTGCCGATGACGGTGCCGGTCGCCACACCAACGGCAGCCGCATAAGTGAATCGACATGGTAAGGACCTTTGAACATCAGACCGAAGTCGCCCTGAAGTTCGCCGTGGTCGGTAGTGAAAATAATGTCAACATCGTCGGTCCATCCCTTTTGTTCGATAGCGGAAAGCACCCGACCGAGGGCCTCGTCGATAAGTTCGCATTCGACGGCATTGCGAGCGTTTATCTCTCGTACCTGATCTTCGGTAAGAGTGGCAGGAACCCATTCACGCGGGGCTTCGTAGTTGGAAACAAGTTCGCCGTCGTACCACATCCGCCAGTGTCGCGGCTTGGCGTCAATGGCGCGCTCGCGTTCGGCTCGATTGTTTAAATAGCCATCAGGAAGGGGAACATCGCGCCAATCAATGCGGTTCATTTCTGATTCGGGCGGATCCCAGGGGTGGTGAGGATCGGGAAAACTCATCCAACAAAACCAGTCAGCGTCGTCACCAAGTGAGTCGAGCCAATCGATGGTGCGTTTGGCAACCCAATCGGTGTGGTACCAATCGCGCGGTATGTCGTTTTGTTTGGCCTGAGGTGCACCGGTCGCCCCACCACCTTCCGCGTTTACATTGAACTGGTTGTCTATGGCCGAGTAGTACCGACCGACCGCTTCGGGATGGTTTTCGATTAACCAGCGGCTGTAATGCCACGGACCGGCCGCGCCGTGAGTAGCAAATTCGAGATGGCCAAAGCCACGGTGATCGCCAGTGGTGCCGTCGTACCAACGATTGCCGATCGTGGGAAGCCCGGTGGCGGCCAAAGTATTTTCGGTGAAGCGACCAAACGGATCGAGGAACGGTTCGAAATGGGCTTTACCGATGAGCGCGGTTTGGTAGCCGTTGCGCTGAAGTAGTTCGGCCACCGACGGAGCGTCGACCGGAAGGGGCACTCCGTTCATCCAAACGCCGTGAGTGCTGGGATATTGGCCGGTAAGCATGGTCGAGCGCGACGGCATACACACCACCGATTGGGGGACCGCGCGTTCGTAGCGAATACCCGATGCCGCCAATGAGTCGATCACCGGCGTGCGCGCGAGAGTGCCGCCGTTACAACCCAAGGTGTCGTAACGCTGTTGGTCGGTAGTAACGAAAAGAATCTTGCGGCCCACCTATAAGCCCTCTACTTTAGTTTTAGTGAGCGCAGGGCCAACACCCGACTCCAGTTGTTGGCGTAATTCTTTGAGTGCGCCGCCGGTACCCCCACCAATTATTAACGCCATCGGGTCGGGTATCGCGTTAGTCGAATAGACCACCAGACTGGTGTTGTCGTGCAGATCAATGACATCAATGGTTCCGAGATGTTCTTGCATGATCGGAGAGGTAATGCGGTACTGAAATCGGCGAGCTATCGGGTCGTTAGTGATGATTTGTTCAGGAAATGCGATACCAGTATCGGTAGTTACCACTCGGGTGTTGCCATCAACTACTGCACTGGCCATGCCGGGAAACCAATGATTGAGTCGAGATGGATCGCCCACTACTTCCCACACTTCCGCGGCCGAGCAGTTGATGCGAATTTCACGACGAACGCTGGCCATATCGATAACTGCTTACTGTCGAGCCATTGCGGCGCGCGCTTCGGCTGCGGCACTTTCTTTGGCGTCGGCGTCGCTTTGCGAGTCGAGCTGTATCTCAAGCCACTTGAGTTTTCCGGCGAACGGAAAAGTATCGTGGTAGCGGCTACTCACCGGCGAGCCGTGGTCGTAACCCACGCTCGGACCCACGCTTGACATGATGCGCATTACCAACGGAATGTCGGTGGTTCCGCACTCCTTGTTATCGATGAGCAAAGTAGTTTTTCCGGTTGATCCCGTACGCAGAAATCGCATGCCAACCGTGCTGGCACCAGTAGGCACTTCAATTTCGGAGTCGACTATCTGGTGATTACCAAAGCAATTGTAATCGAATACCAATCGATTGTCCTGAATAAAAATACTGAGTCCGGCATTTTCGGTACCAGTGGCGTAGAGCACGCCGTTGGCGCCCTTGGGCCGATCTATAGCAGCAGTTAATTCCCAACTACGGCCACCGATCGACGCACCCACTTGCGCCGGCATGGGCGACATGGGCGGGCGGTAAATGTAGCGCCGACTGGTGGGGTGCGGTGATTGGTCACGGAAGCGAGCGCCAAAGAGCTCAACGGTGCGATCGTCAAGGGGAAACACTCCGTTGGCTTCGGCTTCTTCCCACCATAGCGAAATCAGTTCGGCGAGTTTGTCCGGCATTTCACTAGCCAGATTTTTTACTTCCGATGCGTCTTGGGCGACATGGTAAAGCTCCCATTCGTCGTCGTCGAACGAAATACCGGGCTCGTGGCGAGTCACCGCTTTCCAGCCGTCGGAGTAAATCGCGCGGTGACCCATCATCTCGAAATATTGCACGCGTTTGCGACTGGGTTCGTCGGGTGAAAATAACGCGTACTTCATGGATGTGCCCGTCACCGGCATCTGTTCATAACCACGGTAAACATCGGGAGGAGTTATTCCTAAGATTTCGTAAATCGTTGGAACGATGTCGTTGACATGGTGGAATTGTGACCGCAAACCACCCGCATCTTCTATCTGGCCGGGCCAGCGCACAATCAGCGGAACGTGCACGCCCCCTTCGTGAGTGTTTTGTTTGTACCACCGAAATGGAGTGTTACCGGCTTGCGCCCAACCCCACGGGTAGTTGGAGTGGCTGTGCGGTCCACCGATTTCATCGAGCCGGTGAATGGCTTCGTCAGGGGTTTCGAGTATCGCGTTGAAGAATTTCATTTCGTGCAGCACGCCGAATGGCCCACCTTCTTGGCTGGCTCCGTTATCCGACATCAAGAAAATAATAGTGTTGTCGAGTTCGTCGATTTCGGCTAACGCGTCGACAAACCTACCGATCTGTTCGTCGGTGTGGTCAAGAAATCCCGCGAAAGCTTCTTGTAGTCGAGCGGCAAGTTTGCGGTTGTTCTCCGGCATTTCGTCCCACGCGTCAACCCCAGGATTACGAGGCGCCAGCTCGGTGTCGGGGGGGATTAAGCCCATTGCTATTTGGTTTTTAAACCACTCGGCCCGTGCGACATCCCACCCTTGGTCGAAACGGCCCCGATATTTTTCGACGTAGGCCGGCGGTGCTTGATGCGGTGCGTGAGTGGCACCAAAAGCAAGGTAGAGAAAAAACGGCCGGTCGGGACGAATGGATTTGGTGTCGTGAATAAATTCGATCGATCGATCGACCAAGTCTTGGCTTAAGTGGTAGCCGTTCTCTACGCTTGCGGGCGGTTCGACAAAGTGATTGTCGTAAACCAACTCCGGATGAAACTCGTCGGTTTCGCCGTCGAGGAATCCGTAGTAACGATCAAAGCCGCGCTGCAGCGGCCACTGGTCGTAGGGTCCCGCGGCCGAAGCGTTTTCCATCGGGCATAAGTGCCACTTTCCGACCGCAAAAGTAGCGAAGCCTTCATCCCGTAAAACCTCGGCCACCGTCGCCGCGTTGTTCGACACTTGTCCGCGCATATTGGGGTAGCCGGTATTGAAGTTAGAAATAGATCGCATGCCCACGCTGTGATGATTACGTCCGGTTAGTAACGAAGCTCGGGTTGGTGAGCACACTGGGGTTACGTGAAAGTTAGTGAACCGCAGGCCGTCGGCGGCGAGGCGATCGATATTGGGAGTTTCGATGGTTGATCCGTAACTACCAAAGTGGGAAAACCCCAAGTCGTCGATGAGTATCACGACCACATTGGGGGCGTTTTCGCCGGGGTGTTGGACTACTGGCCATGACGGAGTCGATTCGTTGTGGGTTGGTTTGATAACTCCAGCAAACTCTTCGTAAAGTTTCATCGCGACTTCGCCCGGTTCGTTATTGCGGCTGATTAAGCCGAGGGCGCGGGTTGCGACCGGTTTCTAGATCGGCGTTGCGATGCTGCACTCGCTGGTGGCTGACTTGGTGAGTGAGAATCCAGAATCGGTTGGCTCGTACCGCGTGGGCGACATCGGCGGCGACATCAGCCGGCTCCATAGCGGTCGATTGCATCCAGTTTTCGATATCGCTGATATTTACTGGTCGGGCGGGCGGGAATCCGAGTTCAGCCGGCGCATTACGCGTGGACTCGAATATGCGAGTTCGAACCAATTCAGGGCACAGACAAGAAACTCCGACGCCGGTGCCTTGCAGTTCAAGCCATAGTGATTCGGATAGCCCGACCACCGCGTATTTAGTGGCGTGGTACGCGCCCAACAAACCTGATGATGCCAATCCTGCTTCCGATGCGGTGTTGATGACATGGCCTTCACCTTGTTCAATCATGAGTGGAACAAACGCGCTAATTCCGTAAGCGGGTCCTAACAAATTGACATCGACCATCCATCGCCACACTGCGGGGGAAGTTTTGTAATTGACTTGACCGGAAGCCACCCCCGCATTGTTGGCCAGCAGATGCACCGCGCCGTACGCGTCGAGCGCGCGGTCCTTTAGGGCATCGATTGCATCAGAATCGCTTACATCGCAAACCACATCGGTAACCGCACCACCGGCCGTGCGCAGGCGATCGGCTTCGAGAGTTAAAACTTCAACTTCAATATCGGCCATGACTACCGACATGCCTTCGGCGACGAAGCGTTCGGTCATAGCGAGGCCAATTCCCGACGCGGCTCCAGTTACTACGGCAACTCGTCCGTTCATTTCCATTAGACAAATCCTTTTGGTCGACGCTCATTGTGCCACAACGGTGGTTTCGTGGGTGTGGGTGTGGGCGTGGACGTGGACGCCTGCGTAGACGTGGACGTGGATGTGGTTGTGGGCATGAGTAGGGTTTTGTTTATGAGCGAATCGACTAAACGAGTGGCCCTTATTGGCGACGCCAGTTTTTATGTCGGCCCCCCACTCGCTCGCGAACTTGCGCGTCGCGGCCACAACCTCGTAGTAGGTGATCCGGCCGAAGGTTTGGTGGCCGAGTTGACTGCGCTAGGAGTCGAAGTGGAAGCGGTGACCGGCGTGCGTAATTTGGCTGATCCCGAATCGGCCACCAAGTTGGTGGACGCCGCGCTTAAGCGTTTTGGCCGCATCGATTCGGCGGCAGCATTTTCTGGCCAAGTAGTAACCGGAAGTTTTCTTAAGTCAACCATCGAAGATTTGAATTCAGTGGTTAAAGGTTGTCTAGAAGCTCCGTATTTTTTTCTAAAAGCAGTAGTACCACCGATGGTGGAGCAGGGTGATGGACAAATTTTGGTTATGACCAGTGCCACGGGCGCTCGTCCGACGCGGGGCGCGCCACTCTATTCGGCGGCGCGCGCGGGCGCGACCATGTTGGCGCGCAATGTAGCCGACGAAGTTGCTCGCAACGGAGTGCAAGTAAATGTCGTGGGCACCAATTTCATAGACTTCCCCGAATTTCTGCGCGCTACCGGCGCCAATGATCCTGAAATCCGTGCTCGTATTGAAGCGGCGGTTCCGCTGGGTCGCCTCGGAACGGTAGAAGAGTTTGCGTCGTTTTGTATGCCGTTTATCGATGGCACCAGTCGATTCACCACGGGACAATTTATGGCTTACGCCGGAGGTTGGGTCTAAATGTTTTTTGTTTCGGAACTTATATGACTACCGTCGGTTTTCATTTTGACATTATGTGTCCGTGGGCCTACCAAACCTCACTGTGGATTCGTAATGTACGCGACCAAATTGATCTCGCCATCGACTGGCGATTTTTTTCGCTCGAAGAAATAAATCGGGCTGAGGGTAAAAAACATCCGTGGGAACGGCCGTGGTCGTACGGGTGGTCGATGTTGCGAGTGGCGGCGTTATTGCGGCGTACATCAATGGATGATTGCGACCGGTTTTATGCCTCCGCCGGCAATGCCTTACACCGCGAGGGTCGCAAGCCCCACCAACCCGAAGTCGCGGCCGAGCTGCTTAGTTCGATTGGGCTCGATCCGGGTTTGGTGGCGGCGGCGATTGCTGACCCCACTACAAACGACGACGTACTGGCCGACCACAAAGCGGCGGTCGCGAACGGTGCGTTTGGCGTACCGACATTAGTTTTTGACGACGACAGTTTTATCTACGGGCCCGTTATCACTCCTGCTCCGACTGGAGCCGACGCAGTGGCACTCTGGGATTTAGTAGTGGCGACTAAACGATTTCCACACCTTTACGAAATAAAACGCCCGAAGACCGACCGCGACATGGCGGACATCGCGAAACAATTCACTCCTTACCTAGTCGGACGCGACTGGGAATCAGTAGAAAGGCCCGCCCCATGATGAGCCGCAGTGAAATTTTAGAAAATCTCAACACGGTATGGGATTCACTGATTGAGTTGGGTCAAAGATTGACTCCCGAACAATGGGCCACGCCGGCGCTGTGTCCGGGCTGGACAGTAACGAGTGTCTATGTTCACCTCACCGCCGTCGAAGAAGCAATGGTGGGCTGGTTTCCTGCCGCCGCTGATTCACCCCCACCCTTCGAAGAAATTGTGGCTCGTCATCGCGAGTTGAGCGATCTTGATGCCGCTACGGTATTGGCACGGTTTATCGCGGCAACCAATCGTCGCCGAGCCGAGTTAGCTAAAATTACCGAGACCGAGTGGGAGTCGCCGTGCCTGACTCCGATTGGACCGGGCACTTACGGAAGTTTTATAGACATCCGCGTCTTCGATTGTTGGGTGCATGAACGCGATGTGCGAGTGCCGTTAGGAATTGCCGGTGACGACGGTGGCGCGCCGGCGAACTTGGCGCTCAATACCGTCGAGCGGAGTTTGGGCTACATAGTGGGTAAACGAGCTGGGTTTAGCGAAGGTCAGAGCGTGGTCTTCAATGTCACTGGTCCGGTAACTCGCCGAATGTGCGTTGAAGTTGCTGGCCGCGCGCAGTTGGTTGACGAGATTGTGGAGCCGAGCGTAACGGTGAGCACTGACAGCCTGACTTTAATGTTGTTGGCTTGTGGCCGCATTGATCCTGAAGAACCTATTGCCGACGGTCGAATTAGTTGGATAGGTGACGACGAATTAGGTGGACGATTAGCCCGCAATATGGGCTTCACTATCTAATAAATCAAATAGTTGTGCATTGATAGGTAGTCGACATGGCTGCCAAGGGGGTTTCCGTGCTCGGGCCATCAATTTGCGCGTCGTAGCGACCGGTAGTCGGAATGTTCTCGGCTACAACATTAAAGGCAACGGTTAGATTTTTAGTGCGTTTAGCAATTGCCGCCACCCGCTTACAAAGTTTAAGTGCCGCAGTGGAATCGGCCGCAGTGAGGTTGGAATAAATAGTCGCGTTGCTTGTCGTATTGATTTCTTTTTTACCCATTACTTTTACACTTAAGGCTCCGGCAGCAAATCCGGTGTAGTGCTTAAGTTTTGCTTTCTTTAGCGTGGTGGTGAAACCGGTCCAACCGTCGGGGGCTTTCGCTTTTAAAATGCCTGCGCTTACTGCGGGGGTGCCAATCAATAGTCCACCGCTGACAAAAATCAGTATCGCGAAAACAATCGCTCTTCGATTCATAACACCGCCTTACTGTTTAAGGAATGCAAGTTTCGGGTAGCCGTACAAGAGGGATGCGTCGATCAGTTATAGCCTGATAGTCGTTGTACCAAGCGCGATCTTCGTTGAGCAGCGCCCAAGTGGTGGCGTAGTCGTCGCCGTCGAGTATTTCGGGAGCCGAAATAAATTCTCCCTGCTGAGATTTACAAGAAACTTCGGCGTTGGCCTCACGGTCGAGCAGGTTGAGAAACCACGCGGGATCGGTCTTGGCGCCGGCGAACGAGGCCACCACTATGCGATGACCGCTGGGGTCGAACCATACCGGCAGAGCAACCTTGTGCTCGGTTCCAGTGCGGCGACCAGTAGTGCGCAGCAGAACATGCTGCATGCCGGCTTGGATCCAGACCTCATCGAGGTCGAGGGTTTCCATAGCTTTAACGTGGGTTTTACTGAGTTGACGAATTTCTTCGTGGGTAGGGGTTTCCCACGTCTGTTCAAGTTTTTGATCCATATTGCCAACGCTACCCTTATTCTGATGCTTAATTCAACTACGCCGGCTTCTCCATCCGACCAAGGTGCGTCCAGCACCGTGACCTCTTTGCGTTCTTTGCCGTTCGCTAAACCTTAAACAGTTTTTGACCATAGGTCGTCGGCGATAATAATTTCACCATCGAATTCGCTCGCCGCTTCGGCAATCCATTCTGATTCCGTACCGGCCGCGGGCGCGGGTACCAAGTGAGTTAGTACCAGAGTTTTTACTCCGGCTCGCGCTGCGGTCGCTCCCGCGTCGCGGCAACTGGAGTGATAATCAAGAATGTCTTGAAACCGCGGGCTGGGAACTAAGGCTACGAGTTCGGGCCTCAGCACGGTCTGAATATAAATATCGGCGTCGGCACAAAGTTGGTCGAGTCCGGCGCAGGGAATGGTGTCGCCCGCCACTACCGCCACCGCGCCATCGGCTTCAATACGAAAACCGATGCTGGGCGTGGCGGGGCGATGATCGGTGGGGGCGGCGATTACCCTTATTCCGCTGGCCTCGTAGGCCACTCCCGCGGTTATTTCGGTGGTGACACACGAGGGATTCCAGTTGAGGTCGGCGTGATGCTCAAGTCGGTAGCTGATGTCTTCAGTGAGCATGGCGATGGTTTGGTCGACGAACGCTTTGGTTCCGGGCGGACCAATTACCGGTAACGGATTCTCAACTGGCGACATAATCCAACGAGTGGTGAGAACATCGTTGAAATTATTTATGTGATCGCTGTGAAGGTGAGTTATTAACTGCTGGGTGATCATGGGCGGCAATACTCCCGCGGCTACTAGCCGCATTACGACCGCGCGTCCACAATCGACCAGAAGAGTGGCGCCACTGGCCCGTACGAGAACCGCGAAGCCGGCGCGATTGGCGTCGGGGATGGGCGAGCCCGTTCCCAGAGTGACGACTTCCATACGGGGTGCTCGCGTTTCGTCAGTCGGATTTTATTTTGAGCGGGGCGTTTTGACCGATTTTGTGTCAGTTGCTCGGCCCATGAACTCCAAAGCGCCGAGGGCAACCAGCGCGATTATTACGATTAGTGCTACCGATCCGAGGGCAGTGCGACCGACGAATAGAAGCAGCAAGAAGGCCACGCCAATCACCGCTCCGCGCAACACAGCGAGGTGTTCGCCGATGAACAAAGCGGTGGGGCCGGGTTTCCAGCCGCTCTGTTCGGCCTGAGTGCGCACCCCGCTAATTCCGTTGCGTAAGGTCGCGCGCAGTCGCACCGCGGCCCCAGCTGGTCCTGAGACCCACCCGGAAAAAGCAATAATTAGGCCAATGGCCATTACCGCCAGCAGCGAGCCGCGTACAAAACGCAAGACGGTGTCATAAAGCGCAGTAGAGGCATCGCTCGAAAGTGAGTTCCCCGCCAAAACATTGGTAAACAAAGTACGACCAATATTCAGGAGCACGACGATCGCTCCGGCGGTAACGGTGATGGTCACTCCCGATCGGATGGTGCCCCGCCGTCGATCGCGAGCGAGTAGCGCGGCGCCGATAAACGCCAAGATCATTAGCAGCGGGAGCACCCACGCCAATGTCCCAAGAAAGCTGACTCCAGTCCGAATCGGGACGAGGCTACTGGCGTCGAGAATCTTAAATTCTTTGGAAGCGATTGGGATCTCTACTTTGTCAAAAATAGAAAGATCGCCCGCCCCCAGTCGTTTGGAAGCTTCGGTGATGACCGGTCCAAGATTTAGAGTAACGACGTCGTTCTTAACCGTTACCGCTTTATTTCCAGTAGTAGTTTCACCGGTAAGTGCGGACACAATCTTTTCGTGCGCCGCGCGATTGGCGGCGTTCCAGAGTTTTACGAATTCAGGCGAGTCTAAGAATCGCTGAACGACATTAGCGGTGAGAGTGCGCACTCCTTGAGCCAGCGGCGCCGCGAGAAATTGAGCTTTAGCGGGTAGCGCGTCGGCCGCGAGTTGAGGAACATCGACCGCGTTGAATAACTGGGTGACTATAAAATCTTCCACGGCCTCTTGGATAGCGGGATCGCTGGCTAAAGGTTCGACGGTCTCTATATAACGGTCGGTATTATTGATTTGGCTTTTGGCAAAAATAGCGACGGTAGTTAGAGGGGCCAAAAGGATCCCTAGCACCAATAAAAATATTGCTAGACGCGGCCTGCCTTTTCGGGGGCCAGCCGCCGCCGCCGCCGCCGCCTTCCTCGGTGCCGCCTTCCTCGGTGCCGCCTTCCTCGGTGCCGCCTTCCTCGGTGCCGCCTTCGCTTTCGCCTTCGCCGGTTTTTTAGTTGAGGAAGGTTTTTTACTATCGGCCATTGAGGCTCCTCGTCTTGATAGCGGAGAGTTATATATCTGAGTCGATATTAGGCAGGAGACAGAGACTACTTTAGACTCATAACCACAACTTCACCGGTCGACACCGACGCGCTCGCGCGCTTGCGTCGGCTCAACGTAATCACCGACGGCGCTTTCGCGGTTCAGGCCATTGCGATTTTGATCTTCAGTAATTCCTTTTCGATTCCGGTCATCGCAGCATTTCAACTCGGTCCTCCGGGTACCACTTTGGCTGACCCCCACATTTTGTTCAACCTGCCCTACGGTCCGCTTATTGCGGCGTTTTTATTCTTAGCCGCGGCCGGTCATTGGCTGGTTGCTAGTCCGCAACTAGTGGGATGGTACGAGAAAAATTTACTTGGCGGCATCAATTACGCCCGATGGATCGAGTATTCAATCAGCGCGTCGATCATGATTTTGTTGATTGCGATACTCACCGGTATCAATAACTTTTACGCCCTGTTCGGTTTATTCGCGGTTAACGCCACGATGATTCTCTTTGGTTTGTTGATGGAACGAGTGAACCAAGGCCGCACGAAAATTGATTGGTTACCTTTCGTTTTTGGTTGTATTGCGGGAATCGTTCCGTGGATTGCCATTACGTTCTCGCTCGCGGGGCAAGTTTTTGCCGGCACCCTTAGCCCGAGCAATTAGCGAATACCGCTCGCCGCCTCTCGTAGATTAGTTACAAGCGAGTGGTGTATTTGCAGGTAAGAGTGCCGTTGTAGCCGGGCCCCGCCACTCCCGCCCGGTCCCACGAATCCCCACAACTACTCAAAGTGATCCGGTTAGCCGACATAGTTCCGTAAGTGCGGTCGAGGGGCCACGAACCGTCAATGTCGCCCACGCCTAGTCGGCGTGCGAATTGGCTGGGGTCGATCGTGCCGGTGTAGTGACCCGAATCGTCGAGCTGACCGGTTTTATTAACTAAGCCCGCCACCAATAGCGCCAAAGCATCGTGGTCGGCCCGCAGTCGGGCGGTATCGGTGGTACTAGTAGCCAGTTGCGTCTTAAGTTCGCTAACGGTTTGTTCGAGTCGGTCAAGCTGGAGGGTTAGCTCTAGCGGAGTGGCCGGCTCTTTGGCGACGGGTGAGTTATCTTTTCCGGTTTCGCTATCCGGTTGCGAACCGTTGTTGTCTGGCGTACCACTTTGACCGGCGTTAGCGAGATCGACTCCAGCCGGTATCGCCACCGCGGTGCCACCACTGGCATTGGCGTGGCCAATCAAGAAACCCGACCCGAGCAGGGCGACAGTTAGTAAACCGGCGACCGCGAGTGAGCGAGGACTGAGTGATTGCGCGTTTGTTTTCATAGGTTTATTTATAGGTGGTCGGTGGGACACTAGGCGACGGTCAATGGCGGGATTCCCCCCTAGCGCCAATGACCAAGGCTACAATTTGAGCATGACTAAGCCTTCAGTCCCTGCGCACCGATCAAGACGTCAATTTCGACGACTAGCAGTCATGGGGGCGGCCTTTGTTCTCGTAGCGGCGGCGTGTACCAGCGGCAGCAATTCGTCAAAATCTTCTACAACTAAAACCAAGAAGATCGGCAGTTGTGTTATCAAGGCTCGTACTTCGTGTCCGGGTGCCGACCTACGCTTCGCCGACCTCGAAGGCGTCAATCTCACCGGGGCCGATCTCACCGGGGCCGACCTCACCGGCGCCGATTTGTCCGACGCCAATCTCACCGATTCGGTTTTGAGCGGAGCCACGATTGTTAACGCCAACGCCAAAGGAGTTTCGTTTCGGGCGGCCACAATGAAAGCCACCAATCTCACCGGCACCGACCTCACCGACGCCGATTTCCGCGGCGCCACTATCGTTGACGACAATCTCCTCGGAACAATTCGTTGCCGCACTATTCGCACTGACGGCACGATTGATAACACTTCGTGCCCTGGCCCCGTGGTCTCAACTACGACCACTAAACCGGTGACTACGACCACTAAACCGGGCGTGACTACTACTCGTCCCGCGGCCACGACTACTACCGCGGCACCCGCCCCCGCGGCGTGCACCTCGGCTGCGGTTTACTCCGGTTATGTCGCAACTTGGGGAACTCCGCGGGGTTCGGTTGTTCAAGCCTTGCCGTTGTGTTCGGGCGGTTACGCCAGCCAGATCATTACCGTTACCTACGGTGGAACGGCATCTGACCAATTTTCGGTTTTTCAATCAAGTGGTCCGAACTGGATCGGCAAAGGAACTGATATTGCCGCCGACGCAGTTGCGCTCTGCACTTCACTCAACATCCCGCCCGCAGTTAGTGCGGCACTGGGTTGCGCTTAAATTCCCCTGAATTTTTAGTAAAAATCACTAAATTTCCTTATAAATAAAGGATTTTATCCCTCACCCGATCGGTGGCGGCGGTAACGCTGGGCTAAGGTTGGAGTACGCAGTTCGCACAATCAGATTGCTGATTTAGGAACTTTTCTTATGAGCAAATTTTTATCAAATCACCGTGTACGGATACGCACGGCGGGTGCCGTCGCCTTAATCGGCGCGCTCGGATTGGGCTTAAGTGCAACGGGCGTGGGCGCAGCCCCTATTGATAATTTGCGCACTAAAGCTGTCGCCATCGAAGCAAAACTTAACGAAAACGGTGCGCGCGTGGCGGCCCTCGGTGAACAACTCAACGCCGCCCAACTTCGTCTCGATACCGCTAAAGCCAAGCTCGCCGACGCCGAAACCCGTATTCGCAAAGCGAAAGATGAAACCGAGCGACTGAGAGCTTTGGTGCGTCAGCGTTCGGTGACAATGTATAAAGGCAAGGGGATTGACGACTCTTCGGCGCTGTTCGATGCCACCGATGTTTCCGAAATGAATCGCCGCACCAACTACGCCGCCGCGGCCAGTGCCAAAGACAACGACAACCTTGACCAACTAGCCCAAGCGCGCGCCGACCTCGCGGTGCAACAGGCCGAAGCAGAATCGGCTCGTCAACAAGCGCAATCCGAGACCAGCGCGCTGGCCGCGGCTAAGGGCGAAGCCGACGCCGCCGCGGCGGAACAACGAGCGTTACTTGGCCAAGTACAGGGTCAGATGGGGGAGTTAGTCCGTCAAGCGCAGGCGCAACGGGCTGCCACCGCTAAACCGGCCGTGGGGCGCAAAAATTGGTCGGGCCCCGTGCCTAATCCCTCCGCCGGCGCGAGTGCCGCCGTTGCTTTCGCGCGGGCTCAGCTAGGAAAGCCTTACGAGTACGCCGCTTCTGGCCCTGATACTTACGATTGTTCGGGGCTTACTCTGCGGGCGTGGCAAGCGGGCGGCCTCTCGTTGCCGCATTATTCTGGGGCCCAGGCCGCTATGTTTCCTCCGGTTTCGATCGATCAACTCCAGCCCGGCGACCTGATCTCTACCGGCAACTGGGCGGGGCACATCGGCATTTGGGTGGGGGGCGGTTATATCCACGCGACCCATACCGGTGATGTGATTAAGTTCGTTTCCGGTTCGGGGAGTGTGGCTAACGCAGTGCGACCGGGCTAGTTGCGGTTTATCTCGCCGCCTTACTCAAGCAGTCCGGTAGTCTTAAATTTGTTCGCTCGGCAATCCTTTACTCTGATTTATCAGGATTTGGGGACGCAGGATTTGGGGACGTAGCTCAGCTGGCTAGAGCACTGCCTTTGCAAGGCAGGGGTCGTGGGTTCGAGTCCCATCGTCTCCACTTAAAGTGGTGTCTTTTAGACAAAGTTGGAACATTTTTTGCGCAAAACCCGCAATAAGGAAGCCCGCCCCGCCACTGCTCGACAAGCGAAAGCCGACAGGAATTACAGAGTCATCTCTAATAAATAATT
>Ga0335396_10002104_pt1 | contig 24595 bp, 20 predicted proteins | sample FRY02_FD_205743 | JGI IMG/M metagenome (GOLD analysis project Ga0335396, IMG submission 205743) | Freshwater microbial communities from Lake Fryxell liftoff mats and glacier meltwater in Antarctica - FRY-02 (spades assembly) (version 2) | ecosystem: Environmental > Aquatic > Freshwater > Ice >... | reverse complement strand
CTACCATAACGCCCAGTGGCAATCTGGAATTCTGCAATGGAGGGTCGGTAATGTTGTCATCCAGTTTGGGCAGCACCTACTCATGGTCGCCCGGAAATGCCACCGCATCTTCCATCAATGCCACCGCAGCAGGCGCATATACTGTGACCATTACCAATAGCAACGGATGTGCCCGAACCAGCAGCCCTGTGCAGGTGGTGGTAAATGCAAACCCTACCGCCAATGCTGGGACTGACAAAACCTTCTGCCTGGGTTCTACAGCCATGATTGGTGGTATTCCCTCGGCATCAGGTGGACAGCTGCCGTATGCATACCAATGGACCAACGGTTCTTATCTCGACAATAATGCTTCTGCCAACCCGAATCTGAGCACCACGCTTCCCGTTGGCAACAACTACCCGTTCATCATCACGGTCACAGACGATAACGGGTGTATCGGCTCAGACCAGATGGAAGTATCTGTCCTCTCCGAACTTGTGGCCGATGCAGGACAGGATGCTACCATCTGCATGGGTGACGTTGTGACCCTGAATGGGAGTGGCGGAAGTACCTACGCATGGTTCCCTACCACAGGTCTGAGTGCGGCAAACATCGCCACACCGATTGCCAACCCTAGCGACAGCATCACATACCGACTTATTGTCAATGCCCCTGGTTGCGATGCCGACACTGCTTGGGTGGAGGTATATGTGAACGACACCCCGCCTCAGCCTACCGTGACGGTCAATGGTCTGGACATCACGTGCAACGAAGCCGTATTCAGCTATCAATGGTATCTCGACAACGGAGCTATCAGTGGGGCGACCACACAAACGTTCAGCAATGCAAACCAAAACGGGCAGTATTCCGTGATCATTACTGATGGCAATGGATGCTCTTCCGCTCCATCTGATGGTGTTTCACCTGTAGGTATTGAAGAATCTGTCATTCATGGAATGAACATCTTCCCCAATCCCACCAACGGCCCATTCGACATCCTGCTTCCCAACATCCAAGGCCAGCACCGTTATGAGATATTCTCACCCATCGGCCAAATGGTGCAGCGCGGGAGTATCACCTCCGAACGTACTTCCATCAACCTACAAAGCACCGCAGCGGGCATCTATATCTTGAGGATAGTAGACAACAACGGTCAGATGCTTGGTGTAAGGCGAGTGGTGTTGACTGAGGGGTAGTTTGCTTAGACCATTAAACGCACAAAGGTGGCCGTCCAGTTATCAGACGGCCACCTTTTTATTTTCCAACTATCCCTATGGGTAAATCAATATTCTTCTGTTTAAACAGTTGGCGACTGTCAAGGTCGTAGCAAACGAGTCGGCCATAATCCTTTCCGAGGTAGGTGTGCGAGCATCCGTTATCAAAACAGATGAACGAGGAATTTGCCTCAACCGCAGCCTTAATCTTAGACCATTTGGTAGGAGTATGTCCGAAATAAACACACCTTTTGTTGAAAGCCTCCTCAATGGAAAAATTACGAACCCAAACCATGGCGTGCGTATCCGTTAGCGGTTTCTCAATATTCAGATTGAATCCAGCATGAACCAGGTAGAAATCGTCCAACTCATAGTAATAAGGCAATTTGCGCATGAAACGGAATGCCCGTTTTTTTATCCGCTGCTGTTTGTTTAGCAGATTCAGTGAGTTCCGCGACTTGAGTAGCATTTTCAGCTCTTCTGGTTTTTCTCGGATGATGTGGAGCACAGTCTCTTCATGGTTTCCCATCAATGGAAAAACGTTATAGCCGTCTTCTTCCAGCTTCAAAACGATGTCAATCACTTCGATACTTCTCGGTCCCCGATTAATGAAATCGCCCAAAAGAAAAAGCTGGTCTTCGGTTGTCAGCGCCACTTTTTCGAGCAATTGCTGAAACGTGTTGGCGCAGCCGTGTATATCGGTTATGACCAAGCGCCTGCCGCCATTTTCTGGCCGGGGCACCTTCATTCCAACCGTGCTAAACAAATCCCTCATGTTACGCAAAGATATTTTTACGCTCACAAAATGGGACGAAGGACAAGGGGCAAGTGACGGTTTCGCCACTCGTCACGCGACCCTCGTCCCTCAAACACAGAGGTGTTAAAATGTCTGATGGTATTTTTTCGGAAAATCTCAATTCAAACGCGTAAGGTGACTAAGGACATCAGAACCCAATCTTTAAACTGAGTTTGAACGCAAGATTGTCAAATTCATTGAAATAAGCGTAGGCACCATAACGATAGAACACGCCAAGGCCCATGATGTTGTGTCTGAACAGGTCTTCAATCACAATTCCAGTTTCAAAAAAGCCTTTTCGCATGTCCTGGATATTTAGACCGTAATGCATCTGTGGGTAGGTGAGCCATCCTATGCCCATGTTATTTGCCCAAACGAATTGCGGCCTCACATATTTTGTTCCCGTTTTTATGGCTGGGAAAGTGTGTCTGTGATGAAGTGCCAAAAAGTACCTGTTGAGGAATTCGTTGGTGCGCATGGTCTCAAACGAATTGGCCGAATACAACGAAAAATCCTGAAAATTTGCCCTGGGCGTATACAACTTTAGATACGGCAATGGCTCTGAGACCCACCCGGCATTCAACTGCCAGTTTTCTTGGCCCAACAGTCTGATGTTGAAGTTTCCTTCGATCTTAAAATCAATCTTCCAGTAATCGAAATCAGAAGAAAGAACACCTTTCAGTCCCTTTGTGGCGGACAGCCACGCCACGACAGGGCCTTGATCCAGAACGATGTTTCTGCCCGATAGCCTCATTTTCTTTTCAAATGGGGCAAAGCGGATTCCAAGCCTCAACTCGGCATATTGGGCTTTACTCAATGTGTCCGAAGTGTTCTCGGCAAGATACCTGTATCCAGTTCTGCTTTCCACCCGTTGGTGTCTGAACTGCCCTTCAAAGTGCCAGCCGCGTATCGGATTTATCCGTAGGCCAATGTGCCAGGCATCCACAACATCCATTTGGGCAATGACAAAATCGCGGTACATTTCATTGAGCGAAATATTATCGGTTATCACAAATTCCTGCGTTCCCATTTCAACTACATCATGATGATAACCTCCACGTAGTTGCAAGGCCAGTCCCTTATGAACCATGACATGGCCATATCCTCCATATTTCAGCTCCTTATCGCGAAAACCGTAGGCCACATAGCCGCCAACGGTCAATCTATCTATGAGGTCAGGTGAAGTTTGCAGACCGATGCCCAACCGATAACCTTCGTAGTCGTTGTAGTCCATAATTCTGCCAAGGTCAATCTCGATGGGTCCAACGGGGAAAAATCCTGTCATGGAGGCCAGTAAGAGTTTCACCTTCCTGCCAAGGTGCATCTCCTTGCCCACGCTATCAATCACCGTATAGGTTTTCAGGTCTCTGTTGCTGAGGGGCACGGCTCGCTCGCTTTGCCAATAGACAGAATCCTTTCTGCTTGCACTCTTCTCTATTTCAACGGTATTGGTTCCGATATCGAGCAAACCCACCTTCTGTTTCAGGTCCACGTCCCGATTATAGGTCAGGTTCCGTCCTTTCACCATAAACCCGCGGAGGTTGATGCCTACCATGCTGAAATCTGTATTGGTCTGAGTAGGAAACCACGTTTCTCCGTTGAGTTTCTCATACTTATGCTGCACAGTGATTTCAATTCCCTGTGCATCCATCACTTTGGCAGTTGCATTCACCAATGCATGATCGGTAGTGTTGATGTGTAGAATGCCGCTTAGGGCATCAAATGTCTTTCCTTTCTTGGGCCGATAACTGATAACGATAACGGTGTCGGTTTCGACCATCAGCGTATCCTCAATATTGAAGAAATAGACGTTCCAACTGTTCTGACTGATGGGCCCGATGAAGCTCTGCTGCCCCAACGGAAACCGATCGCGGTAAAACGTGAACGACTGCAACTGACTGAAAAGCAGCGCGAACTGTGGATTCTTGATGCCTGAAAATTGAGTGGCTTCCACGTTATCAACGTAATTGCCATTTCTGAACTTGCGCTCATAGATGTTCTCGGTCAAAATCAGGTCCTGGCCTTTCATCATTTCGCGCACCTTTTCCACCTCAGAATCTGGGTTCTGGCGTTTGACTGCAACGGCAGAATCCTCCATCAGTGTAGCAACCGTCTTCTCATAGGCCTTGTATGTAAAAAAAGGCAGGTTTTCCGGGTCATTCCCTTTGCGGTTCTTAACCACCTTCTTCATAATTCTATCTGCTGGATTTTCTCCTAGAAGAATGGTTACTTCAGCCAATTGTGTGTTCGACTTCGGCAACTTGAAAACCAACGAATCAGTCTTTACGCCAACCAGAAACTTGCGTGTTTCAAACCCGATATACTTTATCCGAACATGAGAAACCGAGCCGCTTGTCTGAATTTTGAAGAAACCGTTGAGGTCGGTGGTGGTGCCGCGCGGGCCATCGTTGAGTACAAGATGCGCAAACACCAACGGGTCGTTTGTGAGGCTGTCACGCACAAAACCTTAAATGGTCTGTTGCGCAAAAGCCGATTGAATGAATAAAAGAAAAATGAGAAAGGAAATCAGTTTGCGCATCCGCTGCAAAGGAAGCAATCAAGTAGTTGATTAATTTTATCGGAATGGAAAAGAAACGCTCGTACTACATCACCAAACACGGCTCGGCCAAAACTGCTTTTGAACTTCGTGAGGAAGAAATACCTCAACCTAAAACTGGCCACATCCGCGTTTCAACAGAAGGCTTCGGAATCAATTTCGCAGACATCATGGCGCGCAAAGGGTTATATCAAGATGCGCCTCCAACGCCTTGTGTGGTTGGATATGAATCGGTGGGTAGAACAATGGATGAATCCGTGATTAATGGCGAAACGATTCCTGCTGGAACTAGAGTTGTTGCATTTTCCCGTTTCGGTGGATATTCCACACATGTTTTGGCAGATGAACGGGCGGTTCAGCCTATTCCAGAAGATATCCCGCTTGGCGAGGCGTTGGCCTTGGCAGTACAGTATTGCACAGCATATCATTGTGCAGAGGAGCGTGTTTCTATTTTTCCGGAAGACCACGTACTGGTTCAAGCTGCGGCTGGTGGTGTTGGAACCGCTTTGGTTCAATTGCTCAAACGAAAAGGCTGCACCATTTACGGTACCGCTGGTTCGGAAGAGAAGCTGAAATACATTCAGGAACAGGGCGTGCATGTTCCCATCAATTACCGAAAACAGGATTTTACCAAAGTCATCAAAGAGAAGCTTGGCAAGCGTGGTTTGGATGTGGTGTTCGATTCGTTGGGTGGCAAGAGTTTTTCTGATGGATTTAAAGCCTTGGGCAAAGGCGGTAGAATTGTGGGTTTTGGTGCGGCCGAACAAGTAGATGGTGGCTTGCAAATAATTAATCAACTAAAACTGGCAGCCAACTTCGGGCTTTTCAGCCCCATTCAATTGCTAATGAATTCTAAAGGAATGATTGGGGTAAATATGCTACATGTGGCAGACGACCGACCCGCAGTGCTGGCCCGTACCATGAAAGCCGTAGTTGAACTATGGAAAAATGGCGACATCAAACCTGTGGTTGGTAAAGTGTTCAACGCAGTTGATCTTGCTGAAGCGCACGAATACGTTGAAGGAAGACAGTCGATGGGAAAAGTTGCTGTGAGGTGGTAATTACCCCGCTTCACCCTCCCAAACACCCATCTCAAGCCATCGGTTTTTAGACCGTATTCATACAAGAATCCGTGGGTCTTTTTGATGCGCGCCACCACGTAGTACGGACCGTTCTTCGTTTTCCAATCCGATTTCGGTAAAAAGCAAGCCTCTCCAACCTGCAATTGAAGCAGCTCCACTCTGAGTGCTGTGTTCCGTCCCTTACTAATGGGCAGCACGGTCGGAATTTCCTCCTTGTTCAGTTTCCGTATCATCTATGTTGATATTGAGTTTAGTTTGTTTCTAACTTAAGTTGAGTCCTACCTAACTTAAGTTGAGTCCTGCCTAACTTAGGTTGAGTTGTACCTAGCTTAGGTTGAGATTGACCTAGCCTAACTTGAGTTCTGCCTACATTAGGTTGAGACGTGGTTGACAAAAAAACCCCGATTCTGAATTCAGAACTGGGTTTTTAAAGCCCTTTTTCTGTTAAGGTTATGTACTTGGGTTGTTGTTCGCAGGTGGGCTGGTAGGCGTGGTTGAAGGAGTTGGATTCGTAGCTCCTTGTCCTTCAAAACATCCTTTCAGTCCGTCACACACAATTTGCGCTCCCGGAACGTTATCTCCTCGATGACGCTTGGCGTTGTAATACTGATTGGTCATAAACTTGTAGCTGAAATGACCTGCCCCCCCCATAGCGCGCGTTTAGCTTTTTGCGTAACGCGTGCCTACCCAGCATTCAACATTCCTTTTACCAGAAAGCTTCAAGGTTTTAAAACCTTGAAGGTCTTGGCTAGTTTTACCCACAAAAAAAACGCCAAACCTACCACTAGGTTTGGCGTTTTTACTTGGCGTAGTTTATACGCCTATGGCAGCAAATTCAAAGGCTGCATGGTTATGTTAATGCTTTGGTCTTCTCCCGAAACCAGCAAAATAGGCTCGGTTGTGGTTACATAACCCAATGCCGAGAAAGTTACCGTGGCATCTTCTTCTTGCGTTAGGTCGTTTATGCTAATTGTACGTTCGTTTAATAGGTTTTGCCATAATTTCTAGGTTTTAAGGTGAATGATTAAGCCAAATTTAAGTCGCTCAAATTCTCATTTTCAGATTTTTTGTGCTCTGTTTGTGCTGATATTGGTCTGTTGAGCCTTAGTTAGACTTCCCATCTTCTTGCAATGCCTTGCTCTACTTCCTGCTAAATGCGCTGCAATGCGCGCTCCGCTGCCAGCTAGACGAAAACAGTCATTTTTCGGATGATTTTCGGTTGTTTGTAAACCTCCGAAAACGGTCAACTTATATCAGAAACCGAAATTTTGCCCTGTTCCTGCAATGACGAAGACACGCGCACGGAATTCAATTTCAGTACTTTCGCGCCCCTTCTGATAATCTATAGAAATGACCGGAAAATTATTCGCGTTACTGATGCTTGTTGGGCTTACATTAAGCACATTTATTCAAGCACAGACAACATTCCCCATAAACGGAGTGCAGGACAAGGATGCAACCGTGTATGCTTTTACGCATGCAACCATTCATGTTGATGCCAGAACCGTTTTTGCAGACGGAACCCTTTTGGTCAAAGAGGGTCGTGTGGTTGCCGTAGGAACAGGAATTGCTGTTCCGAAAGGTGCTGTGGAGACCGACCTGAAAGGGAAACACATTTATCCGTCCTTGATTGATGCGTTTTCGACCTATGGAGTTGAGCAGGCGAAAAAGGAGAAGAAAGACAATCCTGGGCCGCAATACGATTCCGATAAGAAAAGTGCTTTTGCTTGGAACGATGCCTTGAATCCTGAAGTGAGTGCTGCCGAGAAATTCGCGCCAGATTCTAAGAAGGCCGAAGAACTGCGAAAGCAAGGTTTTGGGGCCACTGTTTCGTTGGTTCGGGATGGCATTGCCCGTGGAACTTCTGCTTTGGTTCTGACTGGTAGTGGAACTCCGAACGAGAACTTGCTGCAACCAAATGTGGCTGCCAATTATTCGTTCTCAAAAGGAACTTCTGGACAGAACTATCCCAGTGCACAGATGGGAGCCATCGCGCTTTTGCGCCAAACCTATTTTGATGCCGATTGGTACTCAACCCTCAATGACAACACCAAGGAAATGAACCTAGGACTGGAGGCTTGGAGTGGCGTTCAGGCGATTCCACAAGTGTTTGAAAGCCCAGACCTACTGAGCGTTTTGCGTGCAGATAAAGTGGGCGATGAATTCGGAAAGCAATATATTTTCCTTGGCAACGGAACGGAATACAGACGCATTGAAGCGGTGAAAAACACAGGCGGTTCATTCATCATTCCGTTGAAATTGCCAGAGGCTTTGGACGTGGAAGACCCGTTTGATGCACAACTGGCGAGCTACGAAGAACTGTTGCATTGGGAATTGGCACCAACCAATCCGAAGGCACTGAAGGCTGCGGGTGTTGTGTTTGCATTTACCTTAGATGGCTTGGAAAAGGAAGACGCTTTTTGGCCAGCGATTAGGAAGGTTATTGAGAGTGGATTGGATTCAATTTCGGCCTTAGAGGCTTTGACAACAGTTCCTGCAAAGATGTTGGGTTTGAAAGAGGTCGGTTCGTTGCAGAAGGACAATTTGGCCAATTTCCTCATCACATCAAAATACCTTTTCGATGAAAAAAACACCATTTTGGAACATTGGCTAAAAGGCAAGCAATACAAAATTACAGAGGCAGAAGGAGACTCGATTAGCGCCAATTATTCCCTCAAAATGGGAAGCAAATCTTGGAATTTAGAACTGACAGGAACTGCCGATAAACCAAGCGCTAAACTTGCCAAAGCCGACACGGTGAAGTTGGATATTTCGTTCAGTCTCAACAACGAATTGGTGACAATCTCCTTTGCTGACGAGAAAGATGCGAAAGCAAAATATCGCCTCACGGGACGAAAAGACGGTAAAAACTTCAAAGGTCAAGGACAAGGGCCAGAGGGTGTTTGGGCAGATTGGACTTTGACCTACCAATCAGAATTGAAGAAAGACGAGAAAAAGGAAAAAGAAGAAAAGGATAAGAAGGAAAAGGATAAAAAAGACGAGGCGAAGAAAGACACGGTCCTCGGAAAAGTGGTTTATCCTTTCATGGCATACGGCTATACGGAAGCACCAAAACAGGAGGCAATTGTTATTCGGAATGCAACAGTTTGGACTAACGAAACAGATGGTATTTTAGAACGAACAGATGTTTTCATCAACAACGGAAAAATTCAAGCCGTTGGAAAAGGCGTAGTCGTTCTAGAAGGCACCATTGAGTTTGATGGAACAGGAAAACATGTCACGTCAGGCATTATAGACGAGCACTCGCACATTGCCATCAGCAGAGGCGTAAACGAAGGCACACAAGCTGTAACTGCCGAGGTAAGCATTGGCGATGTGGTAAACTCCGAAGACATCAACATTTACCGCCAATTGGCTGGTGGCGTGGTGGCTTCGCAATTGCTGCATGGTTCTGCTAATCCTATTGGTGGTCAGAGCGGCATCATCAAACTTCGTTGGGGCAAATTGCCAGAAGAAATGAAGGTGAAAGATGCGGCTGGTCACATCAAATTTGCCTTGGGCGAAAACGTAAAACAATCTAATTGGGGCGAGTATTACACTACGCGATATCCGCAAACGCGCATGGGTGTAGAGCAAGTTTTCTACGATGCGTTTTATCGCGCCAGAGCTTACAAGGCAGAATGGGAAGCCTTTAATGGTCTGGAAAAAAAAGACAAATCATCGGCTGCCAAACCAAGACGCGATATTGAGCTCGACATACTTGTTGAAATTATGGATAGTAAGCGTTTTGTGACCTGTCACAGCTATGTGCAGCAGGAGATAAACATGCTAATGCACGTGGCCGACAGTATGGGTTGGAAAATGAACACGTTCACGCACATCCTCGAAGGTTACAAAGTGGCCGATAAGATGAAAGAACATGGCGTTAGTGGATCTACGTTCTCTGATTGGTGGTCGTACAAGTATGAGGTTAATGATGCCATTCCTTACAATGCTGCGCTGATGCACGAGGCGGGCGTGAACGTGGGAATCAATTCGGATGATGCGGAAATGGGAAGACGTTTGAACCAAGAAGCTGCCAAAGGTGTGAAATACGGTGGCATGAGTCAAGAAGATGCGTGGAAAATGGTGACGCTCAATCCTGCCAAAATGCTGAAGCTGGATAAGCAGACTGGCAGCTTGAAAGCAGGAAAAGATGCGGATGTGGTCGTGTGGTCAGATAATCCATTATCCATTTACGCCAAGGCCGAAAGAACGTATGTTGATGGCGTTCTCTACTTCTCTCTTGAGAAAGACAAAACGGCACAACATCAACTGGATGAGGAACGAAATCGCCTTATTCAGAAGATGATTTCGGCCAAAAAAGGCGGAGCAAAAGCTGATAAACCAAGCAAAAAAGAACATCATCTTTATCACTGCGATACGATGGAACCATAAACCGAATCGTTATCTTTAAACTTCAAAGATCATGTTAACTCCATCACATAAACTTACCGAAGCGCAACTGGAAGTGCTGAAAACACTCCGTCATGTGAATGACGAAAAAGAACTAAAGGAAGTGAAACAATTGTTGAACTTTTACTTCAGGAAAAAGCTGGACGAGGCCATAGACAAAGCGGAATCCGCTCAGGGTTTTAGCGCAAGTGTATATGAGCAGTGGCTAGTCGAAGGTAAAAAGTGAGATGAGAGTCGTTCTGGACACTAATACCTTTCTTTCATGTATCGGAAAACGGTCGCCATATCGGAACGTGTTTGATGCGTTCCTCGAAACGAAATTTGAGCTCTGCATTTCCACAGAAATACTTCTTGAATATGAAGAGAAATTCATCGATTTCTGGGGAGTTGAGGTAGCACAGAATCTCTTAGGTTTGATTCTAGCTTCCGAGAACGTCATACGAGAATCACCATTCTTCCATTTCGGCCTTGTGATAGGTGATGAGGACGACAATAAATTTGCTGACATCTACATTTCGGGCGGTGCAGATATTCTTGTTTCCAATGACAAAAAGATTCTTGCAATAGACGAAAACGCATTTCCACCCGTAAAAACCATGACTTTGCAAGCATCCAGCCGCTTGCTAACTAAAAAAAACACATGAGAGCAATTCTGACATCTATAATTCTGATGGCCGCCACCAACGCTTGGGCTCAGATTCCCGTCCCCGGGAAACTGCCCCAAAAGGCCGTAATCCTAACAGGAGCCATTGCCCATATCGGAAACGGTGAGGTGATGGAAAATGCCGCCATCGGCATGGAAAATGGCAAGATCACCTTCGTGAAACCGATGGCGACTGTCAAACTGAATCCAGAGGAAGCGGACATCATTGATGTTACCGCCAAGCACGTTTACCCAGGTTTTATCAGTCCAAACAACACGCTTGGCCTGACCGAAATTGATGCGGTACGCGCCACAAACGATTATGCGGAAACAGGTGTTTACAATCCTGAAGTGAGAACAATCACATCATTCAGTACGGACAGTAAGATATCTACTACGGTTCGTTCTAACGGGGTACTGATTACACAGGCAACACCACGATCTGGAAGAATCTGCGGCACAAGTGCCGTAATGTATCTAGATGGTTGGAATTGGGAAGATGCGGTTCTGAAGGAGGACGATGGAATTCACGTGAACTGGCCAAACCGTTTCCAACGTTCGGGCTGGTGGGCAGAGCCAGGGCCAACCAAAGCAAATGAGAAGTATGATGAGCAGGTTGATGAGCTTCGAGCCTTCTTGCAGCGAGCCAAGGCGTATACCGAAAACCCATCGCCAGAATTCAATCAGAAAATGGCCGCATGTAAAGGTCTTTTTGATGGCAGTCAGAACCTTTATCTGCACGTGAGCGATGCCAAGGGAATTATGGAATCTGTGTTGTTTGCCGAATCTGTAGGAGCGAAAAAACCAGTGATAGTTGGTGCCACCGAGGCTTGGTTGGTGGTTGATTTCTTGAGTACCAAGAAGATTCCCGTCATTTTGGAGCGGACGCATTCGTTACCTGCCAATGCTGACGATAACATAGATCAACCCTACAAGTCGGCAAAAGCACTGTTTGATTCTAAGATTCTTTTCTGCTTGGATTATGCGGGAGACATGGAAGCCATGGGTTCGCGCAACCTTCCTTTCACGGCAGGAACAACGGTTGCTTATGGTGTGCCAAAAGAAGATGCTGTGAAATCCATCACCTTAAATGCCGCCAAAATTCTTGGAATTGATAAAACTTCTGGCTCGCTGGAAGCAGGAAAGGATGCCACTCTTTTTGTCTCAACAGGCGATGCGTTGGATATGATGACAAACGATGTGACCCAGGCTTGGATACGCGGCAAGGCAGTTGATTTAGACAATCCACAGAAATACTTGTACAGGAAGTTTAAGGGCAAGGCGGAGAATTAAAAATGCCGAATTGGCTGCAGTATGCTTTTGGCTTTGGGTTAATTCTGCTTAGTCTTTCCCATTGGTTTCCGCTCGGCATTTGGCCGCTTGAACTGTTGGGTGCCTTCGCCCATTTCACGGCAACCTTCTGTATCCTCGTTCTAATTGCAGCACTGTTGCTGAGACTATATTTCTTGACTGGATCGGCTTTCCTATCGCTGGTATTGAATGCCGCTTTGGTTACTCCTCACTTTGCTTCAATTCCGAGTTCGGTCAACCCGCATTTCACCATCGCTCAGTTCAATGTATACCACAACAATCCAACGGCTGATGAGGCCATTCAATTCATTGCAAACACCAATCCTGATGTTTTCACCATTCAAGAATTGAACACACACTGGAGTGAATCAATTGATTCTATTTTCAGCCAATCGCACTCCTACACGGTTAAAGTGCCTTCGGAAAACTGTTGCCATGGCATCGGCTTTTACTCCAAATTTCCGATTACATCTTACGAAGTGCTGGATATTGAAAAAACGCCCGTTATCGTTGCTCACGTATTAATCAATCACTCAGAACTTACTTTGATCTCGCTGCACACCCGTCCACCCGTATTTCCCAATGAAACGGATCAGCGGAATACGCAACTGAGAACCGTTGCTGAAATAGCGCGTACTATCAAGAATCCCATCATCGTTTTGGGCGATTTCAACATTGTTCCGTGGGATTCTGAGTTCAAAGATTTTCTTTTGAAGGGAAATCTGAAGGTTGCGCACCATGGTTTTCAAGCCACTTTCCCGATGGAATTTGGGTTTCCATTAATTCCCATCGACCACATCACCTATTCGGATAAACTAGTTCCGACATCCTGCCAAACAGTTACCATTCCGGGTTCAGACCATCATGGGTTGGTGGCAGGATTTACTTTTAAAGATTGATGATCTTCGCAGCCCATGTTCCGATTTGTTGCGCTTCTTTTTCTTTTGTTGAGTTCGTTCCATGCGTTCTCTCAAATAACGCAAACCATCCGCGGAAAAGTGGTAGATGCGGTTTCGCAGCGCGGACTTCCAGGAGCATCGGTGGTAGTGTTGGATTCACTCACTTTCAACGGTTCGGCAACGGATGTTGATGGCAGTTTCAAGCTAGAAAACGTTCCAATTGGCCGCGTTTCCCTCAAAGTTTCTTTTATTGGTTACGAAGATCAATTGCTGCAAAACTTAGTGTTAAATCCGTCTAAGCAGATGGTGTTAAACATTCAGTTGCAAGAAAAGATTAACGCAGTTACTGAAGTGGTTATTAAAGCGGAGCGCGACCAAGGCGAACCGCTCAACGAAATGGCCATTGTGAGCGCACGGGCTTTTTCGGTGGAAGAAACGAGGCGTTTTGCAGGTTCGTGGCAAGACCCAGCACGAGCCGCTGCTGCTTATGCAGGCGTTTCGGGTGGTTCGGACGAGCGAAACGACATCATCATCCGTGGAAACTCGCCAACGGCTGTTCTTTGGCGTTTAGAAGACATCAACATCCCAAACCCAAACCATTTGAGTTTTTCTGGAAGTACGGGTGGCCCGGTAAGCGTGCTCAACAATAACATGCTGGCCAATAGCGATTTCTTTACAGGTGCCTTTCCAGCCGAATATGGCAACGCAAATGCAGGTGCGTTCGACCTCAATCTGAGAAGGGGAAACAACGAAAAGCGCGAGTATTATTTCCAACTAGGATTGGCAGGATTAGAATTCGGTTTAGAAGGCCCGTTCTCTAAAAAGAGTTCTGCTTCCTACTTAGCATCCTACCGATATTCTACCATGGCCATTATTGGACTAATGGGAATCGACTTCGGCATTTCGGCCATTCCGCTCTATCAGGATTTGACGTTTGTAATTGATGTTCCAACCCAGAAAAAAGCAGGTCGGTTTACCCTTTGGGGAATCGGTGGCTTGAGTTCCATTCACATTACAGACAATCCGGGGTTTAACGATGGAAACCAAGAAAAGCGCGACCAAAAACTGGGTTCAGATATGGGTGCTGCTGGGCTTACCCATCTTATTTTTATTGGCGAGAAAACTAGCCTAAAAACCACCATTGCCGCCACGGGTTTGCACCAATGGCAGACAAAGAATATCATTGAAGAAACAGATTCTACCTCCAACACCTACCTCGAAACCTATAACAAAAACGTAACGCTTGGCGCCAGCATTCATAGCCAGTTAAACACCAAACTGAGTGCACGAAGCAACCTTAGAACAGGTGTTATCTACGACCAAAAGTTTATCTCCTTTGTCGATAGCACCATCGACCTAAGCAGCGGCAACTATTATGTCAATCTCAACCTACAAGAGAACTACGGGTTGGCCCAAGTTTATTCTCAATTTCACCATCGTTTTTCCGAAAAAACTACTGGAACGCTAGGTGTTAGTGGGCAAATGAGCACGTTAAACACCTCCTTTGCCATTGAGCCGCGCATTGCCTTTAAATGGACACCGTTTAGACGCCATAGCTTCTCGGTTGGTAGCGGAATGCACAGCCAAATGCTTCCTGCTTTAACCTATTTCTATCAAAGCTACTTACCTACAGAAAACCAGTATGTAACCACTAATCGCGATGTGGGTTTTACGCGAAGTGTGCATGCCATTGTGGGCTACGATTGGACAATTGTTCCTAAACTGAGGCTCAAATTGGAGGGGTATTATCAATACCTCTATAAAATTCCGGTAGAGCCAACTGCCTCATATTTTAGCATGGCAAATGCGGGTTCGAGCATTGGAGATGTGCAGGTAAGCGACAGCTTAGAAAACAAAGGCACGGGCGATAACATGGGAATTGAATTCACGCTGGAGAAATTTTTCGACCGTGGCTACTACTTCCTACTAACGGCATCGCTTTACAATTCTGCCTACAAAGGCAGCGATGGCATAAGGCGCAATACGGCCTTCAATGGCAATTACAACCTGAGTGCGCTGGGCGGTTACGAGTTCAAAATCAGCAAGAAAAACACCTTGGCGTTTGATTCAAAAATTACTTGGACGGGCGGTGCCCGTTATGTTCCGATAGATATTGATGCTTCGGTGGCAACGGGCGAAACCGTTCGGGATTTTAGTATGGCTTACGAAAAACGCTACAAAGATTATTTTAGGATGGATTTGAAGGCCACCATCGTATTAAACGGCAAGCGCGCTTCGCACAGTTTGGCGCTCGATTTTCAGAATGTGACAAACACGAAGAACATTTTCAGTCAGAATTTCAATTCTGATACGGGGCAGTTAGAAACCAAATACCAGCTCGGGTTTTTGCCCTTGGTGTATTATCGGGTGGAGTTTTGAACAACAAACCTGTGTTAAGAACACTCATTCATCAACCAGATTAATGGTGTGGATATTAACTTGCGCAACTTAAGCGAATTTCATGCGAAGCAGAAGGGATTTTATCCGCATCAGCGGTTTTATAGGAATAGGGTTTGTAGGTCTAAAACTTTACGCCTGTGGCGAAAGGGCTGCAATAGGAGAGGCAGTAGCTGAATCAATCTTAGGTTATGGCCCATTGGTTAAAGATCCGCTAGGTGTGCTCGATCTTCCAGAAGGATTCTCTTACAAGGTAATCTCTACCCAAGGCGACAAGATGGATGATGGCCTTTTGGTTCCTGGTAAGCAGGATGCCATGGGAACCTTTAAGGGCGAAAACGGAAAAGTTATCATCGTTCGTAATCACGAAATTGTTCCTACAGATAAAGAACTTGGTGCTTTTGGCCGCGACAATATGAATCTCGGAGACATACCGAAAGAGGATTTCTACGAGTTCGGCAATGGCGAATTCCCTGGACTTGGAGGCACCACAACCTTGGTTTTCAATGAAGAAACGCAAGAGGTTGAAAAGGAATTTCTAAGCCTTGCAGGAACGTATAGAAACTGTGCTGGCGGTGTTATGCCTTGGGGCAGTTGGATTACTTGCGAAGAAGATGTGACGAAAATTGGTGAGTTTGAAGGAAACGTTGAGAAAGAACATGGTTACATTTTCGAAGTTCCTGCCAGTTCAGAAGTAAAGCGGAGTGCTCCGAAACCAATAAAAGAAGCAGGTAGATTTAACCACGAGGCCGTAGCCTACGACCCAAAAGGCGGCATCTTATACATGACAGAAGATAGATCTGACGGATTGCTGTATCGCTTCATCCCCAATACGAAAAACAATCTTCATTCAGGAGGTAAATTGCAGGCATTGGTCATCAAGAATGGTCCAAAATTCGATACCCGTAACTGGCCAGAAAGTGCTGGGCCAGATATTCTTCAAAACATACCCATGGCATTAGATTGGGTTGATTTAGACGATGTAGAATCCCCGTTGGATGATCTTCGTTTGAGAGGCCACACAAAAGGTGCTGCCCTTTTTGCACGTGGAGAAGGAATGTGGTACGATGAAGGTGTTATTTACTTTGCTTGCACCAATGGTGGAGATTTGATGAAAGGACAAGTTTTTAAACTTACCCCAGGTGCCGATGGAGGCAAATTAGAGCTCTTTATTGAGCCGAATAACGTGGACATCATGAAGTATTGCGACAACCTTACCGTTGCTCCTTGGGGCGATGTGATGATTTGTGAAGATGATGTTGATGCCTATCTACGAGGGGTGTCTCCCGAAGGTGAAATATTCACGTTTGGTCATAGCACCAAGTACGAATCTGAGTTCGCAGGCATCTGTTTTTCACCAAGCGGAAAGACCATGTTTGTAAACATTCAACATGCTGGATTGACCATGGCCATTGTGGGCCCTTGGAAAACAGCATAGACAGGGGGGTAACCTAAACTCGAAGACAACTGTTGGAGAATAAATGGCTACCAACAGCCATTGTAAATTCACTTTTCTGGCAACTAAGACCTAAAACGTAGCCCTCAACTGCACTGTAAAATTCCGTATTTGCTCGACCTTACTGGGTCGATACGAGTAGATTTCGTTGGTTATATTATTTACAATGAACCCCACCCTCAACTGTTCTAGCACTTGATACGATGCACGTAAATTGAAAACAAGATCGCCTTTCACATTTGCATCGGTGTAGCGCTGCGTGGCTCCAAATTCACCAGATATGAAGTCTACTGCTGTCCTTTCTGTTAGCGGAATGTTTTCTGGGTAGCTGCCATAAACAATTGAAATACCGAACGAAATCTTGCGGTAATCTAGCTGAATGTCGCCTTTCACCAAGTGTCGAGGTCTGAGCATCATAACCTTGTTCACATCGGGATTGTCTGCATCTATTCGGTTAACCATGTAGTGGAAAAACTCTTCTAAGTATTGGCCAGCTCCGTAGCTACGGGCAGAATCAAGATTAACAGGATAATTATACGTGTACCCTATTAGTGAGGCAATTCCTAGCGGACCAATTTTTCCTCTAGTTGCTAAACCCAGCTCAAATCCAGTTACCAAAGAATTGCTAACATTCTGAGGATAAAGCCCTAAGAAGTAGCTATCTGGAAGATTGGCAAATAGCTCAGGTGCGCTACCTCGCGTTACAAACCCGTACTGCACCAAGTCTCTATATTGCTGATAGAAATAAGAGAAATCAATGTAAGCCTGCCAATCGCTTAATGCTACCAATTGCTTCAACCCCAGCTCGGCACTCAATCCTTTTTCTGCAATAAGCGCACTGTTTGGAATAATCCGAACCTGAGGGTTCAAATCTTCATCCAGATAGCGCTCGGCAATTGTAGGTAATCTGTACGACTGACCGAAAGATGCTCGGATAAACGAACCTTTACCGAAACGGTAGTTGATTCCTGATCGGAAAACAGGAGAACTTGACTCGGTAAAATCATCAATACCTATTACCTCATATCGTAATCCGGCAACCGCACTTAAACGCTCGGTTTTAAACTCTCCTTGGGCAAAAACAGCCCCAGAATAAGAAATCCTCAATCCCTTGTACAGATTACTCCTAGATAAACCGAGGTTAAATGGCGCACCGGTTGTAATTGACCATTTTTTCCATAGTTTTTGAAACATATAGTTTAAAATAATCTGATGCGATTTGGCGTGAGGCGTAGTCACAGGGTTGGTTGAAATACGCATGATGTACATGTACCGCGATTCCAACGTGTGTTTAAACCCTTTTTCGTTTAAATAATGGAAATGTGGGTCAATATTCATACGGAAATATCGATCGCTGTTTGGCACCGCTGACCGCAATGCTCCTTCGTTTGGATTAGATGCAAGAAAGAACCTGCCAGAATGCTCGTATACGAATACGCCATTCAGGCCATAATTCATTCCCGGTCGGGTTTTACTGTGAATACGTGTCTTGAAATTCAGGCCACCCCTTAACTCATCTGCAAATTGGAGGAAGCTTTTGTGATGAAGGAAGTTTCCTCCTACAATAAGGTCAAGGTTGTTGATTTTGCGCGAATGATTGAAGTTGATGCCTGAGGCACCACGAACCTCTCCATCATCCCACCACTTGAGTGTATCGTCCGGAAATTGAATAACCGTATCTACCAAAACCCCGGCAGAATCGACCTGACGAGTAAATGTGTCGTTACCATAAATATTCGGTGGATTGTCGTACACTTTCTGAAATGCCGTAACGGTTGTAACCGGCTTTGCGCTCTTGGGCCAAGCGGTAATCACATTCACCACTCCATTAAGAGCCGAACTGCCATAAACCACGCTCGAAGCTCCTTTTATCACTTCAATCTGCTCCACATTTTCCAGTGGAACTTGACGCAGTTGAGGTTCGCCAAGATCGGCACTCATCATAGATACACCATCCTGCATAACTGCTGTACGGGTTCCAACACCGTAAGACCAGCTACTGCCACCCCTAATACTCACTTGGCTGTCTTGAATGGTAACTCCAGGTGTTTTGTCGATTGCCTCGCCCAAATCTGTAGCATTGGTATTTTGTATGAGTGCCTTGCTCACCACCTCCATGCTCACGGTTTCCTGAGCTATACTTTTCTGATATTGACTTGCTGAAACAACCACGATATCAAGCTGCTCCGATTTTATTTCCAAGCTGATGTTCTTGGTCAAAGGAGCACCAGGTGTCAGGTCAACCTCCTTTATCTTAGGACTATAACCAATAAATGAGTAGGTCAAAGAATAAATTCCTTTCGCAAGCTTCAGCGCGTACTTTCCGTCAAGGTCTGTGGTTACTCCTTTGCCGCCCTTGGCAACAACACTGGCTCCAACGAGTGCTTCTCCAGTTTCCTGATCTGTAATTATTCCGCTTACGACAACATCTTGGGCAAAAACAGAGGCTGTAAAAAGAAGAAGTACGGCAATTGCAAGTAAAAATCTATGCATAAATTGGTTTTAGTGGGGCGGATAAAAATAAGAAAGTTGATCATCTTTAGCCGATTCTAACAACTATGTACTTTCCGAATTTCATAAGCTTCCAAAATGTTCTAGTAGGAGTTGCGCTTTTCCTGCACACTACTTCTGCTGCGCAACCATTACCACATTCAAAAGAAACGCTTGCCGTTGAATCAAAAAAATTCACATCTTCCGTTTCCGAACAAAAAGATCTGATAGGCGGCCATTTGCAAGGCGTTCAATTGCACAACGAAACCCTTTTCGTTTCAGGAAGCTCCAAAGAGTTCGGGTACTTAGGACTGTTCCAAAAGTTGGGAGATGAATTTCGATTTATTGGATTGAAAAGGTTGGCAACGGACCCACTCAATCATGCAGGAGGTTTCCAAATAGTGGAGAATTGGTTGGCGATTGGGTTGGAAGACCCAGTTGGAAAGCGAGAATCTATTGTTCAGTTGATTGATGTTTCAAGTTTTGAGAAACTGCAAGAACCACCTGCATACACACTTCGCAGAAAAGGCGAATATCAGTTCAGCACGGCAGGATCTGTGGCCATTTTGAAGCGCAAAGACCATTTTCTGCTAGCCATCGGAACATGGGATTGCCGCACCATCGATTTTTATACCTCCAACGGTCTTGACCCTTACGCAAAGGATTTTGCATTTGAAAAATGGACCACGTGGGACAGCCGCGAGGCAATACGTAGAAAATGGACAGATAAGAATTACGGCAATTACCAGAACCTGCAACTCACGCAAGATTCAACAGGAATTTACATTACAGGCTTTTGCCGAGCTGGAAATGGATCCGACCGAGCAGATGTATACCTAATGGACACCGATGCCGACCCTTACACGATGATGCAGAAAGTAGCTTCATATTCAGTTCAATGCAGCGGAGACATCACATTCAGAAATGGTGCGGGTTTTGCCACATATAATGGCGAACCATCTATCATCGCGGTCAGTCATGACCTCAATCCTGAAATGGAATTTCAGATTTTCCCAATCAAAGGGAAATGATCTTTTACCTTTATAAAAACGATAGTCATGAACAGTTCGGATATAAAAATTGACCTTTTTCGAAAAATCGATATGCTCCAGGACGATGAGCTAGAACGGATTCATGGTGAATTGATGAACATTCTGAACGGCACCATTGACACCACGCATTGGAAGAGTCTTTCACAAGCTCAGCAACAAGGTCTTAAACAAGCAGCCGACTCATTGAACGCTGGGATGGGAATGGTTCATGAAGAGGTCCTGGAAAAGTATCGAAAACGCTACTCAAATGACTAAGCGTATCCGTTGGTCTCCACAGGCTGATAATGACTTAGATCAAATCCTGGATTACCTCAACAAAAAATGGAGCAACTCAGTTGCAGTCAGGTTTCTTAATCGGATTGATGAAATGACAGAACTGATTTTGAATGACCCAAAACTATTTCCCGTTATTGAAGATCTCCTCAAGATTAGACGTTGCGTGCTCACTAAACATAACAGCCTTTATTACATTGTGGATGAGGACGGAATTAGTATTCTTAGAGTGTTTGACACAAGACAAGACCCCAATAAACTACGGTTTGCCGATTGACCCTTCAACCAATTTAACCATGAAATCGATAACCCCCTCAAGTCCGCTGTTAACGCTAGTTGTTGAACCTAAAAAAGGGACGACCACGCAGAATCTACTGGCGCAATTTCATCCGATAATGAAATCGCTTGGCTATGGACATTTTGAGAAGGAACAGGATGATTTTTTCCTTGCCAGTAAAGAAGGTGACGGTATTTTCACAAATGAGACATTCGTGTTTGCCGAAGTTGACGCGAACTCTGTGGTCATCAACATAGACGGCCACTCCATTTTCGGGTTAAAAGGAGCGGAGCAACAATTGCATAAAATCAAAGAGCAATACGAAAGTTCTGGAGCAACTGCCAAAATCCTCGGGCCAGATTATGCGAATGCATTAATCGGAAACCTGCTTTACACTTCCATTCCCATCTATACCAGTGCTGGTCTGCTGGTAGGATTGATGTATGCACTGGGCGGATTCAGAATGTTCTATTTCTTTGAAGTTTTTCTTTACGCCACGCTTGGGATTTTTGGAGCCAAAACTCGCTTTTGGGTAAATGAGAGAAGAAAGCAACGCCCCGTTTGGAAAAGCATTCTCATCATGCTACTGGCTGCACCCGTACTCCTCGGTATAGTCGTATTCGTGTTTTGGGCTATTGACAAATACGCCTAAAGCCGATTAAGCAACCCTCGCCACCAACTTCCATCGCCATCCTCCAGTTTTTTAATGCGCATTTTGGTGATGTCCAGTTCCAGTTGAAGTTCCACTCTTTCGCGAAGCGCCCATAGCGTTTCTTGGTCTATTTTTCCTTCATATTCCTTGGTAGAAATGCGTGGGCCGAAGGCGTAGTACTGACGTTCTGGTCGAGGAAGGAATGTTAGACCAATCCCTCTTACCAATGGGAACATGGTTTCGCCATCCTTCAGATACTTCTGAGCAATTCCCTTTTCTTTCAACCATTCTCCAAACTTGGACTCCATCAGTTCGTCTCCATCCATCACAATGTCGTACGAATCTTCCTGCCCAACCTGTGCCACTGTGATAATGTCGTAGCCACTTTCGATGGCCATTCGTGCAAAACCAGTGCGCTTTTTCCACGTGAGTTTGTACTTCTCTCCTTTTCGTTTGCAGGTTTCTCTTCCGCCTCCTGGGTACACCATAATGTGTTCTCCGTGCTCCATCATTTCAGCACAGTTTTCGCGGCTTCCTTTTACAAAGCCGACTTTGGCCGCCAAATCGCGCCAGCCTGGCATCATGTAATGAAGATCATCTACTAGCGAACGGGCAAAAATTCCTTTCTCCACATACATTTCGGCAGCCCAAAGCGTTCCGTCTAACACGCCCAAAACATTGTGATTGGTCACATACATAGCTGGTTTGTCCTTATCCAAGTTTTCCATTCCGAAAAACTGCGGCTGAAAATAGGCACGGCCAACGGCCGTCATGTTGCTCACAAATTCGGGAGATGGTGGAATGAAATTCGGGTCGTAATCTCCAAGTTTTAGGTGGGTGGTGTCGCTCATGGCGTAAAGATAGTATGCATAACGCTGAGCACTAATAAATTATCGTTACCACGGTCGTATCAAACGCGGCCGCAAAAGCCGTTTCCGCAATCTGATGGGTTGCACCATTCTGATTGGCATAATTTCCATTAACCTGAATCTGCTGCTCTCCAAAAACTTGACAAGTAAAGATGCTGTCGACCCAACTTCCCTGAACAATGGTGTTGGTTGATGAGCAGCAATCGGCACAACCATTTGTTTCGGCCACCACTTTAAATGTAGCTGTTTGAGAACTGTTCTGATTGATGAGATGCGTGGAGACCCAAGCCTTGGGCTCAAGCGGAAACGTGGTAGAATAGGCCGTGCTGAACGGAACATTATCCGGATTGATATCGAATGCTCCGCTAAAGTGTTTGGAGTGACTTACCTCCACCCGGAACGAGTAATAGACATTCTTATCCACCTCCAAGTAAAACCTTCCGTTGGCATCGGTAGTAGCAGTGCCAACCGTAACATAAACTGGATTAAAACTACCTGATGCATTTTGAACCTTCATCACAACGCTAGCTCCCGAAACAGGCGCATCTACCTTTTCATCAAAGACCACGCAATCGAACATGAAGACATCCGTTTTTTTTTGGCAACCGGAAATTGTCAAAATCAAAAATGACAGAAACGACACCGTTCTCATTTACCGCCAAAGTAGAGTTTTCCTTGTACAGGGTTTTGCTCTATTCCGGTAATTCGGAAGAAGTAAGGCCCAACTTGAAACCCAGATGCCTGAATAAGGAAGTCGCTGCCCGTTCCGCTCTCGGAATAAACCATAGTCCCATTCCGATTAAAGACCTCTAACAGCACCTTTTTGCTCTGATTATTTGTAAACATGATGCGGTGCGAGTTGATAAACTGATCGGAGAATACCACGTGATCTTCGCGCCCAAAATCTTCAAAGAAAACAGAGCGGGGTTCTGTAAGGCCCTGAAAACCAAGTTCCAGTCTGTAGGTATTGATGCTGTTGCGAACGGGTTCGGAATCAAAGAATGTTATCGTCTCATCCTTGGTAAAATCTCCGCATAGCCCCGGAATACTACCGATTTCTACGAATACTCCTTCGGCATTTTCGCGAAATACCTTTGTACCTCTGCATTGCTGACCTCCCTTTATCACCCACTTCAAAACTACGCCATTGGTCTGTTTAATGGCATTGAAAGATTTTAAAATGGCGTGAGGAGATTGAGCAATTCCGCTCAAAGGAAGAATGGCTAGGAGTATAAGTGTAATGGCTAATTTTCTCATTTGAACACCAAATTAGTGATTGTAAAGGTACTGACCATGTTGGCCAGCTTACATTTCACAATCATTCCGTTTATGGTTAACTGAAATAACCAATTCTAAGTACGTTTGCAACGAGTGAAAAAAGACATACATATTCCGAAAGTTGAGGGTGTTTCGATGGCAGTTGTCAAGGAAACCGATGATGCCGATGCTGAATGGGGCGTTTATCTCCTCAATCACAAGCAAGTTGCCTTGAAGAACATTATCGTAGCTGCAAAAGGATATGGCTGGCTCAACGATGAAGAGATAAAAACCTCGACCCTGAGCCATTTTCTTGATGAACTTGGAACAAATTCTTTCAAAAAGGTTGAGAAAATCATGCCCGAAGTTTTTGGTTTGAATAACGAATACATGCTCACCTTCTACATCGATGGTGTGATTCATGACCGCAAGTACATTTTTGTGCCCGACAGCGTGTTGGAAGATAATCTCATTCAAATACCTTTGATAGACCGACCAGGGGTTTTAATCAAGTAGCTATTGGGATTTGAGTTAAGGGTTATTGAGCTATCTGTTGTTCGCCATCTTGCCAAAACCCAGCAACCTAATAACCAATAACAGATAACTATTATACACATGCTTCTCCATCTCGACCTTACCAAAATTCTGTTTCTCGATATTGAGACTGTGCCGCAGTTTGCGGATTACAAGAAATTGGACGAGACAACGGCAACTCTTTGGAACGACAAGGCCGGCAAGCTTTCTAAGCAAGAGCAATCGGGCGAGGAGATGTACGAACGTGCTGGAATCTATGCCGAATTCGGAAAAATCATCTGCATTTCGGTCGGTGCTTTCAAACTGCGCGAAGGCGGAAAAATGGAGTTTCGATTGCATTCATATTATGGTGATAATGAGCATGAATTGCTTCGCGAATTCGCGGAGATGCTAAACAATCATTACAACGCTCCAAACCAATTGCTTTGCGGCCACAACGGC
>Ga0335396_10002097_pt1 | contig 24639 bp, 16 predicted proteins | sample FRY02_FD_205743 | JGI IMG/M metagenome (GOLD analysis project Ga0335396, IMG submission 205743) | Freshwater microbial communities from Lake Fryxell liftoff mats and glacier meltwater in Antarctica - FRY-02 (spades assembly) (version 2) | ecosystem: Environmental > Aquatic > Freshwater > Ice >... | reverse complement strand
TTCTTTAAGTATTTTCATCTGTGCTATTTTTACACAAATAAACAGCTCCAGAACATAAACTATTTACGTTCTGCTACCTAAAGGGGTAACCCTATAAAATAAATAGGCGAAGCATCTTTCCAATTGTCCTGATTTTTGGTCCAAGTCACGTCATAATTGTGGCGTTTGGTTGGAGGATTTCCTTTTAGATAGGTAAACATATCTAATCCTGCTGCATCATTAAGGATAATTCCCTTGATCATTTCTGTGTTTTCCAAATATTTGGGATTCGTACCCACTAGAGCTATCAAATGACCACCCGCTGAATGTCCCATAAGAAATATTTTATCGGGATTTCCGTTGTATTTTGAGATATTCTCATGGGTCCATTTAATTGCCGCTGCAACTTCTTCTGCCATGGTATTATAGTTTCCTTCAGGGCTTAAAGTGTAATTAGGGATTACGGTAAGAATTCCTTTTTTAGCAAAGTCACGCCCCAAAAACCCATACATGTCTTTATTTCCCTCATTCCAATAGCCCCCGTGAATGAAAATGACCACGGGCTTCTTTTTGGAATTACGCGGTTGAAAAACAGCTAGTTCAGGAAAAGATTCAACTATTGCTGCAGATTTGGTTAGATAAGGAATAGCATTTATTTTTTTTGATGCACAACTGACTAAAAAAAACGCGCAAAATAGCAATGTTAGAATTCTAAAAGGTTTAATCATAGTTATTTGGTATTTATTCAATTCGTTTATTCTAATCTTCTTCTTTGTTTTTAGGCCACGATTCAGAACTTTTTATTGTACAATAAAGCGTGTCTGAGTTGAATTTTCCGTTGAACGGAGATTAAATAAGTAAATTCCAGGGGCTAAATTATGAAGCGCAATACTAGTTACTTGACTTAAAATTTCGCCCCTTTCAACCTCAGCGCCAGTCATCGAAAGAATCTGATAATTCGTGCCAAGCACCAAATTCGGAACTTTTAATTGAATGCTGCCACTACAAGGATTTGGGGAAAGTTGGTATACATTCTTTCCTTGAGCAATGACTTCCTCAATTGATAAAACTGTTGAGCAATTCACATTTAGCAAGTATTTTGAAGCTGTAGGAGGAGTATTGAGCACCAAAGGACAATAGCAAGTATCCCCGACTAAAAAATTCTTTAACCAAGCAACAGCAATTTTTCCAACATATCCGCCGCCTCCGATTGGGTCATTTGCAACGGAATGATTCCCCGATGCGATCTCAAATAGCATTTTGCTAGTAGAAAAAGGTGTGTAATTGTAATGCACATCTGCATGAGCCGCTGGAGGTGCAACACCATCATATTCACCACTAAAAAATAAAATAGGAACAGGATGATTTAGATCTGCGGCTGTTAGCTGACTAGTATTTAGCCATGGACAAAGGGCCATAACTGCTTTTAGCGTTGTATCCGTTTTTGCCGCAAGCTGAGCGCCACCTCCACCCATCGACCAGCCACCAACGGCAAGTCTTGTTATATCAAGATTCCCCAAAAGAGGTGAGCCAGAACGGATGTTTTCTTCTTTCAATGTGATTAATGCATCCAACAAAGCATCTCTTCTATCTTCCGGTTGATCGAAAAAGCTATTTGTTCCAATGGTCATTGTAACTATACCGTGAGACGCCAAGAATGGGCCCCAGTTTTGAATGGATGATTGTGGAGATACGTAGCCCGGAACAATAACCATTCCTGTAAAAGGAGGTGTCGCATTCGTTGGATAGTAAATGGTTGCTCCGCTATATCCAGGACCGTTTCTAATGCCGTCAGATTCCGTTAAAGAACCATACGTATATTCTCCAGGATTGCTAATTGAATCCAATGTGAGAGGGCCGCAATTCTGGGCAAAGGAAAGATTAAGGCTTAGAATCAACGAAAAAAAGAGGAGGATTCTAGTCGAGTAAATAATTTTTCTAATCATAAATAAAGTTGTTGAGTTTATTTAACTCATTAATTGCAAAAGGATTGGTTTTGTAGGGAGGGTTTCATCTAGTTTCCTCAGCTCCAACTCAGAAATTGGATAATCACGAATTGTCTTTTTAGTAAATAAATCTATTCAAAAGCAAAACTAACAAAAAATTCAAATCAAGACAATAACATATGTTATCACTTATTTGTTCGAATTCTTAAATCGCCTTAACTGAGCTAATATTTAGGTAAAAGGCTATGAGATGTTGTGACACGCGTTGAAAAATATTTGGGAAACTGCTAGTTAAATTATTATATCTCTCGAGAGGTGTTTCGGTGTAGATAGATTGTGGTTTATCGTTAAACATGAAGAAATAATGCTCAGCAAGTAGTCTCCTGAGCTTTTCGCCATTTGTTAGCTTCTTGTAACCGGTTAGTATCATATCAAGCGGCATGATTACACCTTGATCCAAAATTTCTTATCTTCACTGCATGAAAAAAATCCTATTTGCCGCGTTGATATTTGCGGGTTGTAGTTCCGCTCCTGAAGGCTTTTGCGATTGCCTTGAAAAAGGGGATCAATTGAATAAAGTTACCAATGAAGTTTTGAGCGGTGATTTATCGAACGCCAAAAAAGAAGAAATGCTCAAAATCCGTCAAGAGAAAAACAAATTTTGTGCTTCTTTTGGTAATACAAGTGGCAGCCAAATGCGGGAATGGGAAAAATCTTGCGCGGATTAATGTGTTGAAAAAGGAGTAAAAGGATCGAATCTATTGATGGATTGAAGTTCTTGAATGCCGCCATCCTTAACTCGAATAACACGTCCTGGGAATTTTTCTACCATAGTCATGTCGTGTGTTGCCATTATTACAGCTGAGTTTTCCTCATTGGCAACGGCACGAAGCAAAAGCATGATTTCTTCAGACGTTTCTACATCTAAATTACCAGTTGGTTCATCTGCCAAAATTAGTTTTGGCTTGTTCAAGAGTGCACGCGCAATCGAAACTCTCTGCTGTTCGCCGCCCGACAAAGCAAATGATTTTGCATTAATTTTATTTTCTAGCCCAACTAACTTGAGCACGTCCAACGCTCTTTTTTCCATTGCTTTTTTGTCAACCCAGCCCGTGGCTTTCATCACAAAAAACAGATTCGCTTTAACCGTTCTGTCTGTTAATAATTGGAAATCTTGGAAAACGATCCCCAGCTGACGACGGAGCATTGGCACGTCATGACGTTTCAGTTTTCGGAGATTGAAACCCGCCACAGTTCCTTCACCATCCGACAAACTAAGTTCGCCATAAAGCGTTTTCAAAAAACTGCTTTTGCCAGTTCCTGTTTTGCCAATCAAGTAGACAAATTCTTTGTCGCCTAGTTCAAAGTCAATGTTTTCCAATACCAACTCAGCTTGCTGGTAAATTTTACCTTTATGTATTTTTATTACCTTTGATTCAACCGTCTCCATATGTGTAAAGTTGCGGATTTTGAATGTGTTAAAATGCAGGACGAATGAAATAATCTCAACAGCATTGCGTTTAAAACTTTTGAAGAGCACAAGTACAGTTGCGGGGGATAGGCTTACCTTTATTCGTTTAAAATATGGGTGCAATGCGCAAACTACTTTTAGTATACCTTCTTTTTTCATGCAGTTCCCTCTGGGCGCAAACTTCCGACAAATACAATAGTGCTTACGCACCATTTTATCGTGCGGAAGAATTGTTTTTGAAAGAGCAATATGGAGCGGCACGAAAAGAATTTCATGATTTCACAGTTGGTTTTCAGCAGAAAAATGATCCGCTTTATGTAAAAGCGCTTTATTATGAAGGTCTTTCCGCGCTCGATTTACACCAAAATGACGGTGTGAAATTATTGGAAGAATTCAATAAAAATTATCCTGAAAGCATTTATAAAAATTTGATTTTCTTTCGATTAGGAAAACATTTCTATCAAAAGAAAAAATACGAGGAGGTCATTTATTGGTTTGAACAACTCCCAGCTGTAGATGTTGAAATAGACGACAGGGAAGAGTTCTATTTCAAAATGGGTTATGCCTATTTTGAGCTGAATAAAATGGTGCAAGCGAGAAGTGCCTTCCACGAAGTGAAAGATAGCCCATCGCAATATGGCCCGCCATCTCTGTACTATTACGCACATATTGCTTACTTATTCGGTTCTTATCAAACGGCTTTAGATGGCTTTGATAAACTAAAAACAGATCCGAAGTTTTCTTTGATAGCACCTTATTATATCGCACAAATTTATTATCTCCAAGGACGATACAATGAGGTAGTAGAATTAGCCCCTCTTTTGTCGGACTCCATCAATCTCGCCAATGAAAAAGATATAAACCTGCTGATTGGTGATGCTTTCTTCCGTGTTGGAAAATACGATGAAGCTGTTCCTTATTTAGAAATCTACAACGCCAAAACAAAAACGACTCGTTTAGAAGATTATGAATTGGCATATTGCTATTACCAAAGTAAGGCATATGAAAATGCAATTCGCTTTTTAGATAAGACAATCAGAGTTCAAGACACGCTAGCGCAAATTGCATCGTACCAAATAGGTGAGTGTTATTTATTGCTCAATAAGCCCGTTCCGGCAAGAAATGCTTTTGAACTAGCAGCTACGATGAGTTTTAAATCGGATGTGCAGGAAGATGCTTTGTATCAATTTGCAGTTTTATCCTACAAACTGGACTTAAATCCATACGATGAAGCAGTTGTAGCTATGGAGCGTTACCTTCGTGAGTACCCGAACTCTTTGCGTAAAAATGAAATTTATCAGTATTTGGTGAATTGCTATACGACAACGAATAATTACGGAAAGGCTCTCGTTTCTTTGGATAAAATTCCCAACAAGGACATTCGCTTAAAATCGGTTTATCAGTTGATTTGTTTTAACGCTGGCGTGGAGCAGTATCAGAAAGCAGACTATGACGAAGCAATTCGTTTGTTTGGTTTGGTTGACAAATATCCAATCGATCCCGTTCTAAGTGGTAAAGCTAAATTTTGGTCGGGCGATGCGAGTTACCAGAAGAAAATGTATCGAACGGCAATACAACAATATCGCGCGTTTTTGATTTCTTCAGGAATAGCGGATACGAAACTGAAAGTTGACGCTTATTATAATATTGGTTATGCCAATTTGATGCTCCGCGATACTATGGAGGCAATTGAATTTTTCAAATTGTTTACGCAGCAATCTTCGCTAATCAATAAAACGAAACTCGCGGATGCATTCATGCGTATCGGAGATGGCTATTATTCCACCCGTCAAAATGAATCTGCCGTGCAAGCTTACAAAAGTGCGGTTGCATTAAAAGCAGGTTACGAAGACCAAGGTTTATTCTACATGGGGAAGACTTACGGTTATATGGACAAAGGCGATGATAAAATCAGCGTTTTATTGGACATTGTGAACAATTATCCGCGGTCAAAATACGTTCAAATTTCTATCCAAGAAATTGCTGCAACACACAAAGGACAAGGGCAATACAATCAAGCGCTAAAATACTATGAGCAAATAATTACAGACTATCCAAATGCATTAATCGTGAAAGATGCAATGGTCGAAATAGCCGATATTTATTTTAAAAAACAAGACTACGCTCGGGCAGAATTAGAATACAAGAAAGTGCTGAGTAGATTTAGCAATGATCGTTTAATTTGCGAAGCAGGAGGCAAAGGTTTGCTAGATGTCTATCGAGCGTTAAAGCAGCCTGAGAAGCTGCAAGTAATTATCGACCAATATCCTTGTGCGAATTTAGGTTCAGACGAACAAGAAGAATTGTTCTATGCGCCAGCCTTCGAATTGTATCGAGATAGCAGTTTTGCTTTTGCTATTCCACAAATTCAAAAATACTTGGAACGTTATCCTACTGGAAAATACAATGTCGAAATGAAAATTTATTTGGGCAATTGTTATGAACGAACAGGAGATGAACCACAAGCAATCCGGGTTTATCAGGAAACGTTGCAAGGACCTAACAGCGGATTTACAGAATTCGCTGCTTTGAAGGTTTCCAAGTATTTGTACAATGGCGGAAAATATGCTGAAGCTTTACCTTATTATCGAAGGCTAGAAGAAGTTTCTTCTCAACCGGATATAATTTACAATGCGCGATTGGGCATCATGCGTTCGTCATTCTTAGTTGAAAGTTGGTTAGGTGCTGCAGCCTATGCTGATAAAATTCTAAAAAGTGCACAGCTCAACAATACCATTCGTCTCGAAGGCGAATATGCGAAAGGAATGTCCTTATATCGCTTAAATGATTTCGGTGGCGCATTGGAGTCGTTGATGTGGATTTCTAAAAACACGACAACCATCATGGGCGCTGAAGCCAAATACACCATCGCCGAATTGTATTACAAACAACAAGAATACGAAAAGGCGGACAAAGAGGTTAGAGCAATCCAGAAGATGAAACCGATATACAACTATTGGGTCGCAAAAGCATTGTTGCTTGAAACACGTATTTTAATGATAAAGCCAGATTTAGTTCAAGCTGAACAAACGTTGAAATCGGTAATGGACAACTACCCTGTTTCGGGCGATGGCATTTTAGACGAAGTTGATATTTTGTGGGCAGAATTGATGGTTTTGAAAAATCCAGATAAAAACATTGACCCAAATAACAAACCAATAATTGAATTGAATGGCAACTAAACAGAAATATTTCTTAGCGTTTTTTGCGATCCTATTTTCCTTTGGCATTTTTGCTCAAGGCGATGTTACAATTATTGTAAAAGGCAATCGTGAGGTGGAAAAAGCTGCTCGAATTGCAGAAGCCCCGGCAATTATCGATACGATATTACCAACTCCTGTTATTGATTATCCACGTTTGAGTTTGATGCACCCGACGAGCATTGAATTGCAAAAGATTGATCCTGCATCCGTGAAGATTGTCGATAAATTACCTCAATTGTACCGTGCTTTCGTGAAAGTGGGCGTAGGAACGGAGTTCATTCCTTTGGGGGAAATCTATTTCAATAATATTCGTTCGCGTCGTTATCATTATGGTGTAAATGTGAAACATTTGAGCTCTTTTGGAAACATAAAAAATTATGCCCCAGCACAATTTGACCGAACGAACGGCGATATTTTTGGATCTATTCTCGACAACAATTATACCGTTCATGGGTCGTTTCACCTGGGTTCTCAAGGACTTCACTATTACGGGTTTAAAAACGACTCTATACAAAAAGATAGTATCCGTCAACGATATTCTGATATCGGATTTTCAACTCAATTTCTTTCTCATAAAAGAGACAGTGCCAATTTGAATTACAAAGTTGGAATTGTCTACAACAACTATAATTCGAAAGCGCCTAGCATCGATAGTCTGGCAAATTGGAAAGCAAAAGAAAATTATTTTGCCGTTGAAGGTGGTACTTGGTACAAAATGGGAAAAGAGGTTTTTGCTGCTGATGTTGCTTTAAAACACAATCAATACAAATACGGGGAAGTTGGTAAATACATTTCACCAGCTGATTCAGGTTTATACCGCAGTAATACCGTGTTCAGTTTGAAACCTCACATCATTACATATGCGCAAAACAACCGGTTGAAAGCAACAGTTGGACTGGATTTTACGGTCGATGGAGGAACCAATACCAAAGCTTATATCTATCCAATTGCCGATGTGAAATATTCATTGTTCAATGATATTTTCATTCCTTATATTGGAGTAAAAGGTGGATTAACGCAACAAACGTTCAAAAACTTGAGCCGCACAAATGAATTCATTTTGCCAAATGTTGAAATCAAAAATGAACACAAAGCAATCGATTTTTACGGAGGGATAAAAGGAACAATTTCTCGAAGAATAGGCTTTAACATTGGTGCTAGCTTTATGCACATTAAAAACAAGGCACTGTTTATTACGGACACCTTGTACTCTAGAGGAAATCAATTCAAGATGATTTATGACACCTTGAATCAAGCAACAATTGAAGGGGCTATCTATTTCCAGTTGAAAGAGAAAATTAAAATTGATTTAATTGGCAAATACAATTCCTATACTTTACTAAACAACAGCTATGCATGGAATTTGCCAACTTTAGAGTTCACTATCCGTGGGAAATACAATTTGTATGAAAAATTGGTTGCGCAAGTTGATTTGACTTTATTGGGCGGAAGAAAAGCTTTAGTTTTTGGACCAGGAACAGATGTGCTAGAAGAAAACAATCAATATTTCAAAAGCCTTGGTTTTGTCGGCGATGCAAATTTGAGTGTAGAATATTTGTACAACAGTCGGATTTCGGCCTTCTTCCAAATGAACAACTTCACAGGACAACGGTATTTACGTTGGAGTAATTACCCCGTGCAAGGATTCCAAGTTATGGGTGGATTTACGTTTAAATTCTAGCGCTATTGAGCAGTTGCAAGTTACAAGTTGGTCTTTCTTCGAAAGAGCCTTTTAGTTGTAAGTTGGTTGATAAATAAAGAGACCAAAAAAAAATATCAATCTATTTAATAACAATTTAAGCGTTCAAAACTTGCGACTAGAATTGCGCAGCAAGAACTTGTAACTTGCAACTTATCACCAGCAACTTATCCAAAAAAAGAGACTCCCAAAAATGAGAATCTCTTAATTTTATCTTTTCAAACTTATTAATTACTGCTTAAGCGTTCAAAACTTGCAACTAGAATTGCGCAGCAAGAACTTGTAACTTACAACTATTTAAATCGTAAACTTAATCCCTTGCGCTAATGGCAAGCTATCTCCGTAATTGATTGTATTTGTTTGTCTTCTCATGTATACTTTCCAAGCATCAGATCCAGACTCACGTCCACCACCTGTTTCTTTTTCACCACCGAAAGCACCCCCGATTTCAGCGCCAGAAGTTCCGATGTTTACGTTGGCTATTCCACAGTCAGAACCAGCAACTGACAAGAACAATTCCGACTCTTTTATGTTGTTGGTCATGATAGCAGAAGAAAGTCCTTGAGGAACGTTATTTTGAATCTCAATCGCGTTGCGTACATCACCTGAATACTTCATGATATATAAGATTGGCGCAAAAGTTTCGTGCTGAACCATTTTGAACCCGTTATCCGCTTCAATGATTGCTGGTTTCACGTAGCAACCACTTTCGTAGCCGGGACCTTCTAAAACGCCACCTGGAACCAATACTTTTCCCCCTTCAGCTTGAACATCTTCCAAAGCTTTCAAGTACATGTTTACCGCATCTTTATCGATAACGGGGCCAACGTGATTATTTTGATCCAAAGGATTTCCAATTTTCAACTGACCATATGCTTTTACCAAAGAGTCTTTTACTTGTTCGTAGATAGAATCGTGAATGATCAATCGACGAGTTGAAGTGCAACGTTGTCCGCCTGTTCCAACTGCTCCAAATACAGCTCCTGGAATAACCATTGGCAAATCTGCTGTTGGTGTAATAATGATGGCATTGTTTCCGCCTAATTCCAACAAAGATTTTCCTAAACGAGCTCCAACTGCTGCACCAACCGATTTCCCCATTCGAGTAGATCCTGTCGCAGAAATCAAAGGAACACGCGTATCTTCCGCCATTGTTTTTCCTAATTCAGCTCCTCCGATTATCAAGCCAGAAACGCCTTCAGGAACCCCGTTCGCCGCGAAAACTTCTTGTGTTATTTTCTGACAAGCAATTGCTGTCAAAGGCGCTTTTTCTGATGGTTTCCAGATACAAACGTCTCCACAAACCCAAGCCAAAGCGGTATTCCAGTTCCAAACGGCAACTGGGAAGTTGAATGCAGAAATAATTCCTACAATTCCAAGTGGGTGATATTGCTCGTACATTCTGTGCTCTGGTCGCTCAGAGTGCATTGTTAAGCCGTACAATTGACGAGAAAGACCTACTGCGAAATCACAGATGTCGATCATTTCTTGAACTTCACCTAAGCCTTCTTGCAATGATTTCCCCATTTCGTAAGAAACCAATTGACCCAATTCGTTTTTGTATAGACGTAACTTTTCTGCTAATTGACGAACTACTTCACCTCTGTGTGGAGCTGGTTTTGTTCTCCAAGTAACAAATGCTTCTTGTGCTTTTTTAACAACCGCTTCGTAGTCGGCTATTTGAGCGCTTCGAACTGCAGCAATAGCTTTGCCATCTACTGGCGAAAAAGACGTGATGGTTTCGCCACTTGTTTCAATCCATTGATTTCCCGTAGAAGCTCCGTTATTTAAGGGTTCAACGCCTAATGTTTTTAATACGCTTTCTATGTTTATCGCGCTTGTTGCTGTATCTGACATTTTGTTAAAATTCTATTATGATTAATGCCACAAAGTTAAAATTTTTCCAGCAGTTATGCGAATTTATCGAGCTTTGAATTAGAATTGTACCACTTGTGCCACAACTATCTTCAATAAGGAGTGAAAACTTTTATTATATTTGATTTCCTTATAATTTAATCGTCTACAATGAATGCATACCTTTTGATTATAGCGCTTTCAAGCGTAATTGTTTTAAGTTTCTTTTTTAATATTATTTCTAAAAAAACGAACATTCCTAGTGTGCTAATGCTGATTATTCTCGGTATTTGTATCAAGTTGGTCATGAACATGACGGAATTGCGCGACAAAGATTTGGGAATTGACTCACTGCTCGAAATTCTTGGCAACGTTGGATTGGTAATGATTGTGTTAGAAGCCGCTTTGGACCTGAAACTCGAGCGCAAAAAAGCTGGGCTTCTTTTGCGCTCATTGGCCGTTGCTTCCGTTTCTTTAGGAGGTTCAATCGTTTTAATTGGCGCATTATTCTATTATATATTTCCTGGGGCAGACTATTACACATGTTTGATTTATGCTGTGCCTTTAAGTATTATGTCAAGTGCGATTATTATTCCTAGTGTTGGCGGATTGCGCGGCGAAAAAAAGGAATTCATGGTCTACGACAGTACGTTTTCGGACATACTTGGGATCATGGTCTTCTATTTCATGCTCGGAGAAGAGGGAACCGTTGGCGGCACTTCTTTCGGAGGAATCATCTCTAACTTAGGCGTCACGATCCTTATGTCTATTATTGTAGCGTATGGACTGGTTTATATTTTCCAACACCTCAAAATGCAGGTCAAACTGTTTTTGATTATTGCAGTATTGATGTTGATGTTTGCGTTAGGAAAATACTTCCACCTTTCATCACTATTGACAATTTTAGCTTTTGGAGTGGTTTTGAACAATACAGACATTTTCTTTGGCGGGCGACTCTCGAAGTATTTCGATAAGCAAGCCGTTAAACCAATTCTCCACGATTTTCACAACTTGACCTTAGAGTCAGCATTTTTAATTCGCACCTTTTTCTTCGTTCTATTTGGCATTAGTATCACTCTTTCATCTTTATACGATTGGCGTGTGGCCGTTAATGGCGTAGTTATTGTATTGATACTATATGGAATACGGTTTTTGGCCTTGCGTTTTATTGCCCCAAAGCATGTTTTTCCAGAGTTGTACATTGCGCCTCGAGGATTGATAACAGTTTTATTATTCTTCGTTATTCTAAAAGATGAACGAATAAATATTCCTGGATTTGATACAGGTTTGCTTTTGTATCCAATTATCATTACCAGTATAATAATGACGATTGGTTTGATTATGCACCAAGGTGAAAAAGTTACAGATGTGCTTTTCAATCGATTACCGCATGTAAAAACGGATTCGAAAGACGAGGACATGAATGAAATTTATAGAAAGAGAATTGAAGATAATGTCGAAAATAGAGATTTTGATGGTTTTTAAAGTTAGTCAGCTGGTTTTAGCTATTCCCTTGATTTTTTCATGCGCGACGCAAAAAGAAGTGGGGGCAAATACTAATGTAATTACAATTAATTTATTTAATTCCATCCCGTATTGCGGTGGTGCGGCTCCTACACCAGAAATGGAAATACCACGACTTGAACCGCTCAAAGATTATGTGCTAATTCTTTATTCTCAGAATAACGATGGCAGCAGAGGAGCTGAATTGAAAGAAGTAAAAACGGATATATCAGGCAAAATAACTTTGAATTTGCCTACTGGTCAATACCAATTGTGGTTGCCTACGAAAAAATTATCCTTGGAAGAATTTATTAAAGTAGAATCTCCTGATAAAGGCAAAAACTATATCTATAAAGACAAGGAATGTTTTCAAGCTTGGAAAGAACGCGCTGACTTTAGTTTTAAAGTAAAGTCAGACACAACTATTTCACTCCAATACAAAAATCGTTGTTACATGGATACACATCCTTGTTTACGATACGACGGACCTTATAAACCTTGAATTTTCGCTTTCACTTCGATAAAGGAAATCCCTAAGGTGTTGAGCTCAGCTAAAATAGGTTCGTAAACTTCTTTCATGATAGGCATCTGAACACCTTTTACTTTTATCACATCCGTAAGAATCATTTTTGCACATATTGCAATAGGTAAGCCTACCGTGTTGCTCATGGATGTGTAGGTTTGATCTTCCCCTAAATTCACCATGTAAGATGTAATTGTATACGTGGCCCCATTTAATTGGTAGACAAATTCGTGGTACATTACCAACATGTCTTTGTCGCCTTTCGCTAAACTCAATTTACGAACAAGAATCTCTTGGAGCAACTGTGCCGGTGAAGCGTTTTCAATTCCCATTGGTGCCGCATCTGAGAAGAAGTCCAAAAACTTGAATTTTTCGAACATGTTGGATTTATCCTCACCGAGGAAATCCTTCAATTTATCTTCTACCGAACGGTTTGGATGATAAGGTAAAAATGCATTTAAAAACTGGCGAGGCGTCAAATTTTCAGATTGATCCATGTTGTAATTGTCATCCGTTAGACCTAAATCTATCATTTGACTCCAAGCATCCGAATAACCTGGTCGACGAAAAGTTCCTCTGTAAATTGTGGAAATTCCTTCCAAACCATAAATTGATCTGTATTTCAATGAGTCTCGGTTGGTGTAGGCTTCAAATTCACCATATCCTTCTATTGTAAAGTGATCAAGACGTTTGAACAAACGACGGTAAGGAATGTATTTGTATTGATTTTCTTCAATAAAGCAAGATGCGCCGCCTTGTCCAGCAAGAACAACATTTCTTGGATTCCAAGTAAATTTGTAATTCCAAGGATTGTTGTCGAATTCTGGTGCAATTAAACCGCCACAAAAAGATTTAAAGCTGTGTATTTTACCTCCTTCGGCTTTTACTTTGTCAATAATCGCCATAGCACTCATATGGTCAATTCCTGGATCCACACCAATTTCATTCATAATAACAATTCCTGCTGCTTTGGCATCAGCGTCCATCGCTTTAATTTCATCAGATATATAGGATGGTGTGATAAGGTTTTTCTTGTATTTGATACAATCTTTAGCAATTTCGACATGGAAACGTGCAGGTAACATGCTAATTACTAAATCTGCAGCTTGAATATAAGGCTTGCGGAGTTCTTCATCTAAAGCACTTATTGTCAGAGCCTTTGATCGCGGATGACCTTTCGTTTTGGAAAGGATTAATTCTTCGCTTTGGTCTACAACCACTAACTCAAGATCTAATTCTGTTGAATGATCAAGTAGGTAGCGGATGATAGAGGAAGAAGATAAACCCGCACCAAGAAGTAAAATGTTTTTCATAGGAAATATTGCTAGCGCAAATATAAGAATTCAAACAATCGAGGGGGTTTTTGTTAAAAATTATTTTTGACTATTAGCTTTTTAAATTATTTTTCCCCAACAGCCAGTATCATCTCAGTTTCAAAATTAAACTATTTATTCTTTTTGTCAATAAAAAGTCTTTTTACTCTTGGCTAATAACAAAAAGCCAGCAGGAATAAACGTAACCTTATCCTTAAAAATCAGTACAACCAGAATTATTAGATAGTTAACTTGCTTATATAGATGGATACTTCTATTTTTGCGCGCACAAATTTTTTATAACCAATAGAATAAATTTATGGATTCATTGATGATTTATGTACCGATAGTTATGGCAATCATAGGGTTGTTGTTTATGTGGTACAAGAGAGCCTGGGTATTGAAACAAGACGCGGGTGATGGTAAAATGAAAGAAATTTCAGATTATATCTACGAAGGGGCTTTGGCTTTCTTAAAAGCAGAATACCGATTATTAGCAATTTTCGTGGTTGGAGCAAGTATCGTCCTTGCTGGAGTTTCCATGCTTGTTGAAACAACTAGTATACTAATAGTAGTAGCATTTGTTTTTGGAGCTATATTTTCTGCCTTGGCAGGAAACATGGGAATGAAAATTGCCACGAAAACAAACGTTAGAACAACACAAGCAGCTAAAACTAGTTTGCCACAAGCATTGAAAGTTTCTTTCGGCGGCGGAACAGTTATGGGTCTTGGAGTTGCTGGTTTGGCCGTTTTAGGTCTAACATCATTCTTTATCATATTCTTCCAAATATTCATGAAAGGTGCATGGACTTCAACTGAAGACATGACTATCGTATTGGAAACATTAGCTGGATTCTCTCTTGGAGCTGAGTCTATCGCTTTGTTTGCACGTGTTGGTGGCGGTATTTATACCAAAGCTGCTGACGTTGGCGCAGATTTAGTTGGTAAAGTTGAAGCTGGAATTCCAGAAGATGATCCTCGTAACCCTGCAACTATTGCAGATAACGTAGGTGATAACGTAGGTGACGTTGCAGGAATGGGGGCGGATTTATTCGGTTCGTATGTTGCAACAGTTCTTGCTGCTATGGTTTTAGGTAACTATGTTATCAAAGACATGGGAGGAGTGATTAAGGACGCTTTCGGCGGAATAGGACCAATCTTGTTGCCAATGTCAATTGCAGGTTTCGGAATCTTGTTCTCTATTATTGGAACATTAGTCGTGAAAATTTCTAGCAACGACGCAAAAGAAAAACAAGTACAAAGGGCTCTTAACATGGGTAACTGGATTTCTATCGCTTTAACAGCTATCGCTTGTTTCATTTTGGTAGACCATATGTTGCCAGAAACAATGAAAATGAATTTCTTCGGGGAAGGAGTGAAAGAAATTTCCTCAATGCGCGTATTTTATGCTACAATTATCGGATTGGTGGTTGGTGGTGCAATTTCTTCGGTAACTGAATACTACACAGGATTGGGCACAAAACCAGTTATGAAAATCGTTCAAAACTCTTCCACTGGAGCTGGAACTAACGTAATCGCTGGTTTAGCAACCGGTATGATTTCTACTTTCCCTACAGTATTGTTGTTCGCAGGGGCTATCTGGGGATCTTACGCATTAGCAGGGTTCTACGGCGTTGCTTTGGCGGCTTCGGCAATGATGGCGACAACAGCAATGCAATTAGCAATCGATGCTTTTGGACCAATTTCTGATAATGCAGGAGGTATCGCTGAAATGAGTGAACAAGAGCCTATCGTTCGTGAAAGAACGGACATTTTGGATTCAGTTGGTAACACAACTGCAGCAACTGGCAAAGGTTTCGCAATTGCTTCTGCAGCTTTGACTTCTTTGGCTTTGTTTGCAGCTTATGTAACCTTCACAGGTATCGATGGAATCAATATCTTTAAAGCACCTGTTTTAGCGATGTTGTTTGTTGGCGGTATGATTCCAGTTGTATTCTCCGCATTAGCAATGAATTCCGTTGGTAAAGCAGCAATGGACATGGTGTACGAAGTTCGGCGGCAGTTCAAGGAAATTCCAGGAATTATGGAAGGGACGGCTAAACCAGAATACGCAAAATGTGTTGACATTTCAACAAAAGCAGCTTTACGCGAAATGATGTTGCCTGGTATTTTGACAATCGGTTTCCCTATCGCAATTGTTTTGTTGGGTAAATTGGTTTACGGTTCAAACAATATGATGATCGCTGAAATGCTAGGAGGTTATATGGCAGGAGTTACAGTTTCTGGTGTTCTTTGGGCAATCTTCCAAAACAACGCTGGCGGAGCTTGGGATAACGCTAAAAAATCTTTCGAAGCTGGCGTAATGATCAACGGTGAAATGACGTACAAAGGTTCTGATGCGCACAAAGCGGCAGTAACTGGCGATACAGTTGGCGATCCATTTAAAGACACTTCGGGACCGTCAATGAACATCTTGATTAAATTGACTTGTTTGATCGGTTTGGTTATCGCCCCAATCTTGGGTCAAGGTCATGAAGATGGAAATGCTAGCGATGCAGCCAATGGAGCGCAAATTGAGAATCACATGAATAACAAAGTTCAACATGCTAGTATTATGGCGCACCAAGGCGATATGAAAGCCTGTTGCAAAGCTGGTGACAAAGCAACTTGCTCAAAAGGTGAGCAGTGTGCAATGGATGCTAAAACAGCTGGAATGACCAAAGAAGAATGTCTGAAAATGTGTGATGAAAAAGGTTGTTCAGCAGAAGATAAAGCTCTTTGTTTGGCCGCTTTTGATAAGAAATAAGAATTTTTCTCCCTTATAAAACAGAAACCCTCGCCGTTTGGTGAGGGTTTTTTTATGCCTGGAAATGAGATTTCAGGGTCGTCTTGAGTGCCATATGACCTTATCAGGTACTGTACTAAAAAAGTATGTAAAGTACCTATCAAAGGTAAAAGGTCGTATGGTATAATCTTCTCAGCAGCCCTCCATTTTGTGCAACGGAGTTATTTCATATTGTCGGAATGTTTTATTAAAAAAACTAAGTCATCGATTTTACCTGTAAAAAGTTCTTGCCGATGAATAGATTTCCAGTAGCTAAAACTACTGGAAATCTGTTTATACAGTTGTCATTTTCGTTTCGGTCTTATGTCGAACTTGTGTTCGTTGAATTGGTTAGATTGTTTTTTTAATGTGACCCCTTTTGATTGACGTAAACCTATTAGGAATTATTTTCTGTTTGTAGATAAAATATTTAAACTTTAGGAATGAACTTTTCGCCTCTCTTATGAACAACTTTTTCATTTCTTCTCGCTATCTTGACACCTTGAAAAGAACAATCCAACATTAAATAATTCGGTATTCTGTGAAATTCACACTTCTTATTTCTACTTTCTTTCTGTCTCAGTTTGCATTTTCGCAAGAGTGGAAAAGTATGCTCTACGACAATTCTTACAACGTATATGAGGTTTGTAAAGCTGCTGAAAAATATTTTGAAACTCACGATAAAGACGCAAAAGGTTCAGGGTGGAAAACGTATCAAAGATGGCGTTCGGAAAATGAGTCAAAATTTTATCCTTCAGGAGAAAGAAGCGATGTGGACCCTATGTTTGCAGCCAATCAATACAAGAAATTTCTACAAGAAAACCCTTTGTCGAAGTCATTTTTTGGCGGAGAATGGGTTGAACTCGGACCATCGTCAATTGATAGTATTACAGGTCATTATTCAGCCGGATTAGGTCGAATTGAAGATATTTATATTGACCCATCAAATGCCAATCGCTTGTATTTAGGCTCGCGAAGCGGCGGTTTTTATCGTTCTACAAATGGCGGTTCTACTTGGACAGGAACAAGCGATCAGCTTTTTGCATCTGGCGTGAATGCTTTAACAGCACGGCCAACTAACACAACAAATATTTTGATTAATGTGCAAAATGCGAACAACCAATATTCCCACGGAGTTTACCGCTCGAGTAATTCTGGAAATACTTGGACACAAACGAATTTCAATCCCACGAATTTAGGTGTTGGAGGCCTGGGTTCTTCGTTTCGCGTTTATGAATTGGAATACCATCCTACGATTCCTAATTTGGTATTCGTGGGTACAAGCAAAGGAATTTATCGTTCAACAGATGATTTAAATACGTGGACAAATATGCTTGCGTCTGCAGATTTGCTTGAAATTCATTTTCATCCGACTAATCCAAATATTATTTATGCCTATGATTCACGAAGTTCAAATAACAACAGAAATCAAGTTTATATTTCTACAGATGCAGGTTTGACTTGGAATTTGACACCACCTATTTCTGCAAACGCAAATGCTGTGGCTAATTTATCGGTTAGTGCCGCATGTGCAGATTGCATCTTTTTTCAGTCAAATAATGGAGTTTGGAAATCCTTAGATCAAGGAGTAACTTTCAATTTCATTTCTAATCCAGGAGAGGGAAGTGGCGCATATGTTGTGAGTGATACAGATACTTCCGTTATGGTAATTGGTTCAATTGATCCTTTTACTACGATTGATGGTGGGTTGAATTTTAATCAATCTGGCTTCTGGTATTTAGGAAATGCGGCTCATGGCAGTGGAAGTTTAAGTCAGAATTTTAATCAAACAAGTGCCTACGTTCATGCTGATTTGCGCGCTGCGAAATCGGTAAATGGTGTGTTGTATTTAGCAACGGATGGTTATCTGTCTAAAAGTTCCGACAATGGAACAACATGGCAGATTCTAAGCAATGGAACTCCTATCCGCGAAAATTATACTTTGGGAATTAGTCAATCTAATCATTTCTGTTCTATGATCGGCTCCCAAGACAATGGGACGAGTATTTTAGGCGAAGACGGTTGGGTAGAATTTTTTGGTGCAGATGGAATGGAAGCCATAATTCATCCTTTGAATCCTGATTGGATGATGGGAAGCTTTCAGTATGGTGGAAGAAGACGCACAATTGATAGAGGTTTGAATCAAAACGGTTCTGAACCTTCAAATGAATCTGGTTCTGGAGAAGCTGCTTGGGTTGCTCCATTGGTGTATAACCCGAATAACCCTTTTGAGATTTATCATTTTAGCGCTGAAGTATGGAAATCAGATGATTTTGGTGATAACTGGACCGAGTTGGGAATGGCTTCCTCTTTTAGCGGAGGTGTAATTGAAAGTGCCGCAATTGCTGAAAACAATACGAACATCATTGTTATGTCAAAAGGTCGTTATCTTGAAAGATCGGTTGACGGAGGCGGAACATTTTCTCCAATTTTCGCGGGATTACCGAATGCAAGTATTCGCGATATTGCGTTTGACCCGAAGAACGATAGTGTAATGGCTGTAGTTTTTGATCAATATCAAAACAATGGAAATAAAATATTCATAACACGCGATGCAGGACAAACTTGGATAAATATCACGAATAACTTAAACGACATGCCATTGCGTTCAGTTGTAATCGATCATTCAAACGCTTCTAATATTTACGTTGGCGCTGAAATTGGTGTTTATGTTATGCCAATGAATGGAAACTCATGGAGTTTGTACAATGCCGGTTTGGCAAATATGTCTGTGAAAGAAATGGAAATCAATTATGGCTCCAACACACTTCGTACCGCAACTTGGGGTCGTGGAATGTGGGAATATGTCTTGAAAGATAGAGTGAATTATCCCGCAATCTTGACAACAGAAATCACCAATCCTCCAACTTTGGTTGAACCAAAAGAAGACGTTGATCAGTATATCACCTCTATGATTTCTTATGGAGAAACCTTGTCAAGTGTGTACGTAAAATGGTCAATCAACACACCAACTTTTGCGAATACAATCGCCATGAATAACATCGTTGATAGCACATGGAAAAGTGCGGCGCCGATTCCAGATTTTCCTTTGGGAACCCGTGTTTACTTTAAAGTTTTTGCAGTTGGTTCTGCTGGTGACACAACAGAAACGTATAAATTCACCTATGAAGTGCAATTCAATCCAAACTTGGTTTTAAGCAAATTGGTCAAGGACCCAATCATTTTGTTCCCCAACCCAAATTCTGGAAAATTCACCATCGATTTGGGAAAGAAAACTAGTGGAGTAAACATAAGTGTTCTCACTTTGGACGGGAAAAAAGTCTGGGAAAACAACTACACCAACACTTCAAAAATAGACTGCAAATTAGACCTGAAAAAGGGGAATTACTTTGTTGTGATTCAATCCGAAGGGGCGAATGCGGTGAAGTCGATAGTGGTTGATTAGTAAAAGTTTAACGGCCAGAAATTAGCTGGCCATTACAACGCGTTTTTATTTTGGATTTGTTAATCACGAATAAACAAAATTGTCAATCCAAGAAAGACAAATTCTCAAATCATTCTTTCATCAAACGCAAAGTCATAAGTTTATCGCCTTCGCCAATTCTCACGAAGTAAATTCCAGCTTCTTTGGAAGACAAATCAATTTCTATCGTATTTGAATTCAGCTTGTTGTAGTCAATGGTGAGTTGTTGACCAAGAGAGTTAAAAACCAAAATTTCTGTTCCTGATAAATCGGAGTTAACAAGTTGGAGTTGGAATTTCCCGGTCGTTGGATTGGGATAAAGTTCTATGGAGATTTTATCTGTTTCAGAAACACTCAATGAACACGGTTGGGGAAGCACAGTAATGTTGATGCTCGTATCCGTTTCACACATGAGGAAATCGGTAACTGTAACGGAATAGTTGCCGGCTTGAGAAACGGTTATCGCTTGTGTTGTGTCGCCTGTTGACCACAAGTACGATCCCGCAGGATTTAATGCGAACAAAGTCACCGTTTCGCCTTGACAAATGGTGTCGTTTGGTGTGGCAATAATCTGATTCAACTGGGCAATTTGGGTGATGATGAGTGTGTTTGGGCAAGCGCTGCCAATTACTGCAGGATTGCTTGAAATGACTCTTATTTTGTACAAAAATCCGAAATTAGTGTTGGCCGGAATGGTGGCGAAAATAAATCCAATATTGAAAGGAGTGGTTCCAATATTTATGGGAGCTGTAAATTGACCAAATACGTTTGATAATTGTGCCGTGAATATGTTGCCAATAGGGAAGTTTCCTGTTGTGCTAAAGGGAACGATTACGTTTCCGCCTGCACAAGTCGATAATTGTAAAATGGTGTCGGTGACGATGGTATTTTGTGCTGAAAGTGATAAGCTCAAAACCAATCCAACGAATAAAGAAGAGCATTTTTTCATAATTTCAAATTGCAATAAGAGATATAAAAAACCAAATTGGTTTAGAGTTAACAGATTTTAAAACAAATGTACAAAAGGAAACTCAAAACAGAAAAGGAAAAAATCTGAGATCAAGAAAATAAATGAATAGAGGTATAACAAAACGAAGTGCTTATCTTTGTTCTTCAAATTAGCCAATTTAAAATGAGTTTAGCAAAGTATACAGTAACAGCCGCACTGCCTTATGCCAACGGGCCCCTTCATTTAGGACATGTTGCAGGTGTTTATCTTCCTTCTGACATTTTTGTTCGGTTCCTTAGAATGAAAGGACATGATGTTGCCTTCATTTGTGGAAGTGATGAACATGGCGCGGCAATCACTTTGCGAGCAAAAAAAGAAGGTGTTTCTCCTCAAGAAATCGTTGACAAATACAACGGGATTATTGCTAAATCATTCGAGGATTTCGATATTTCTTTTGATATATTTCACCGCACTTCTTCTGAAATACATCACAGAACAAGTCAAGAATTTTTCAAAGTTTTACACGATAAAGGTAAATTCACCCAAGAAACGTCAGAACAATATTACGACGAAGAATATGATCAATTTTTGGCTGACCGTTACATTACTGGTGAATGTCCAAAATGTCAAAGCCCAAGCGCATATGGTGACCAATGTGAAAAATGCGGAAGCGCACTTAGTCCATCGGAATTAATTAATCCAAAGTCTACGCTGAGTGGAAAATTGCCGGTTATGCGTCAAACATCACATTGGTATTTGCCAATGGAACAACATGAGGTTTGGTTAAAAGAGTGGATACAAAATGGTAAATTAGATGGTGTTCAACAACACGATCCTAAAGCATGGAAAAACCAAGTTATCGGGCAATGTATGTCGTGGATAGATGGCGGTTTGCGTCCACGAGCAATGACACGCGATTTGGATTGGGGAGTTCAAGTTCCTTTGCCAGAAGCAGATGGAAAAGTATTGTATGTTTGGTTGGATGCACCAATTGGGTACATTTCTGCCACAAAACAATGGGCCATTGACAACAATAAAAATTGGGAGGACTATTGGACAGGTGATAGAAAATTGGTTCACTTCATTGGGAAAGACAATATCGTTTTCCACGCAATTATTTTTCCGATTTTATTGAAAGATCATGGTGGTTTAATTTTACCTGATAATGTGCCAGCGTATGAATTTTTGAACTTGGAAGGAGATAAATTTAGTACTTCAAGAAATTGGGCCGTTTGGCTGCATGAATATATTGAAAATCATCCTGACAAGATAGATGAGCTAAAATATGTGTTGACATCCATTGCTCCAGAAAATAGAGATGCTGAATTTACTTGGAAGGAGTATCAGCAAAGAGTAAATTCTGAATTGGCAGACATCTTAGGAAACTTTATAAATAGAGCGCTAGTGCTTACTCAAAAATATTATGCCGGAAAGGTTCCTAAGACAGGGGTTTTAACAGAAGAAGATAAAGCGATGCTTGCTGATGTTAAACAATCTACGAAGAAAATTGAAGAATTGGTCTATGCTTATAAATTGAGAGATGCGCAAGCAGAGGCGATGAATTTGGCCCGTATTGGGAACAAATTTTTAGCTGAAACTGAACCGTGGAAATTGATTAAAACCGACGAAGAACGCGTGAAAACCATAATGAATTTGGCTTTACAAATTACGGCCAATTTGAGTATCGTTTTACAACCATTTTTACCGGGAACAGCTGCAAAATTGAGCGAATTCTTGAATTTTAAAACAACTGATTGGAGTTTGGCGGGAAATGAAAGCTTACTCCCTGCTGAACATCAAACAAACCCATCTTCAATTCTCTTTCCGAAAATTGAAGATAATTTAGTAGAAGAGGAAGTAGCCAAATTACATATGGATAATCAAGAATCAATATTTGAACCTCAAAAAGAGGAAGCCCTTTTTGAGGATTTTACCAAAATGGATATTCGTCTAGGTAAAATTATTTCTGCAGAAAAAGTCGAAAAAGCGGACAAATTACTCAAGTTGATAGTCGATACAGGATTAGATCAACGAACGGTAGTCTCTGGAATTGCAGAGCATTATCGTCCAGATGAGATTGTAGGAAAAACGGTTCAAATATTGGTGAATTTAGCACCAAGAAAAATTCGGGGAATTGAGTCGCAAGGAATGATTTTAATGGCAGAAAATGAAACGGGTGAATTGAGCTTTATGGTAGCAGAGAAAAATTTTGAAAAGGGCGGAGGGATTCGCTGATATTTTGAAATAATCAACAATAAAGAAAATTAACGCATTTCCTTTATTTTATTTAGTTGTAATGTAGTTGTAATTTGGTTTTAAAAGTCCAATGTCTTAAAATGAACCGAAGACAGTCTGTAGATAAAAGTGTCCGATAAGGATATATTTGGTTCTTTGCTCCCTAACGACTCCGACCTTGAGTCAAAAAGCTAATCTTAATCAATTCGTTGGATTTTTAGAAGGCAGCAGCAGATTCATTTAAAATAAGATGAAAAACAAATATTAAATTTTAGTTGTTTGAAGGATTCAACGGTCTGAATATTTATTTGGTCGAATTAATAGCAAAGTGAAAACGGATTTAAAAAGAAAAAGTGATTTGACGCGAGCAATGCGCGATGATTCTTTTGTGCTAAAAACAAAGCAACAATTAATAAAAGACTTCGCTAAAGTCAATATAAAATTTCCAAATAATTTTGAGTTCGATATCACTGATCGACTAGAAATTGAGCGATTAGTTGCAAATGAAGTAGTTACTTTAATGGAACGCAGTGAGCGGCATTTGTTGCAGCTACTTTATGTTGTTGACCTATCGGAAAAAGTTTTTTTGAAGTTGACCACTCAGTCAGACTTTCTAGCAAAAATAGCAGAGCATATTCTATATAGAGAAGCTTATAAAGTTTGGCTCCGAGCAAATTATTCGAATTAGCGCCAAAAAAAGGGTGAGATAAACCCCACCCTTTCTCACTAAAAAAGTTTTGTCTCTTAGTTTTTCACAAAAGTATTGCGAATAACTGATCCCTGAACTGTGGTAACTTCATAAAAGTAAACACCATTAACCAATTCAGAAACATTAATTGAACCTGTTAAACCATTGATTGCAGATTGAGCAACTACTTTTCCATCCATAGTGATTATAGAAATAGTAGATGCATCAGCAGTAGTTTTAACGTTTAATATTCCATTTGTTGGATTTGGATAAACAGAAGTAACTATTGCATTTTCCTCTACTCCTGCAGTTGAATTTACAGTTACATCGTCTAAAAACAAACGGAACATGTCTGTACAATTGTGGTGACGAAAAACTACATAAACTGTGGATTGATTTCCTGCAATTGAAGATACATCGAAGTTTTGAGCTTGCATAACCTCGCCAGCAGTCAAAGTTCCTTGCCAAATTGGAGTTGGAAATGTCCCTGATGTTATTAAAGCTGGATTTGTTACAACGTATACAGAGAAATACTCAGCATAATAAGTGCTGGCTGTAGACTCTGAAGAACCTGCTGACCAACCTAAAGAAACACTCGCTGTTGTCCCACAGTCTATAGCTGGTGAAATAGCTAAATTGTCTGGAGTTAAAGGACCAACGCCATTAATGTATGATTCAGACATCATGCATCCACCGATTGCATCAAGTGTTGAACCCGCACCAGTCATATCAAGTGCCATCCAGTTATTCCCGTCACCATCAGCATCGTAGACTGTCCAGGCAGCAAAAGCTGTTGAATCATTCGCCGAATAGATTTGAGCGTTAATAAAACCAACTGCTAAAAGTGCAGTAATTGAAAGTAAAATTTTTTTCATAATTGAGTTTTTAAAAGTTATTTAAATGTAAAGTTAAGAAATTTTTAAATGAATATTAAATATGTAAAATCAATAGCGTCCTAAATAATTTAAAAATCGAAATCGTAGGTTGATTCTATTGACTTTCAGGAAGAAGATGACACTTTTTCAAAACAGAACCCCTTGTATTGATTTTGGAGGAGGTTCTGATTG
>Ga0335396_10002084_pt1 | contig 24759 bp, 18 predicted proteins | sample FRY02_FD_205743 | JGI IMG/M metagenome (GOLD analysis project Ga0335396, IMG submission 205743) | Freshwater microbial communities from Lake Fryxell liftoff mats and glacier meltwater in Antarctica - FRY-02 (spades assembly) (version 2) | ecosystem: Environmental > Aquatic > Freshwater > Ice >... | reverse complement strand
GAACGCGATTCGAGTGATTTAAGACGATTCCCAGAGCGTCATGCCGTCGCACTGGACAGTTGGCATGAGGCTCACGGGCGGCGTGGCCTATTCGGCGATTGTGAGCGGATTGTCGGTTGGCCACTATACTATGAGGTGGAAACGACTGAATTATAGAAGATAAAAAAGAGTGCTGGTCGATTGAATTGCATCGCAGATTCGAGTGTATCCCAATAGCCGCTTCAGAGAGGCCTTGTATGGTTGATGCCGTTACTCCCCGGAAACCGGCCGATTCGTTTCGCTTGCCAGCCCGTACAGACGTTGTCGTGATCGGAGGCGGGCCTGCGGGAGCGACGACGGCAACGCTCGTGGCTCAAAAAGGACACCGCGTGACCCTGCTCGAGCGGGAGCGATTTCCGCGATTTCATATCGGTGAATCGCTGATCCCGGAGACGTTCTGGGTGCTTGAGCGACTCGGCCTGCTCCCCCAGATGCGAGCGAGTCGATTTGTCGAAAAGCACAGCGTGCAGTTTGTCAACGAAAAAGGCACCCTCTCCGAGCCGTTTTATTTTGCCGACCACAAGCCGCAGGAGAGTTCGCGAACGTGGCAAGTTGTGCGCAGTGAGTTTGACGAGATGATGCTGAGGAATGCCGCCCAGCAGGGAGTCGATGTGTATGAAGGCATGCGCGTGATAGAGGTGCTGTTTGAGCAAACGCCGACGGGCCAGCGGGCGACCGGCGTGCGCGTCCAAGATGAGGCGGGCCGCGAACAGACTCTTTTAGCCGATGTGGTCGTGGATGCCAGCGGCCAGGGGACGATGATCATGAGCCGATTGGGACTGCGAGAGTGGGATCCAGAACTGAAAAAAGCCGCCCTCTGGACATACTGGAAGGGAGCGCGTCGCGGCACCGGTCGCGATGAGGGAGCCACGCTTGTCATGCAGCTCGCCGATAAGCAGGGCTGGTTTTGGTACATCCCGCTCCACGACGACACGGTCAGCGTGGGCGTTGTGGCAGCCTATGACTATCTTTTTAAAGATCGCAACAGCAAAGACCCCGAACTGATTTACGCGGAAGAAATGGCGAAATGTCTGGGTCTGGGATCGAGGATCGAATCGGCCCAGCAGGTGGGGCCGGTTCGAGTCGCCAAGGAATATTCGTATCGTTCGCAACAGGTGGCCGGAGATGGCTGGGTGCTCGTCGGCGACGCGTTTGGATTTCTCGACCCACTCTATTCATCAGGGATTTTACTGGCGCTCAAGTCGGGAGAATTGGCCGCCGACGCGATTGCGGCAGGATTGGCTGTGGGCGATACGTCGGCGGCGCGACTCGGGGCGTGGGGACCGGGCTATATCCGGGGCATGGAACGGATAAAGCGGCTGGTCTGCGAGTTTTATAACGGCTTTAACTTCGGCAAGTTTGTCAAGCGTCATCCGGGCTTAAAAGGCCACATCACCGATCTGTTGATAGGTGATTTATTCAACGATCGGGTTGATGAAATCATCGAGCCACTCAGGGCGATGCGGGCCGAAGAATAAATTGGATCGGGAGTCTTGACCAGCCTGCGGAACCAGTTCGACCACCTGCTCGTTTATCTCGAAGACGGCCTGATGCCGATCGACAACAACGAGACCGAGCAGTTCATGAAGCAGGTGGCCTTGGGGAGGAAGAACTGGAGGAAGAACTGGATGTTCATTGGCAGCGTCGCTGCGGGTTATCTCGCTAGTGATCTCATGTCGCTGGTGAGCAGTGCGCATCGAAACGATATCGATGTCTATGTGAAGGACCAACAACGTAGTCTGGCTCAAACGCTTCGCCATCAGCCTGTTCAAATAAGTCCCTGACAAAAACAGCATCGCGATGCGCCGCCGCCACTGCGGCTGGAACGAAAACTACCTCACGCAAGTCCTTTTCGGTTCAACAACTTAGTGTGCGCTTGCCGTGGGCGGCGTCCCGTGAATAGACTGCGCTACGAACACCGGACACCCGCGATCGGCAATCCCACACAACCCGTTTCCGCAGAAGACATTACGCCCATTTCCGCAACTCGTCGTCGCCGGAGATAGTTTGCACAGGGCGCAATGTTGATCGAGATAGCTTGCGCAAACGAATACTTGTTAGGCAACAGGAAGCCCAGAGCCAGAGCCCGAACCGAGTTGCCCCGACGTCAATGTGGGCAGAACGGTTTCCGTGCCGTACATTGTGGCCGGCGGCTGTCATGTTGCCCGAAAGAACCCTGAAATGATCCGCATATTGTTTCGACTTGTCGCCAATTTGCTTGGCCTCGCAGTCGCCGCCGTCGCGATGGTGTTCCGCATTGCGCTTGGATCAAGCAATCAGAAGCGAAAGCGCGGCCGTGCAAGCCCGCGACCGTCGAGCAAGAAGTCACCGGGAGGCTTCGATTTCCTCGCGGAGCCCGAACAGCCCAAGAGAACAGACCAACCCCCGCCACCGACGCGGCGCGATTATGCGGCTGCCGGAATCGATGTGAAGGCGTGTACGAAGTGTAGAAAGCCCATCAAGAGCCTCGGGTACTACTTTGGCCTGAATGGCGTGCCCACAGTCTTCTGCCCGAGTTGCTGGTCGAAAGCAACCGACCCGATGAAATCGGACAGAAGACTGGACGCATGGTGGGCCAGCCTCACGACGCTTTACGATCGACGGAAACCGATATAGCCCGGCGGTGAATTAGAATCTCCAATCGATGAAGTCTGCGGCAGCCGGTTGTGTGGTCTGTGGTTGATCCTGGCCGGTCAATTCAGAATAGGCTATAGATAAAGGGCAGTAGCTACGCGTGGTGGTGGGGTGCCTAACAAAGCCTTGCAGCAGAATCGCGACGACGTCCTGCGGTATTGAGAATCTATTGGCTGCGATCTACTGAAGGCGGCCGTTAGGCCATGAATACATGTGACCAATGCGCATCTATCTGAAAACACCCGACTTGGAGTCCGATGCGGGCAAGCAACTGCTCGACCTGACGGTCCGCATCGCCATGGACGGCAAGCTCGACCTGGACGAAATCAAGGCTCTACGCGCTTGGCTGCGGGCAAACGAATCCAATACGCAGATCGCGGCCGTCGGCTACCTGAGCGACATCATGACGCGAATAGCAGGAGATGGGGTAATCGACCGCGATGAGTTGATCGAGCTACATCTCGCGGTCGAACGCGTGGTCCCGCCGTCTCACCGCTCTCCGATTGTGGAAGCGCGCAAGAAGCGGGATGCCGCGCTTCGCGAGCGACTGAAAGAAGCCCGTCGAGCCGAACGCGAGAAGGAGAATGAGGAGCGGAGTCGGCTTCGTGAAGAAGTGTTCGCCCGCAGGATGCGGCTACGCCATGCTTTTGCAAAGGTCGCAGGGGTAACCTTTCCAAACGACGATGGTTCCGAGCGCCAGGCAATCATTCGGCGTTGCAAACCAGGCGAATACCTGACCCTTCGTCACGAGCCCGATAACGAGTACAGTGAGTTCGCGATTCAGGTGCTTCGAGAAAATGGAGAGCAACTCGGCCATGCGCCTGAATATCTAGCGGAGCGGATCTGCCAGGAGATCGAAGAAGGCTATACGGCCATCGGCGTCATCAAGAATGTCACTGGCGGGACACGCGACAAGCCAACCCGTGGCGTTAACTTCCTCGCGGTGTTCCATTCGGCGGATGTGAATGGCGATGAGCTGCATAAATATGTAGCGGAGGCCTTCGCTGCCGATGACGCGGCTTTGCCCGGTCAAAAGAGCGGCGAGTTCGCCTTTAGCGCGTTACCGGCACGCCGGCCAGCCAAGCCTTGGTGGAGATTCTGGTGAATCAGGCAGGCAGAACAAAGCGTTGCAGCAGACTCGCGAATGCGTCCAGCGGTATGGATAATCTTTTGGCTGCAATCTGCTGATCCTGTTCGTTCGGTTGGAGAGATGAGGTATGGCGGAATACGGCGAGTGGAATCGCAAAGGGGCAACCCTCAGCGACGTAACGGCCAAGAAGGAATATGGAGTGAGCCGGGACTTCATTGTGAAGGGCATTCGAGCCGGCAGACTTGAATACCGAGAAGGGGCGATATGGGGGAATCCATATTTCAGGGTCTTGAGGACTCAGCTTGAGCAGTACATCGCTGAGGAGTTTGGAGCGGATCGTTTGTCGAGCGGCAAGAACCAGACAGAGCTGCGCAAGATTAAGAAGGAAATGGCCGACCTGAAAAAAAGACTGGCTGAGCTTCAGGCTCGCAGGACGGAACTCGAGAAGGCCATGAGGAAGTAGCGGACCGAACAAGGGCATGCAGGCGACCGCCTACGGCGGCGTTTCTGCTCAAAGGATGGAGCATCATTCTCGTCGCTGCGCTCAGGGCTTTTTTAGATGCGCCGTAGCGCTCGGGTTTTCAAAAAGCCCGTAGCGCTAGCGAGGGAGAGTTGGCGTGCTACAGTAAATTCGTTCAGCACGTGTCTCAAAGTCATTGACACGTTCTGATCGGCTGGCGCGTGGCTTGAACGCGTTGCAGAGCCAAGGGTTAGGGCTAGACTTGCGTACTACTCATGCACCTGAGTAAATTTACTTATACCAATGAGCAGCGAACACTCCCTCTCGTTTCAGCGACCGCACGCCCGTGTGCTGAGTGACCGACTGGCTGAGCCCAGGCGACTGATCCAGTTCGTCGGTGGACCACGCCAAGCGGGGAAGACCACGCTGGTCCAGCAGGTCATGAACGGGATGGTGACGCCCTGCCTGTACGCTTCGGCCGACGAGCCGGCGGTGCGCGACATCACCTGGCTCTCGGCCCAGTGGGAGAAGGCCCGGGAGATGGCAGCCGACTCAGGCCGCGCAGGAGCGATGCTGGCGATTGACGAAGTCCAGAAGATCACCGGGTGGTCCGAGACCGTGAAGCGGCTCTGGGACGAGGACACCAGGAATGGCCGCCTGGTGCGCGTGGTCCTCCTTGGGTCGGCTCCGCTGCTGATGCAACGGGGGCTCACGGAGAGTCTCGCCGGGCGGTTCGAGACGATCCATCTTGGGCACTGGTCGTTCGCCGAGATGCGGGACGCCTTCGGCTGGGATCTCGAGACATACCTCTACTTCGGCGGTTATCCTGGCGCGGCACACCTCATCGAAGATCCGGCGCGGTGGCGCAGCTTCGTTGTCAACTCGATGATCGAGACAACGATCGCGCGAGACGTGTTGCTGATGTCCCGGATCGAGAAGCCCGCCCTGCTGCGCCGTCTGTTCGAGCTCGGCTGCCGCTACTCCGGGCAGATCCTCTCCTACACCAAGATGCTCGGCCAGCTCCAGGACGCAGGCAACACCACGACTCTGGCCCACTACCTCGACCTGCTCGGCGGTGCGGGCATGCTTACGGGCTTGCAGAAGTACGCCGGCAAGGCCGTGCGCCAGCGGGGTTCGAGCCCCAAACTGCAAGTGTTGAATACGGCGCTCATGACCGCGCAATCAGGACTGTCGCCGCAAGAAGCGCGGGCCGACGGCGAGTTCCGGGGGCGGCTGGTCGAGTCCGCCGTGGGCGCGCATCTCGCCAACGCAGCCGCCGGCGGCGTCTGCGAACTGTTCTATTGGCGCGAACGCAGCCGCGAGGTGGACTTCGTGCTGCGGGCCGGCCGCGTCGTTGTCGCCATCGAAGTCAAGAGCGGCCGCGCGCCGGATGCCTTTCCCGGCCTGGCTGACTTCGCGGCGGCCTTTAGACCTAAGCGCACGTTGATCGTGGGCGGGGATGGCATCGCACTGGAAGAGTTCCTGACCAGGCCGGTGGAGCACTGGCTGCAAGCGTGAGGCGGGGAAACCAATGAGCCAGAAGTACGAGAAGCTGAAGACCCTGCTGAAAGAGCTGTTCCGGCTCGACCAGCCCGACCTGGACTTCGGTCTCTATCGCATCATGCACGCGAAGAGCGCCGAGGTGAGCCAGTTCCTCGACAAGGACTTGCTGCCGCAGGTGAAGACGGCGCTCGGGTCTTACAAGACCGCCGACAAGGCCGAACTCGAGAAGGAACTGGCCAAGGTCATCGCGGGCATCGAGGCCGCCGGCATGGACCCGGCGCAGTCGCCCAAGGTTGCGGATCTGCGCGCCAGGCTCAAGACCGACGCCGTGGACGTGGGCGCGCTGGAGAGTGAGGTCTACGACCACCTGTTCAGCTTCTTCCGCCGCTACTACTCCGAGGGCGACTTCCTCGCCAAGCGCGTGTACAAGCCGGGCGTCTACGCCATCCCCTACGAGGGCGAAGAGGTCACGCTGCACTGGGCCAACAAGGACCAGTACTACATCAAGACCAGCGAGTACCTGCGCGACTACGCCTTCCGCCTGCGGCCGGACGACCCTTCGACGGTTTCGACGGGCTCACCGCAGGCAGGCTCAGGGCAGGCTCAGAAGCCGATGCGCGTGCACTTCCGGTTAGTGGACGCGGCCGAGGGCGAGCATGGCAACGTGAAGGCCGCCGAGGGCAAGGAACGGCGTTTCAAGCTGTTGGAATCGGGTGCGCTGGCCGTGGAGGATGGTGAGCTGGTGGTGCGGTTCACCTATCAGCCAGCCACCGCCAAGCAGAAGGATTTGAACGCAGCGGCGGAGTCAACGATCCTCGCGAGCACGGACGCCGCGCTCGCCGAGTGGATTGCCGCTCTCACCACGTTGGCGCCCACCGAGAAGGAGCCCAAGCGCACGGTCCTGGCGAAGCAGCTCAAGGGGTACTCCGCCCGCAACACCTTCGACTACTTCATCCACAAGGATCTGGGCGGCTTCCTGCGGCGCGAGCTGGACTTCTACATCAAGAACGAAGTCATGCACCTGGACGACGTGGAGAACGAGACCACGCCGCGCGTGGAGCAGTACCTCTCGAAGATCAAGATCATCCGCAAGATTGCCGGCAAGATCATCACCTTTCTTGCGCAGCTTGAAGACTTCCAGAAGAAGCTGTGGCTCAAGAAGAAGTTCGTGGTGGAGACGCACTGGTGCATCCGGGTCGGGTGCATTCCGGAGGCGTTCCACGCAGAGATCGCCGCCAACGACGCCCAGCGCGACGAGTGGGTGAAGCTCTTCGCCATCGACGAGATCCAGGGCGACCTGATAAAGCCGGGCTACGCCAAGCCGCTCACGGCTGCGTTCGTGAAGGGGCACCCGACGCTGGTGGTGGACACGCGGCACTTCGACACGAGCTTCACCGCGCGGCTGCTGGAGGCGATCGGCGAAGTGGATGCGCAGACCGATGGCGCGTTGTTCCACAGCGAGAACTTTCAGGCGTTGTCGCTGATGCAGGTGCGGTATCGGGAGCAGGTGAAGTGCATCTACATCGATCCGCCGTATAACACCGGCGACGATGACTTTCCCTACAAAGATAGCTATCAGCACTCCAGCTGGATGTGCATGATGGCAGATCGCGCGTTAATGGCTCAAAACCTCCTTGCTGCCGATGGCCTGTTTTCTGTCCAGATTGGGGACGAGGAGACGGCTCATGTTAGAGCGCTGTTCGATGAGTCTTTTGCCGAACGCAAAAACTCCGCGGTAGTGCGACGGGGCATCAAGAATGTTCAAGCGCAATTCAAGGACATCGACCGGCTTTCGCTGGGGCATGATGTAGTGCATTCCTACGCAAAGCGTGTCGGCGTGCGCCTGGCTCACCTACGGCAGACTCTGGATGACGAGAAACCAGGAAAATGGGACACGTTTTGGAGAGGCACCGATCGTCACACAATGCGTTACGAGTTATTTGGAACGACCCCCGAAACCGGTCAATGGCGATGGGAGGAGGTACGCGCCAGGCGCGCGATTAAAGCTTTCGAAAACTATCAACAGAACGAATCGGCAACCAAAAGTCTCGACGATTGGTATGCCGAGAATCTCCAATGTGGGGTCGACCTCGATTTTGTCCGCACAAGCTCAGAGGGCGTCGTCCAGTATTACGTGCCACCCCAGAACTTTCGGTTGGTCAGTGACAATTGGCTGGACATACCAGCTTCTGGAACCCTTACCGCTTTTGCGCATGAGAAGTCTCTGCCGCTTCTTCAGAGGGTGATCTCATGGTCTACGCAGCCAGGAGACTATGTCTTGGACTACTTCGGCGGCTCTGGTTCAACGGGACATGCGGCGTTTTCAATGCCACCCGCTGGCGAAGGGCGGCGCCGATTCATTTTGGTAGAGATGGGCCATTACTTCGATACAGAGCTGTTGCCGCGCGTCAAGAGATTCACATACGCATCGGAGTGGAAAGACGGCAAACCCAAGCGTCTCGCCACGCCCGAAGAAGCCGAGCGCAGCCCGCGCATCGTCAAGGTCGTGCGCCTCGAATCCTACGAGGACGCGCTCAACAACCTCGAAACCCGTCGCACCGATAAACAGCAACTCTTGCTCGACACCCCGCAGGCACAGGGCGCGGACGGCCTCAAGGAGCAATACCTGCTGCGCTACCTGCTCGAAGTCGAGACGCGCGGCAGCCAGTCGCTGCTCAACGTGCAGGCGTTCAGCGACCCCACCGCCTACAAGCTCAAGGTTAAGCGACCGGGCTCGGACGAAAGCCGCGAGGTGAATGTGGATCTGCTGGAGACCTTCAACTGGCTGATCGGCCTCACCGTGCAACACATCGCCGCGCCGCAGACCTTCAGCGCCGCCTTCGAGCGCGACAGCGAGAAGCGCCTGCGTCTCTCTGCCAAGAGCGGCGGGCGCCTGAAGCAAGACCCTTCGACGGTTTCGATGGGCTCACCGCAGGCAGGCTCAGGGCAGGCGCCGGCCGGCCCCTGGTGGTTCCGCACCGTCACCGGCACCACGCGTGACGGGCGCAAGACGCTCGTCATCTGGCGCAAGCTCACCGGCGAGCCCGAGCAGGACAACCTGGTGCTCGACGAGTGGTTCACCAAGCAGGGCTACTCGGCCAAGGACAGTGAGTTCGACCTGATCTACGTGAACGGTGGCAATAACCTGGAGAACCTCAAGACCCCCGACGACCGCTGGAAGGTGCGTCTGCTCGAAGAAGACTTCCACCGGCTGATGTTCGCCACGGAGGGGGTTTGAGTATGGGAGGCTTTCATCCGCGCTTCACGATCACGAACGCGGTCACCGATGGGCTGACACGGATCGAGCGAGCCCGCGGCTTTCTGGAAGCAGCCACGCTCTCCGCGCAGTGGGTGCGTGAAATGAGCCGGCGTGCACTCGTCCAGGAGGCGCACCACACCACCCATATCGAGGGAACCCACCTGACGCTGGCGCAGGCGGAACGTCTGCTGACAGGTGCGGAAGTCCCCGAAGCCCGGCCCGATGATGTGCGCGAATTGCTCAACTACCGAGACGCCTTCGACTTCGTCTCGCAGTATCTGGAAGACGGCGGTCCGGTCACCGATGGGTTGATCCGCGAGATCCACAAGCGGCTGGTGACCGGGGTGCGCGGCGGGGCGGCGGCGCCCGGCGAATATCGCAAGGTGCAGAATTACGTCGTGAATGCTGGAACCGGCGAAACGGTGTATACACCGCCGCCGGCGCACGACGTACCCATCCTGATGGCCGAGCTGGTGGCCTGGTTGCAACAGGAGCACGATGTGCATCCGGTGCTCGTCAGCGGCATCGCCCAGTTCCAGCTCGTCCACGTTCACCCGTTCCTAGACGGCAACGGGCGCAGCTCACGGCTACTGTCCACCTTGTGCCTGTACCGCGCCGGATACGATTTCAAGCGCATGTTCACGCTCAGTGAGCACTACGACCGTGACCGGCCGGCGTTCTATCGCGCGCTGCAGAGTGTGCGCGAAGCCGGCATGGACCTGACGCCCTGGCTGGCGTACTTCGTCGAAGGTTTGGCGAGGCAACTGGCGCTGGTCCGCACCCGAGGCGAACAGGCGATCCGGCGTGACGCGTGGGTTCAGGAACTTCGTCTCAACGACCGGCAGGGTAAGGCGTTGGGTCATTTGCTCGAATCCGGCAGCCTCACCATTCAGGAGCTCGAGCGCCTCTGTCCCGCCGTAAACCGCCGATCGCTGCAACGGGATCTCAAGGGTTTGCTCGACAAGGGGCTGGTGGTCGAGCACGGAAGCAGCCCCACCGACCCGACGCGGCGCTATGCCCTGCGTGCCGCTATGGCAAGCTATGACAAGGAGCTGTGACAAGCTATGACGAACTACTGTGACATGCATCCCTCTGGCGCTCACCTGCGTCTGAAGGGCCGGACAGGAATGTCTTTGCCGCTCACTTTCTCCCTTATTGTGAGCCACAACGCGGGTTGCGGTGAATATCTGAGCGACAAATGCCGGGAGACCCGCTGATGCCGCGCGGACGCCCGAGACAGACCGCAGGTGACGGCGCCGCGACGCCGGCCGCGCGCAGGCGCCGCGCCAACAACCAGCCGCAGGTGCGCTTCGCCGACAAGCTGGTGCTCAACCAGTGGCTGCTGTCGCTGTTCACCGTGGACATGTTCGAGCAACTGGCCGAGCACCTGCGCAGCGAGGCGCTGGAAGGACTGGACGAAAACAATGTCCACCACTTCCACCATGCGCTCACCGCCCATTTCTACAACCTGCCGCTGCTGCCCACCGAGCTGCTGCTCGAGTACGACCAGAACATCGTCAAGCACACGCAGCGGCTGAACGAGGCGCGCCTGACGCGCGGCGAGGAGCCCGTGGTCTGGAAGTACTTCCAGTATCTCGCGCTGCTCTTCACCGAGATCTACCTCGACCGCTACTTCCGCGATCCCAAGGCGCTGCTGGCGGCCATCAACGGGCAGGTCGCCATCTACAACGAGGGCAAGCCCGAGGCCGACCAGCTCGGGGCCCTGGACGCGAGCGCCGAAGCCTGGCCGCAGCTCAACAAGCTGGCTTTCTGGATGGCTACCGGCAGCGGCAAGACGCTGGTGATGCACGCCAACATCCTGCAGTTCCAGCATTACCTGGTCGTTCATGGCCGTCGCCGGGAGCTGAACCGCATCATCTTGCTTACCCCGAACGAAGGGCTCTCCCAGCAACACCTGCGCGAGTTCAAGGCCGCAGGCATCGACGCCGAGCTGTTCAACAAGGACAGACGCGACATGTTTACGGAGCAGGCGGTGGAGATCCTCGAGGTCACGCGCCTGCGCGACGAGATGGGCGACAGGACCGTGGCGGTGGACGCCTTCGAGGGCAACAACCTGGTGCTGGTGGACGAGGGCCACCGCGGCGCTTCGGGCGGCGGCGACGGCGCGTGGATGCGCTATCGCAACGCGCTCTGCGAGAAGGGTTTTTCGTTCGAGTACTCGGCCACCTTTGGGCAGGCGGTGAAGGGCAACGGCACGCTCACCGACCTGTACGCCAAGAACACGCTGTTCGACTACTCCTATCGCTACTTCTACGGTGACGGCTTCGGCAAGGACTACCAGATCCTGAATCTGGATGAAGGCACGCAGAAGGATCATCTGGAGGTGTATCTGGTCGCCTGTCTGCTCTCGTTCTTCCAGCAGCAGCGGCTCTTTCGCGACCGGGAAAGCGCGTTCCGGCCGTTCCAGATAGAGAAGCCGCTGTGGATCTTCGTGGGCGGCAGCGTCACCGCGACGCTCGCCTCGAAAGACGCGTCTGACATCGTGGAGATTCTGCAGTTCCTCGCGCGCTATGTGAGCGATCGCGCCGGCAGCATCCAGCGCATTGACCGGGTGCTGAACCACGGGCTCCAGACCGCTACTGGCAAGGACCTGTTCGCGCAGCGCTTCACCTACCTCAACATCTGCGGGCTGTCGGCGGCGCAGGTCTTTGATGAGACGCTGGCCACGCTTTTCAACGCGCCGGGTGGCGGGCAGCTCTACGTGGAGAACCTGAAGGGTGCCACCGGCGAGGTCGCGCTGCGCCTCGGCGCCGAGAACGACGCCTTCGGTGTGATCAACGTCGGCGACGATGCCAAGCTGGTCAAGCTGTGTGAGGACAAGGGCCTCGCCACCGGCGAGCGGGAGTTCTCAGGCTCGCTCTTTCACGAGATCAACAAGGCGCATTCGCCCGTCAATCTACTCATCGGCTCCAAAAAGTTCACCGAGGGCTGGTCGAGCTGGCGCGTCTCGACGATGGGCCTGATGAACGTGGGCAGGGGCGAAGGCGCACAGATCATCCAGCTCTTCGGGCGAGGGGTGCGCTTGAAGGGTTACGACATGAGCCTCAAGCGCTCTGGCAAGGCCCAACTTCCCGAGGGCATCGAGCGGCCCAAGCACATTGGCACGCTTGAGACACTGGGCATCTTCGGCATCCACGCTGATTACATGGCGCAGTTCCGTGACTTCCTCGAAGAGGAGGGACTGCCCACCAACGACGACCGCATCGAGTTCCTGCTGCCGATCATCAAGAACCTGGGTACGCAGAAGCTCAAGACGATCCGGCTCAAGAAGACGATTAACGGCGTGAGCACCGAGTTCGGCGACGCCTTCCGCAAGCTCGCGCCGGTGCCGACTGTCGCCAAGCCCGAGCCGACGAAGGAACCCGCGACCCAGTACTTGCAGAGGAACCAGGTGGTGGTGAACTGGTACCCGAAGATTCAGGCGATGAAATCGGGTGGGCTGGTGGGCGGCGATGCCGACGCCGCGCCCAACGAGGCGCATTTGACCTCGCGCCACATGGCTTTTCTGGACGTAGACGCGATCACGTTCGAGCTCGAGCGCTTCAAAGCCGAGCGCGGCTGGTACAACTTGAACCTGACGCGGCAGGGCATCGTCGAGCTGCTCGCCGACACCAGTTGGTACCGACTGCAAATCCCCGCAAGCGAGCTCGCCTTCGACTCCTGGGAGCGCGTGCGGCTGTGGGGCGAGATCGCGCTTTCACTGCTCAAGAAGTACACCAAGCGGTATTACATCTTTCGCAAGCGCGAATGGGAGACGCCGCACCTGGAGTATCGCGAACTGGAGGGGGACGACCCGAACTTCCTGTGTGTGAAGGAATCGCCGGGCGAGAGCTACTACCGCATCCTGATCGACCGGTCGCAGGAGGAGATCGTCGCCAAGCTGGAAGAGCTCAAGGCGTCGATCGAGAAAGGCGACCTCAAGCCGTGGGAGTTTCGCGGCATGAAGGCGCTCTGGTTCGGCAAGCACCTGTACCAGCCACTCCTCTACCTGGACAGCGGCATTGTCGAGATCAGCCCGGCGCCGCTTAACAAGGGCGAACGGCTGTTTGTCGAGGACCTGAAGGCCTTCCACGACAGCGCGACAGAGTTCTTCAAGACGCGCGAGCTCTACTTGCTGCGCAACTTGAGCAAGGGTCGCGGCGTCGGGTTCTTTGAGGCGGGCAACTTCCACCCCGACTTCATCCTCTGGCTCATCGAAGGCGGCAAGCAGAGGGTGATCTTCGTGGACCCCAAGGGCATTCGGAATCTCGGCAAGGACGATCCCAAGATTCAGTTCCACGACACCATCAAGGACATCGAGAGCAGGCTCGGCGACGCCACCGTGAGCCTGTCGTCGTTCATCGTGTCGAACATACCGTCGCACACGATGCAGCGGCTCTGGGGCATGGGCAAGCCCGACATGCGCGGCAAGAACATCGTGTTTCAGGATGAGGACAAGGACAGCTATGTGAAGAGCATGCTGGAGTCGGCGGACGCGGGAAGCGCGGTGCGATGAGCAAGGCTTCGCTTGCGGGCGGGCACACTTGAAGCCAGAACATGGAACAGAAACTCGCTCATCCGCAGATGATCCACGGCGTCATCAATCGGATGGCCGGAAACTCGTTTCTGCTCAAAGGATGGAGCGTCACTCTCGTCGCTGCGCTCAGGGCTTTTTTAGATGCGCCGTAGCGCCAGCGAGGGAGAGTTGGCGAGCCGCACGGCAGAGGGCTGCGGTCATATTTGTGCAATGGTATTTCGCGTATTCCCGTCGCTTGCGCTCATGCAAGGGAACCGTAGCGATCAAAAGGCGCAGGCTAGCCACACCATCCGTTTTACCAGAATCCTCGTCAACCGCCCGAGACCGGACGGTTATCCAAGAGTAGTCGGGGCGACTCCCGCCGTCAGTTCCCTGCCGAGGTGGCGCCTTCGCAAATTCACCGAGAAAAACGCCGGACTCTGCCCATTTCCCTTCCCGTTCCAAATCTGGTTCGACGGGGATGCGGTGCGGTCGAGATCGGCGCCTCGGCGCAAGCGCGGAGGTAACTGACGGGACCGGCATCGGCTGCTCCCCTGCTCCACCCCGGAGGCAATTCCATCGCCTCCGAGGTGTTTTTAATGATTTATTCTGATTCCTCCGGCTCAGCCGGCAATGATTTTTCTGCTTCTCATTCCTACTTGAACGGCTCGAGTCCGCGACCAAACAACCGCGGCCGTGTCCGCGGCAATGATTTCGGCCTGCCTCAGCAGACTGGCCTGATCGACCTTGCACGCACCTATCTCGAGGCTCAGAAACGGCTCTGGCCTGAGCTCGTGGGCACAGCGGCGGTGCCGGCAGCGATCGACACGACAGTCGAGGCCATGGCCGCCGATTTTGAACGGCGGTTTCGTGCCCAGATTGTCGATGTGTTCCGGCCTGGCAGTATCCGCCCAGTCTGGTTACATCTCGGCCTTGCGTACGTGCGGTTCAGCGATGAGGGCTCCAATCCTCGCTCCGTGGACCAGCAACTGTTGAACATCCTCAACCGGGCCCGTCGGGACAGCGTTTTTATTCCGTGGCAATACGTCTGCGCCGACGCCGCCGTCAGCGGCGCGCTCGCCTGCCGTCGCGGCTACACCATAGCGAAGATGATGGTCGAGCACCGCGAGCAGACCGGCGTGGCGTGGTTTATCACCGATGACCTGTCGCGGATGAACCGTAACACGATCGAGTCACTGCGGCTCGGAGAGCTGGCCGAGCACACTGACGTCCGGCTCGTGGGGGCCAGCGATGGGTTCGACAGCAGCGGCCAGCAGTCGAAGATCATGCTGCCGGTGATGAGCTCCATCAACGAGATCTTCATCGACCAGTTAAAGTCCAAGGTGAAGCGCGGCATGGACGATGCCTTTCGCCGTGGCGAGAACATCCAGCCGCCCGGAGTGGGATATCGACTGGTGCCCTTGAAGGATGCCGACGGCGATCTCGTGATCACTCACAAGGGCACCATCGAAAAGGTAGTCGAGATCGACGAAGAAGCCGCAGACTGGACGAGACGCGCGGCCGTCATGATCGCCCATGAGGGCAAGAGTGCCATGAATGTCGCCCGCCTGTTCAACGAGCACACGGTCGGCGGCAAGCAGACATGGACCGACGGCCGGGTGCGGCAGCACTATGGCCGCGAGCGGCTCGTCGGCAAGGACGTGCTTCATAAGACGAAGCAAGTTCTTAACCGGCAGACCGGCAAGAAGAAGGTGGTGCACCTGCCGCCATCGGACTGGATCTGGCGTGATTCACCCCATCTGCGGATTCTTTCTGACGAACTGGCCAATGCCGTCAAACAGAAGCTGGGGATCGGCACAGAGGCTTTTGGCAAGAAGGCAACGGACCAGCGCAAGAAGACTCATCGGGTCGATCTCTATCCGAAGGTGCTCATCCGCCCGGTCTGCGGCTGCTGCGGCGATCCGATGATCCTTGGCCGGTCGTCAGGGAAGTATCAGAGTTTCTTCTGCTTCAACGCCATCAGCGGCGTGAGGGGCTGTACGAACCGCGGGTACAAGTCGGCCAGGATCATCGACGAGGCTGTGCTGAGCGTGGTGATGGCGACGCTCTTTACTGAAGGCTTCATCACCGACCTGACGGCAAACGTGAACACGTGGCTGGCCGAGATTACTCGGCGGCCCCTGCCCTCCACCAAAAAGCTCGAGCAGGATATCGCCAACGAAGACCGGCGATTGAAGCGGTTAACCGACCGCCTCGCACAGGCCGACGACAAGGCCATGGACGCGGTGCTTACCAAGGCCGACGAGATGGAGCGGCAGTTGAAGGCGAAGCGGCAGCAGTTGGCCGAGATGCAACGGCAGAACCACCGGCCGAAGGTGAAGAGCATCAAGGAGAAGGATGTCGTGGCGGCGCTGACAAAGCTTCGCGATCTCCTCCAGGGTGATGTCGGGGTCGCTGCCCAAGTGCTCAAGGCCCTCCTGGGCGACGTGGTGGTCCAAAAGCAACACGTCGATGGATACAAAAAGCCGCAGATGGTGGCCCGATTTACGATCAACGCGATCCCGGCTCTAGCGGTACTCGACCGCGGCACGGCCGAGAAAGCCGCTGACGCCTCCATCGGGCTGTGGAACGCACTCCATAGGGATCAGCACTCGACCCCGGCTTCAGGGACGAACAATCAAGGCGCTGTGGTCTCACTCGGGTTCGACCGCAAGGCAGCCGCGCGTGCGCAGCAACAGCCTCGAGATGGAACATCGTGACAGGGCACGCAGCGACATCGACCTCCTCGTTGACTTCAAGCCCGAAGCGATGCGAGGCATTGGGTTCCGGTTCTTTGGGTATGGCGACGAGCTGGCCAGCATCCTCGGCCACAAAGTCGATTTCTGCTCCAAACTCGACCCGCACCTCGAGCCGGTCATTCGCCGCGAGGCCGTCACGATCTACGAGATTCCATGAGCCGTCGTGACCCAGGCAGCGGCCGCCCGAGTCACGTATCCGGGCGGCCGGCTGCCATGATCATCGGCCACAGACAATCCCGCACCGTACGGATCACCACGGCAAAGTCGGTCGGCTCGTTCACCAAATGCATCCGCTTAAGGAATTCCCGCCACAGGCGATTCGCTGCGGGATCATTGCCGAACTCATCGGAGAGCCCTATTGGGATGGTGCGAGGCAGCGGCGTACCGCGGCGAGCGAATGTCTCCGAGATCGCGAGTGAGAGTGTGTCCTCGTCATAGGGAAACCCGCGGAAGATCACCATGAGATCGTAAAAATCCTTCATCCGGCTGTTGATCATGCCGAGCTTGACGGTAGCCTCGAGCTTCTCGGCAACAACGGTTTCCACGGGGTACATCCGCAGCTTCGGCGCCGCCATACCGATGAGAACTGGATACGTGCGGTCTTCAGCCGCTGGTGTGATCGCATCGCCGAAACCGACATCTGACTGGAGTGGAATCACCGCCTTATTCAGTTTGGCGGTGAACATGGTTCGGATTCCGCCGTACTCTTGGTTTTCTCGGATCTCTTTCGCCTTCACCGAGTCTGCGTCAAACACGATCCCGTCGTCTTCGACGGCGGTCGTGAGAATCTGGCGGATCATGGCGACGACCGCGGCTGGCGTGGGCTCTCCAAACCCCAACAGGTCAACGTCCTTCGTGGGGCGGTGCAGGCTGCCGGACCAAGCTCTGAAGAGCATGGCGCCTTTGAGCACGAACCAATCGGCAAGCGATGATCGCGACAGCCGGTAGAGAAATCGCTCGATGGCAAATTGGGTGAAGAGGGCGTTGGCATCCTCGCCGGTCTTGGCGCGAAGGTTCAGGAGCCGCTGCTGGACCGAGGCTCCGATGTTGCTGATGGGCTTGTTTGTCATGTGAGTGCCTCAAGGTAGGGACGCATGACGCGGGCAACCCGATCGACTTTGGCCATCTCGAATATGTCGGCCGGTGTCGCCTTCCGTTTGCGGAGGCAGTCTCGCAGCGCCTCGACTGCGATGTCAGTGCCGACCGTATCGCGGTAGCGGAAACAATCGGCGACCGTTTTTGCCGGGTTCGTCATCTGCACGAGCACACCCTCAATCATGTGCTTCTCGACGCCGGCGGTGAGCGCCGGGCCGGACGCCCGGACAACGCGTATGGCGGGGCTGGTGATGATCGGGCGGTGGGCCGACTTTTGGATCATGATCCAGACGGCATGCGGCACCTGCGTCGTCAGGCCGTGATATTCGAGTGCCGACACGAGGCAGACGATCGCCTTCGGGGATCGTGCGCCGATTGCTGCAACGTCGGTGTGGCGGGTGGCAGCGTGGTCGGGCTTCACGTAGATGCCGCGGGCCCGGCGTACGACTTGGCCGCGATCGACAGCCCGCTGGAGAGCAACGCGGGGAACACCGATCGCCTCAATGTCTCGTGTTCGCACGACCCCGTGCCGCTGCACGTGCCGCAGAAGTCGGTCGATATGGCTGGCAGCGGACATGATCGATGCTGGGCAGGTGTTACGGATCCTATGCCTTCAGAATTTCCGGCAGAGGTTTCGTAACATCCTATCGTCTCCGATCACGGCCCGTCCAGCGACATTTGGCCTCAGTCGCTCAATACGTCGCCTACGTTGGGGAATGCAGCCGTTAGGCGGCAGCCATCCTTGTCCAACTTGAGCAGCACTTCCTCTCTGCTGTCACCGTAAATCCGGGATGCCCCATCCGAAAAAAGATATCCTTCGCCGTCACGGGCGTGGTGATGGCAACGCTCTTCACCGACGGCTGAAGCGGCTGACAGATCGGCTCGCCAAGGTAGAAGGCACGCATCTCGACGCAGTGATCGCCAAGGCCGAGGAGATGAGGCGGGAACTCGCGGCCAAGCGGGAGCAACTCAAGGAGCTACAGCGGGCCGGCTGCCGCCCAACCGTGAAACGAGTCCGGGAGTAGGACGTGGTCGCCATGCTCGGGAAGCTGCGGGATCTATTGCATGACGATGTCGGCACGGCCGCGCCGGTACTCAAGGCCCTCGTGGGTAGCGTCGTCATCGAGACCGAAGCAGTCGAAGGCCAGGCGAAGCCGCAGATGGTGGCCCGATTCACGATTCCCCGCGATCCCGGCTCTAGCGGTACTCGACCGCGGCACGGCCGAGAAAGCCGCTGACGTCTCCATCGGGCTGTGGAACGCACTCCATAGGGATCAGCACTCGACCCCGGCTTCAGGGACGAACAATCAAGGCGCTGTGGTCTCACTCGGGTTCGACCGCAAGGCAGCCGCGCGTGCGCAGCGACAGCCTCGAGATGGAACATCGTGACAGGGCACGATAGAATAAGCCTGTGCCGGTTGAGATCGATTCGCTCAAGCCACCAGCCAGCCCTCAAACTTGGAGGCTCGCAGGTCTAGAGCGCAAGACAGACACTCGCAAATGAAGGCGCCTTCACATGGTCACCGATGCCGAGCAGTTGCCGATCCGATTGAATCGTGACCGCTTGGCAACGTTCTGCCGTGACCGTGGCATCGTCCGGCTGAGCGTGTTCGGCTCCGTTCTGCGTGACGATTTCGACCCTGCACGCAGCGACATCGATGTCCTCGTTGACTTCAAGCCCGAAGCGATGCGAGGCATTGGGTTCCGGTTCTTCGGGTATGGCGACGAGCTGGCCAGCATCCTCGGCCACAAAGTCGATTTCTGCTCCAAACTCGACCCGCACCTCGAGCCGGTCATTCGCCGCGAGGCCGTCACGATCTACGAGATTCCATGAGCCGTCGCGACCCAGGCATCACGCTCGTCCAGATCCGTCACGCGGCCGAGAAGGCCCGCGAGTTGTGCGCCGATCACACGCTCGAATCATTGCTAGCCGATTGGCGGGCCACTGCCGCTCTCGAACGTTTCATCGAAATCGTTGGCGAGGGCGTGAAGCGACTACCGGATGACCTCAAGCAACGCCGCGCAGACATACCTTGGAGAGAAATCGCTGGCACGCGTGACCATCTCATTCACGGCTACGACCTGGTCGACCATAGAGTCCCGTGGGACGCGGTCCAGATCGATATTCCGCGGCTTATCGAAGCGATCGACCAACTGCTATCTTGAGCAATTCCTTTCCCGCGATGAGCGTTTGCGGCGACGGGACTACACCCAGACTTTGGAGCGATAAGCCGACCGCTGCGGTAGCGGCCAAATGCCGGCCCCGGCAGATGATCCAACGGCCACCATGTGGGAGTTCCTAAAGAGTGACCGTTGGATCATGCCCGAAAAGGCGGTCTGCGGCTGCCGCGATGTCGTGGTTCCGCTGCGCCGCCCATCGAAATACGAGGTGATGCTGCCGCAGATTGACCTGCCCCCATGAATGACGCCAGTTTCTAAGTTAGGGTTTTGCCCTCCAATCAGACCGAGTGCCGGATTTGAGAAGGGCCTGCGCCGGGGGCAAAAAACGGTCATTTGGCGACGAGTTTTCGCGCGTTCCAGGCGAACTGGTGCGGCCATAGGTCCGCCACACAGCCTGCGTGACGCTCATCGGCCGCCCATCGGTCCATCGTTCCATCGGTCGCCCGACACTTGCGGAAGTTCCGTTGACCGGGCTATCCTTCACAACGCATATCGACCAACCCGAATCGCCCCAAAATGAATTCCCTCAAGACCGAGTCCAAGTATCTCGCTTTGATCGACGGTAAACCTCATCTTCTGAACACCGGCGACGATCCGCTGCACTGCAATTTTGCAACCCAACCCCTATGAGATACCTCACCAAATCCCGTTTCAACCTAGCTCTCGATTGCCCCACCAAAATTTTCTATACGCGGAAGAAGGAGGAATACTCGGATCGGAGCAGCGATGACGATTTTTTGCAGTCCTTAGCGGACGGGGGGCACCAAGTGGGGGCGCTCGCGCAAGCCTATCATCCGGGCGGGACCCTCATCGACACGCTTGACCACGCGGAAGCGGTGCGGCGAACCGACGAACTGATCCAACAGGAGAATGTTGTCATCTATGAGGCGGCCTTTCTCTACAAAAATCTTTTCATCCGCACCGACGTTCTCCTCAAGACGGGTCGAGAGATAAAATTGATCGAGGTGAAGGCCAAGTCCTGCACCCCCGATGAAAATTTCTTCAACAAGAACGGCAAATTGAACTCCGAGTGGAAGACCTATCTCCATGATATCGCTTTTCAGGATTATGTCTTACGCAAGGCCAAGCCGGGGTATGCGGTGCACGCCTTCCTCATGTGTGCGGACAAGAGCAAGCGGGCCACGGTCGACGGGTTGAACCGGCGGTTCCAGATCAGCCGCGATGCGGGTGGTCGGACCAGCATCAAGGTCGTCGGACGAATTGACGCCCAGTCACTGGGCGAGCGAATGCTCTATGCCTTTGCTGTGGGCGACATCGTCGCGCGCATCCAGACAGGTGAGTTGTTCAGTTCCGCCCTTACTCCAGAGGATTTGCTGAAGTTTTCCGAGCTGCCCGGTTTGGATCCGGAGCTGAGCCAAGCGGTCGGCCTGACTGATTTTGAGAAGACGATCTTTTTTTACGCGCATCATTACGAGCGTGACGAGAGGATTGCCCCGGTCATCGGCGTTCACTGCAAGGGGTGCCAGTTTCAAGCCATCGCGGAGGAGGTGGCGGCAGGCAAGAAGGATGGTTTCAGGGCGTGCTGGCGGGAGGCGGCCGGGTTCCAAGAGGCGGATTTTAATCAACCTCAGACCCTTGATGTTTGGAACTGGCGCGGGAGAGAGGCGAAGATTCAGGCAGGTCAGTATTTCCAGCGGGATGCTAGGAAACCGGACTTTCCGAAGGAGCATGTGGCGGAAGACGGAGGATTGTCGGCCCAAGGTCGCCAGTGGTTGCAGTGCGAAATGTCGGTGGCCGGGCTGTCACAGCCTTATGTGGACCGCGAATACCTGAAGAGAAGCTTTGGAAGCTGGCGTTATCCGCTGCACTTCATTGATTTTGAGACCTCGATGGCCGCACTGCCTTACCATGTGGGCTGCCGGCCCTACGAGCAGGTGGCGTTTCAGTTTTCCCACCACCTGGTCACCGCAGACGGAACAATCGCCCACGCCGGCCAGAGTCTACTCGCCGCACCGGGGGTCTATCCCAATTTCGACTTTGTGCGGGCGCTCCAACGGGAGATCGGCCACGACGCGGGGACGGTGTTTCGCTACGCCGCTCACGAGAACACGGTCCTGAACCAACTCAGGGAGCAGTTGCTCGATTCCAATGAGCCGGATCGGGCCAAACTGATCGGTTTTATTGAATCCATTACCCATCCGACAAAAAGCACCGTTGCGGAAGGCCGTGGCTACAGTGCCGGACCGCGCGACATGGTCGACCTCCGTGATCTGATCATGAAGGCCTTTTATCATCCCGCGATGAAGGGATCGAATTCAATCAAGGCGGTGTTCCCCGCAGTCCTGAATTCCAGCCACTTTTTGCAGCGGAAATACAGCCAGCCCATCTACGGTGCGGAAATTCCCAGTCTGAATTTTTCGCCGTTCCCGGTGGTGGAGCTCGACCAAAATGGATTGGTCCAGTCGCCATATCTGCGGCTGGCGCCGGTTTTGGACGGGATGGAACCGGAACTGATCGAGAGCGAACTGCTCTATGGCGAGGAGGAGGTGATCAAGGAGGGTGGGGCGGCGGCCGTGGCCTACGGGCGGATCCAGTTCACCGACATGACAGAGGCCGAACGTCAACGCGTGCGGCAGTCACTCCTGAAATACTGTGAAATCGACACCCTGGCCATGGTGCTGATCTGGGAGTATTTCAAAAACGAAATCGGATGAGCGTGCGCCGACTAGACTGGTGCGGAAAACAAATGTTACCGGAATGTGCCAACTGCCCTGCCCCCCTTAAACGGCACCACTTCCAATAAGCGAATCTGGGAGTGTTGCCGTTTAAGGGGGCAGGTCAAGTCTAATAGGGGAAAGGCAGGTGTCTCACCTATCATTGGCACAGAGGGGGCTCTGCACGAGGTTCTTCTTGGATCGCCTGTTTGGTGTCGTAGGTCGGGTTGCCTTAGCGTCGGCCTTGCATCACTCCCATTCGGCGTTGTTGAACCCTAGCGTCTTTGCGTTCTCGGAGACGGCGCGCTTGGTTTGGTCTTGGGCGCCGTTGGGGAAGATCGCCTGAATCTCGACGCTGACTTTGACCTCTGCATTCGGGTCAGCAGCGAGGGCAGCGATTATTTCTTCGGCGACTTGCACGAGGCGCATTTTGGCGGTGGTGGCGTTGATAGTGACGTTGCCGTGAAATGACTTCGCCTTGGCTGGCACGGGCGGCGTCGGTCCCGGCTGCGTAGGGCCGGGCAGAACTGGGCCAGGCGGCGTCGGTCCCGGCGGAATGTGGCCGGAGCCTCCGGGCGGTGTGGGGATTGGCTTGGATTGATTCGCCCTATCATAGATGTCGGCTGCGCCAGGTTCGATGAGCAGGAGCGTCTCGTCGAGCTGCACGTTGGCGTCGCCGAGTTTGAAGCCGTCGAACTTGCCTTCGTGTTGGCCGTAGGCGGTGCCGAAAAAATCGCGGCTGGTGGCTCCTTTGGAGATGGCTTGGGCGAGCACATCCTTGGTCTTCAATCGCGGCAGATAGAGGTAGCGGAGCGTGTCTTCCCAGAAGGCCATCGCACCGCAGGCGGGCTTGTCGGCCTTCCAGTAAAACTCGGTAAGCTTCGTGCGCAGATGAATCGGCGACCACATTGGGATGATCCATTCGTTGTCCAGGCACACTCGCTCGATTTCGGAACCCAGCGCACCGCCGGACGTGTTGAGCGGCATGGCTTCGACCACGGGCTTCGGGTTGGTGGGCTTTTCCTGCGCGGGGCACAGTAGCCACTTGTAGGCTTCGCGGGCGACGCGAGGCAGCACGTCCTCAGCACTTTTCAGTTCCTTCTTCGCTTGCTCGGCTTGGAGGTTGTCCAGCACGAGCCGCATCGCAGCCACGTCCTCGACGATGGAGTTCCACGCTAGGGCAGTGCGGATGCAGTCGCGCAATCGCGTGAGTGCGCCGTGATCGGGCGCAAGGAAGATGAGGCGGTTGCCACGATAGCGGGGAGCGGTGCCGTGTTGGCGGACATGCTCTATCACGGCGTCGGTGGCCAGACACGGTTCTTCCTTGGAGTAGAACTGCTCGGGCGGCAGCACGATCAGGCGCATGGCGCTGTCATCCGGCACATCGGCGTGCGGGGTGAGAACATGGACGCCATCAAAGATCGTCCCGCCGCCCGCGAGTTTCTTGAGCACGTCGGCCATGCGGCCACGCACCTCGTTCTTATCCTCGAAACGCTTTTTACGCTCCTCCATTTCGCGTCGGAGATTGGCGCGGATGTCGAACCAGAATCGCGTCGAATCTTGCGTCTTATCACCGGAGGAACTCATATAGTGGAGCTGGTCCGCCAGCCGGTTGAGCGCGTCGGAGTAAAGGGACGAAATCTGCCCCGGCTGAAGGCAGCCCAGCAGCACCCTCGCTCGGATCATGCCTCGGGTTCCGGGTTTTGTGTTCACCGAGGCTGGAGCTGTGCTTAGGAACACTGTCCTGGCGACTCGTCGCGCCGCCTGAACCATGCCGAAGCGTGGTTCCTTGGTTTCGATCACTGTCGTCTCCGCGCTTGCCCCATCGATGTCGCGATCCATGACTGGGTCCCACCCTTGCCCGAGGTGGTAGATCAATTCGTTGCGGGTGCTGCCGTCGTAGAGCGGCAGACTGCCCGGCATAATCATGAGGTCTTTGTTGTCATCCTGCCACAGCCGGTAGATCACCTTGGCCAGCAGCTTCAACACCCCGCGGGTGCGCTGAAACCCCTCAATCGTCGTCCACTCTTCGTAAAGCTGCGTGAAGACCTCGGGATGGATCGGGTAGCTCTGCACCAGCCGGTCGAGGTAACGCGCCTCCTGCGTTTCCTGCGGCACCTTGCTTCCTTCGGCGATGTAGGCTTTGGCAAACGCACGACACACTTGGTCACGCGCCTCCTTATCGCGGATGCGCTCAAACAACCGCCGTCGCACAATTTCAAAAGCCTCCTCTGGGGCCACTGTCTTCCATAGCGCCTGCACCCGGTTAAAAATACCCTCCAGAGATTTGAGGGCAGAAATCCCGCGTGTCCCGCCGGCTTGTGGCTCGGATTCTGGCAATGAAGCAAGCACCACCGCATTCGGCACCAGCTTGGCCGCTTCCGTTAAAGACTGGATAAAGGAGATGTTGGTGTCGTAGCTGGTAACCGTTCACGGCCCGGTAAGGAGTGACGGACCGGTTCGTTTGTTCAAGTGAGCGGTGACGGCATTCGTTACGAACTCAAACACGTTGCGGTCTTGTTGGCGGCAAGTTTCGATGGTTGTCAGC
>Ga0335396_10002076_pt1 | contig 24847 bp, 45 predicted proteins | sample FRY02_FD_205743 | JGI IMG/M metagenome (GOLD analysis project Ga0335396, IMG submission 205743) | Freshwater microbial communities from Lake Fryxell liftoff mats and glacier meltwater in Antarctica - FRY-02 (spades assembly) (version 2) | ecosystem: Environmental > Aquatic > Freshwater > Ice >... | reverse complement strand
ATAATAAATTCATACAACTCAAAGCATATTATGGAATTTTTAATCAGCGGCAGTCCAAGAAATATTAAATGGTGCGAAGCGCTCTTGCCAAGTATGATTGATCAACTCGGGCTCACCAATAGCCGAAAATCATTATTGGTAGTTATTCGGGATATGGAACGCAACAATCACAGCGGCGCAATTACATCAGGTACCACGCAACAAATTATCGGTACCGAAATATATCTGCTTGTTATTAAACCCGTTCGAGATTTGACCGCCATGGGGCTAACATTAGCCCACGAAATGGTACACGTGCGTCAGATGACCCGAGGCACCCTTAAATTTATAGCTCGTGGCGCCAAACTTTGGGCCGGTAAACGCTACGCCAAAAATACCCCATATTTGGATCAACCCTGGGAACAAGATGCATTCGCTCGTACCGAACTTCTGTTCCGTCGGGCACTGGAAGCATGAGTGAATTTTTTATATAAGTAAACAAGGACTGTTAGGGGTACCATGTCGATAGCAATTATTGGTGGCGGAATCGCCGGGTTAACCGTGGCTTATCATTTAGTTCGCGGTGGCGAGACTGTAGATATATATGAAAAAAATGACATAGTTGCAGATGAGTGCTCGTTTGCCAATGGTGGGCAAATCTCTGCGTGCAATTTTCAAACACTCCATACGCTGTCGAATCTCAAGAAGGGTTTATTTTGGCTCTTCAAGAAGGATGCTCCACTGCACATAAGTCAGTCTCTTGATTTAGACAAGATTAGATGGATAACTAAATTCCTGGGCACTACAATCCAAGGGAAAAACTTTGAAAATTCTATAAAAACTTTAGATTTGGCAATGTTATCTAGACGAGAATACAAAAAGTACTTTTCCGAATTTTCGAGAGAAGAAGTCGGGCATTCACCAGCATATAAAGGCATGCTGAGATTATTTGATTCTCAGAAAGATATGGATGCCGCGCATAGTATGATCGAGATGATTGAAGATTATAACTATGATAAAGATGATACCAATAAATTAAAATTTCGAGAAGTTAGAACCAAAGAAATTGATCTGCCTAACTTCGGTTCAGAAATCGTTGGCGGTTATTTATTCAAGGATGATGGTATCGCAGATATCAATGCACTATGTGAACAGATGTTAACGTATCTACAAACCACACCAAACTTTACGTTACATATTAATTCGGCTGTTACATATATAGAAAAAACATCTCTTGGTAGTAATATTCTTCTCGTAAATGGGGAACATTCAAACGGAATATATGAATCTGTAGTTATTGCTACAGGTTGGCGTGCTAATATACTATCCAAACAATTCGGCACTACTTTAAATCTGTATCCCGTGAAGGGATATTCTATATCTATCGAGTGCTACTCAGAAGATAAAGCGCCAGATTATTCGTTGCTGCATGATTCTAAAAAATTGTATCTTCTACCTTTCGATATCCCGATGGGCGGGTAGTATTTAGGGTTGCGGGTACAATGGAGATTGGATCGAAAAAAGAACCTGAGATAAATCAAGCTCGTCTTGAACCATTAATAGAATGGGCCCTTGATAACTTCGGTATATACTCAATGGATTATGTACCGTTCGCTGGTGCCCGACCGATGACCGCCGACATGTTACCTGTGTACGGCCCCACAAAAAATGATTCTACAATTTTTATTCACAACGGGCTAGGCCATCTAGGTTTAACCATGGCTATGGGAACTTCTAAACTTCTATCCCAACAAATACTTGCTCGAAAATAAAATGCTACTTACTCCCACTGCGCCATCATATCTGTCGGCTGATCTAGGTCTTTGGGGAGATTATCTTCGTCAAGTTGATCGAGTCGTTCCATATCTTGGCACGCTGGCCCGATGGGCCGACACATTGCGCCGACCAAAACGCATATTGATCGTTGATGTTCCGATTCACATGGATGACGGCAGTATCACTCATTTCGAGGGTTATCGCGTACAGCACAATCTCTCCCGCGGCCCCGGTAAGGGCGGTATTCGCTTCCACCAGGATGTTACTCTCTCTGAAGTTATGGCCCTAGCAGCGTGGATGTCGATAAAAAATGCAGCAGTCAACGTGCCGTTTGGTGGTGCAAAGGGCGGCATACGAGTTGATCCTAAGATATTATCGCTTGGCGAACTTGAACGGATGACTCGTCGATACACCACAGAAATTGGCCTCATCATTGGGCCGAACAAAGATATTCCTGCACCCGACGTCAATACAAATTCGCAGATTATGGCGTGGATGATGGACACCTATTCGATGAACACAGGTTCAACTGCCACTGGGGTAGTAACCGGCAAACCTCTGGCACTAGGCGGTTCACTTGGCCGGTAAGAAGCAACTGGTCGTGGTGTCTTCACTGTAGGGTGCGAAGCAGCAAACCATATTGGATTACAAATCCCAGGCGCCCGAGTTGCTATCCAAGGTTTTGGTAATGTTGGCGGTGTATCTGCTAAATTATTTGCCGAAGCAGGCGCAACAATTGTTGCGATTCAAGATCATACGGGAACAATTTTTTGTGATACTGGCCTACACATACCAACAATACTTGTTCACGCGGTAAAATATGGCGGTGTTATCGGGTATGGCGGTAACTTGGATATTTCCATGGATAGTTTTTGGGATGTTAATTGCGACATTCTGATCCCAGCTGCTTTGGAACAACAGATTAATACAAATAATGCCAATCGCATTAAAGCGAGGTTGATTATTGAAGGCGCAAACGGCCCGACTACTCCCGATGCGGACGACATTCTAGCATCTCGCAACATTTTAGTAGTACCGGATGTGATAGCCAACGCTGGCGGCGTGACGGTGAGCTACTTTGAATGGGTGCAAGATTTCTCAAGCTTCTTTTGGGACGAAGACGAAGTCAATGCTCGTCTTGTGAAGATTATGAAAAATGCCTTCGCGTGTATCTGGGCAGTATCAAAAGATAAGAATGTTACCTTGCGTACCGCAACATTTATTGTGGCGTGTGAACGTATTTTGCAATCTCGCGAGCTTCGCGGTTTGTATCCATAACATAAGGAATTAAAATGAGTGAAACAATTTATCTAGTCGCGCCAACTTCATTTGACGTACAATATATTATCAATCCTTGGATGGAAGGTAATATCAACTGTGTTGATAAAGCTTTATCAATGCGGCAGTGGAATAATCTTGTCACCACATTAAACGGGTTGGGTGTTAATACTGTAATATTACCCACGGCGCCGACAAATTGCCCGGATGCTGTTTTTGTCGCAAATGCTGGCTTGATTATTGGAAATGATTTTATTCGCTCAACATTTAAATATGTGGACCGAGAACCAGAAGAACAATATTTTTAGATTACTTTAAATCTTTAAACTTTAACATATATATTTTAGAAGCTCCAATTAAATTTGAGGGGGCCGGTGATGCATTATTTTCTGGCGCCAATGGATTTCTATTTCTTGGTAATGGGTTGCGAACAGAACGTTCGGCCTATAATCATATCATTCGGCCTAGCGAGTTTACGACATTTTCTCTTGATTTGATACACCCAAATTTCTATCATCTCGACACATGTTTCTGCCCATTAAATACTACCGGCGAATTGTTATGGTATCCCCCAGCATTTTCTCGTGAATCTGGTGATAAAATTCGACTTCTATGGCGCGCGGATACACGAATTTCCGTTGATGCTAACGATGCAGCCAGATTTGCGTGCAATTCTATTTCTATTGGTAAAAATATTATAATGCCAATGGTATCACAGGGATTACAAGAACGCCTTCGCGCACGAGGGTATAATGTTTTCTGCATTGATATGAGTGAGTTTCTTAAAGCTGGCGGCGGACCGAAATGCTGTACGTTGTCTGATAACAAAGCATATAAGTTCTATACGGCTGCAGTCAATACGAGTTTACCACTTGAAAAATAAGGTTTACTTTTATTACTTGGTGTGTTATAATAACCTATGAACAAAAAACCTATCACCGACGCCCAACGCGCCAAGTATCTCAAGGTGCAAAAAACCTTAGACGCAAAAATCGAAAAATTCCGGCAAGCTCGGTGGGTTATGGAATCGTATTTTGAGAAAATCAAACCGCACGATTCGTATAATTCCCCGGTATGGCACAAATATTGCGAAGCCACGGGCACAGACTTTTCTACCAACCTCGGCGACATGACCTGCTGAAATAAAATGCTATCAAACTCAGAAACCTTCAAAGATTATCTCGGCGCAATTGCGATAGGATTCCTCTTTGCTATCCCCTTCATCGTTGAAATTTTTAAATAATGCTATCATACATAGAACTTAGTAGACTGGGCTACTGCCCAAAACAAAAATACGGCTTCGGAAAACCCTTTCCCCCAGGTTTCAGATTACCACAATCTGTAGAACACTCCATTTGGAAACAAATGCCTCTCCAGATTCAGGTGATGTATGAATACGGTTTGGATGGAACAGTCACTCACGCACTCACGTCTCAAATTGAAGTATGAAATTATTTCTTCTCCCAATTATTTTTTTAGCTGGTTGTGCTAGCATTGAAAACCGAGTAAGCAATGTCAGTCGTAGTATATCGTCAGTTGCAACAACTGGTGTACAGGTTGGTGGCTTGATGGGGTCACTTGGTATTAACAATACAGCGGTTATTCAGAACTCAGGAAGTATTGCAGTAGCTTCACAGATGGGTGGTCTAGTAAATCATCTTACTAATATTCGGGCACATCTCGCCGCCCTTGGTATTTCTCAATAATGGAACTCATATGAACCAAAAGAAAAATTGTTTCTTGACGCTTGTGTAGAATATAGGCAGCAATTAGATGAAGCTAATGCTGAAATAGAAAAGTTAAAAGCACTTGTAAATGGGTGTACGTGGCCATCATGTAAATCCGACGAATATCAAAGCGCCCTGAGCGATGAAATAGTTGCTGAATTATATGGGCCTCACATTGTCGGTTATGTGTATACCTCTTCAACAAGTACAGGTATCAAAGCAGGCGCAATAGATGATCAACTCTACCAAGTGGTACTCCGCTTTATTCGTTTATAACTAAGAAAAATCAATGATCTCAAAATTTAGATGGTGGCTCAAAGATCTGCCAAGAAATACAAAGCTTAAAGCTGAATCTATGCTATGGCATATCCGAGGTGGGTATGTCTGTATTGATTGTGGGACAAAAACGCGGTTTAAGAACCCGCAATATGAAGGGACTGTGAATAACCGCCGAATGCGTCTTAAAAATAACGTCCTCAATATCCCGTTTGGTAAGTCTGTATGCCCCCACTGTATCATGCGAAAAGTTGATGCATTTTTTGATGAAAATTTGATAGTTGAGAATATAGCTGATAATCCGCCTGGCATCCAACGTGACGGCAGAATTTGGATTCGTCAATGTGATTTCCTTCGTGTGAATCTTCCAACAGTGACCGGCATTCGCGGCACCTGGACTGGTACCAACTCTAGACTATTCCTCATTATTGGTGCCGAATGGTGGAATGGGTTTCATGCGTCCCGAGAAGCCATCAGAGTATGCCTAACTAAAACTGGTGTTGCGATTCCAGACAATTATAATACGCTAAAACTAGCACCCCAACGAGTGTGTGATATTGAGGATGGAAAATTATGAATGATATTGAAAAACTTGAAGCACGTATCACGGCGTCTGAAGCTGCTTTAATTGCAACCCAGCACGCTCTAACCGTGGATCGTAAGCTGTCGCACGACAAGCACCCAAGCGGGCACTTTACAACGGCTCTTAATGAATTAGATATAGTTGTATCAGGTTTGAAAACTTTGAAAATACGATTCGAAACGGTGGGCCGATAATGAACGGACAATTAACTATTGACGCTGAAACAGCGGATCGTATAACGGTTGACAACCTTAAAGCAGTCGTCGAAGATATGAAAAATGATGTCGATAAAATCATTAAAGAAATCGGAACAGGAGATGCTTATCCTACACGACATGAAGATCTTGCCTATAATCTTCGTTTTATAGATGCAGCAAAAACTGTTCTTCAATACTATGGAGAGTAATCATGAACGCGCGTCTTAAAGAACTCACTTCACAAGCAGTAGATTATACTGCATCTCAACACCCCGCATCTCGTGATTGGTATCCTATTCAGAATACTAAATTAGCGGAACTGATTGTTCAAGAATGCGCGAACATTATTGCACAGGCAGTTGCAGCACGAGAACCCGCATCCACTTATGTGGATAAACTTAAACAAAACTTTGGAATAAAATGAAAATCGTAATCAACACTCGCCACGGCGGCTTCGGTATATCAGAAGTAGCTGTTGCGCTTATTACTAAATTATCGGGAACTGAGCCAGATACTATCTATGAAATAACTCGAGATAATAAATTTCTTATAGAAGCCGTTGAAACTCTTGGCGAAAAAGCAAATACAAGATTTTCACGCTTGAAGGTTGTGGAAATACCAGATGACGTATACTGGGAAATTTCTGAATACGACGGGTTGGAACACGTTCGTGAAATTAGTAGGACCTGGTTTTGAAACTAACAAAGCAAACAACTGCAGCTCTCAACATCACGCTTGAAGAGTGCGCAGAAGTAGTTCAAGCTATCTCCAAAATCTTTCGCTTTGGGTTAGATTCTTCTCATCCGAATCGCCCGGGTTATACTAACAAGATGCATCTCGAAGAAGAGATTGGCGATCTTCTCTGCATGATTCAGTTGCTCAAAAACCAGGGTCTGCTCGACGACTCTGAGGTGGAGATCGCTATGCGAAAGAAACTCGTTAAACTGCAGACCTGGGCGCCTGATGTGTTTGAAGTATCCGACAAGCCTAAGCGGCGAATGTTTGAGAAACGATAGTTTACTTTTATTCCGAGTTGTGATATAATAAACTATCATCAACAAGGAATCGAAATGGAATTACGTGTAGCAACTCTCAACGAAATGGAAGAAGCTCAAATGAGCTCCGCCTACGCAGAGTTCATTATGGAACGAGGAAAGGGCGATTGCCCAATCTGTAACGGCGGCATGCTTCTTGAAGCTATCGAAGACGGCTATCTCTTCGAAGAATTCCTCAACACTATCGGTCTGACCGACGAATGATGACTGATTTAGTTAAGTTTTACGACAAGCACAACCACATCTGGATTGTGTTCTCTGTCGACAAAGACGGCAACCAACTCGGCGATGCTGAGTTCTATCCCAACAAACGCGTGATGCAAAGCGCCCGGCAGAAACAAAAGTCCAAGTACTGACAAGCCTATAATTTAGCCGCACAATTTTTCGCCCGGCTTAGTTTAGCGGCGGCAGTTCGTTGTTGCAGTTTATCCGGATTATCAAGCCAATATTATGGAAATTAAAAAAATGCAGAAAGAACAGTTTGTCGTTTTATCTGATCGTGAGCACGTCCTAAAGCGCACCAACGTCTACCTCGGTTCGGTCACATCCGAGTCCGTGTCTGGCATCATCAACTTCAAGCCGGCAGAAAAGAAAATAGTTCCAGCCCTCATCAAGATGATCGAGGAAATCTATCAAAACTCGGTCGACGAGTACATCCGCACCGACGGCAAGTTCGCCGACAAAATTTCTATCTCGTTTAAAAACTCCATCGAGGGTTTCGAGATTACAGTCACCGATAACGGCCGCGGCATTCCCGTGAAGAAGATCGGTGAAATCTATCAACCCGTTTTGGCTTGGACGCAACTTAGAGCCGGTACAAACTTCGACGATACAAAACGTGTGGGAATCGGCACAAACGGCATGGGTGCAGCCCTCACATCAATCTTCTCGACGTCCTTCATCGGTGAAACCTGTGACGGCACGAACAAAATTCGTGTAACCTGTCTCGACAACATGTTAAGCGTAAAGTTCAAATTATCATCTAGTACCAAACACGGAACGACCGTCAAGTTCATTCCCGACCTCGCCCGCTTTGGTTTAACCGAATTCGATGCCGATCACATGGCTATTCTGGAAGATCGCTTCAACAATCTCGCCATCGTCTTTCCAGGCATCAAATTCTCGTTCAACGGCAGCGTGCTGAAGTTCAAAAATCTGAAGGCTATCGGTAGGCTGTTCGATGAGAACGCCGTCACCGCCGAAGTAGATAACGTCAGTTTGGTATTCGCACCGTCCGGTGCAGCCGAGGAGTTTATCGCTCACTCCTATGTGAACGGTATCTTCGTCAAAAACGGCGGTACGCACGTCGACTTCGTGATGAATAAGGTGATCGAAACCCTACGTGGCTACATCAAGAAGAAACTCAAAATCGACGTGATGCCCAACGCTATCCGCCAGCACATCTTGTTCGCATCTTGGATATCTAAGTTCCCAGCGCTGAAGTTCGATAGCCAATCTAAGGAACGCATCACAAATGCGGCATCTGAAGTGGGCGCGCATCTATCCGAGGTCGATTTCGACAAAATTAGTAAGCAGATTCTCAACACCCCCGAGATTCTCGACCCGATGGTCGCAGCAATCCTGTACAAACAGGAACTGGCCGAACGTGCTGCGCTAAACAAGAAGCAGAAAGCCAATACCAAACTGCGTGTCGTAAATCACATCGCTGCCACACATCCTGATCCATCGAAACGAACATTGTTCATTGTAGAAGGGTTGTCTGCACTGGGCAGCCTGATCTCGGTGCGTGATGCGAAAACCATTGGGGCGTATCCGCTTAAAGGCAAGTGCCTAAATGTTCGCGGAATGCGCCCAGTCGACATCTTGAAGAACAAAGAAATCAACGAGCTGTTGAGCATCATTGGGCTCGAATTTGGAAAACCGGCCGTTGATCTAAATTACGGACGCGTGGCCATAATGACGGACCAAGATGTCGATGGTTCGGCGATTCTATCCCTGCTGATGAATTTGTTTAGTAACTGGCCTGAGTTGTTCGATCAAGGTATCATCTGCCGTGCAATGACCCCACTGTATGTCTGCGAAAAGGGTAAGGATATTCAAATATTCTATAATAAAACCGAATATGATAAGTTCAATAGTAAGGGGTATACAGTATCCTATATTAAAGGGCTTGGAACTTTAAATAGAAGTTCGTACAAGATGTGCATTACTGAACCAAACTATATAAGACTTAATACGTCAAATGGCGGTCTTGATTCGCTCGCTATGGCTTTCGGTGAAAGTGCTCAGCTCCGCAAAGACTGGATGATGGGTTAGGTTTGTTCAAAGCAGCAAGTTTAGCTGCTTTATTTTTAGCACGAGTAGTTCTTTGTTTTGTTAGCGCTTCTATGGTATACGGTATTCCCTTTTGTGGGCTTACATAACCCACCGCAGATTTAGTTATTGCTCGTGTAGCAGCACCTTTAGCTAGAGAGATTGAAGAATGGATACTACCCTTATTTTTATTTATGTAATTCGGCGCAGATTTATTTCTTATACGTGTAGTAAGCATATTTGCGATATGTTCAATTGATAATTTCACCCCTATATTTTTATCTACGAAATCTGGAGCAGCTCTAGTTATTGCTCGTGTGATAAGTTGCTTTGTAATTGATTCTTGGGAGCGTTTAATTCCACCAGTATCAAATTTAGTTGATGTCTGTTTCGACTTATTGTAGAACTTAGAATTACGACCGACATCAAACTTATTATGTAGAAATATCTCACGAACTATTGCCAGTTCACGTGTAGCAAATAACCCAAGAACTTTATATCTGAAGTTAAATGGATTAGCTTTTTGCTCAGCTCTGAAGGCTTTACCTTCTTCACCAGTAAGTGACCCAAAGTATTTGAAGCCGAGATCTAGTTTAGGGTTTATACTACAACTTCTTGTGCCATAGTAATGCATACCTGTAACTAGATTGGTGATACGGTAAGGATAGTTGTAATTGTGTTTTGCCATAGATAACTCCTATAAATATGAATGTGCAGGACAACGAGATAACTCATCGCTGGAAACTGAAGTGGTTTCAGTTTCCTAACTGTACTACTTATTTATACATCTAGAAAATAGCTAGAAAATAGGTTTACTATGATTTAATAACGGCAGTTTTTACTTTTATTATGTTTTGTGATATAATTAATTTATGAAAATAATTGATAAATCAATTACTGAGGTCATCAACACCGATTACCTAGAATATGCTATGTATGTTCTTGAGAACCGCGCCATTCCATCTGCAATCGATGGCTTCAAAATGGTGCATCGTAAGCTTGTTTATGCGATGCTAAATGTTCATGGCGGAAAAAAGACAAAAGTTGCCGACCTGGGTTCCATAAGTTCATTGAACTACCATCACGGAGAAGCTAGTTCGCAGGCCGCGGTCGTAACACTTACGGCCGAATACACAAATAATTGCCCGGTTTTTACTGGGCATGGTAATTTTGGCTCCAGGCTTATACCTGAAGCGGCATCACCCCGGTATATTTACGCTTCTCTGAGTCTAGACTTCAAAAAATACTTCATTGATGACGAAGTCGCTCCTGTCTCACTCGACCCCGAGAATCCAGAACCAGCACATTACTTGCCAATACTGCCTTGGTGCCTTGTGAACGGAATCGAGGGGATTGCTGTTGGATTCTCAGTTAAGATTCTCCCTCGTTCTATCAAGACGCTGACTGAAGAGGTTCTCCGTTGCTTGAAAGAACCCAAGGCGTACGCCAAGGCTAATAAAGCAATCCCCCCATCGTACCCTGAGTTCCGAGGCACCATCAAAGCTGGTGACGAACCAAACCAGTGGATCACCACGGGCCTCGTCGAGTACATCGGCAAATATTCCTACAAAATCACGGAGCTGCCAATCGGATACGACCGTGAAACTTACATCTCAGTTCTCCACGACATGATCGACTCCGACAAGATTCGCGATTTCGAGGATGAGTGTTCCGAACACGGTTTCGGCTTCACGATCAAGCTGTCGCCGACTCAAAAAGATAAGGCTGAGCAGGATCCTCTCAAGTACTTCAAGCTGATCAAACCAAAAACTGAGAACATCACCACGCTCGGCGTCGACGGCAAGTTAAAAATCTTTGAGTCGCCCGCAGAACTGGTCGCCTACTTCGTAGAATACCGATTGAAGAAGTTTGATGAGAAACTCGGCTTCGAGAAGAATGCTTTGATCGCCGACATCTCAGAGATGCAGTGCCGTATCAAGTTTATTCAAGCCGTCATCAATCGCAAGATCGACTTCCGAGTTCTCAATAAAGCAGAGCTCCTGGATTATATCACCGACAACATCACAACTCAAGCCTGGGGCAAAAACTTCATCAACATCCCGCTGTATGCTTGTACAGTGGACGCCGTGGATGCGCTCAAAGCCAAGATCGGTGCAGCCGAAGCTTCCCTTAAGGCAGTTACTTCCGAAACTGCGCTGAGCCGATATCTCTCAGTAGTTAAATAAATTATGATCACCATATTTTCTAAAGTAGCCGGCAAACTAGCGCGTTGGGAAGTTGCTGGTGAGGATTATCTAGAAGCAATCGATACAGTGAAAGAAACCGGCTCGACAACTGGCCCAGTACTCGCACTTTTCGAGCGGCCCCAGGTTGGTTCACAAACCGAAGATATGGCAGCCTAGCCCAAGAAGATTACTCAGGTTTCTTACGTGTGCCAGGCAGATGTTGATGGTTTCCTCTATATAGATCAATCACTTAGCACGGCTTAGCACGGTAGAACGCTGTAGCTTCGCTGTAGCATCTTGAGTTGATAGAACACACACGAGCGCCGAAACTAGACGAATCCACGTTCTCATCCGTTTTACTTTTATTCCTTGTTGTGTTATAATAAACTATTCAACAAGGAATTGAAATGTTAATTGCATCAAAATCAGTATTCGAACTCGTCAAATCCGGCGAGTGGACCCTCTCAGATTTTATGATCTGGATGGAAAAGTATAGATCTGCAGCATGGGAATGCGGCCTCGAAGATGGCATCGACCAAGAGCGTGATGCGCACGACGCTGAATATCACTAGGAATCAAAATGGAAACTTGCACTATCGGCCAAGAAGTTGGCATTCACTCTGATTCACGCCACGGAATCAACTCTGGTTCGTTCGGCGTAATTACGAAAATTAACGGCCACGGCCACATTACTGTCAAGGCGCCAAACTTCGCCGAAGATCGGGTATTCGACAAGCACGGTGTAGCTCGTTCCCAGTACAGCTCGCTTCGTCTTATCTCTGCCGACCGCCTACGCGAGTGTATCGCTGAACACGTGGTTCGCCAAGATGCCCGCTCTGCCGTGGATGAACTGGCAGAAGCTGTCAAAACTCTCTCTCACTACGGTAACGTCTTCGTCTCGCAAGAACGCAAAGACGCCCTGCTGGTTCTCGTCAACAATCTCGTCGTGAACTATACACCTAGTGCGTGATCCCAATTCTCTCCCCTGAGTTACCAAAACCGGTTTCTTCTTTATTCACCCTCATCACGGCATCCATTCTCGTATAGAATCTACGATCAACCACATTGTGAACTCCGTGAATGTCGGCAACTGTTATGTTAACCGTAACCAAATCGGCGCAGTAGTCGGTGTACAGCCGTTCGGCGGCTGTGGTTTGTCGGGAACTGGCCCAAAAGCCGGCGGCCCGAACTATTTGATGAAGTTCGTAACCGAGCGCACCCTGACGGTTAACACCACCGCCGCGGGCGGTAACGCAAGTTTGTTGATGCTTTGAGTTTACTTTTATTATGAAGTGTGTTATAATAAACTCATGAAAACAGAAACCAACCTCACCAACGGCACCCGCGTAAGCTGGACAGAATTCAACGGCAAAACCTGCACGGGCAAACTCATTCGCCACGTCGGTAACTATCGCGGCGAGGATACCGGCTATGTCGATATTTCCGTAGACTCCGCCAGTTACCACACCGCTTGTCACGGTTCACACGCAATGCACACAGGTCGCGTTCAGCGAGATATCAAAATGCACAACGTGGTAGCGATATGATAACAAGCTCTGACGTTTGCTGCTGCCGCGCCTTAATAGCAGGTACTTTTGCCTCACGCCCACGCCCTCGCCCAGTCGTATTTGAACACGACGAAAAACATTATTGCGATAGGCATACTCCAGTAATTGTAAAGGCGAAAGCCCAACGGACTTCAAAACAAACCGAGAAATCAAAATGAAACGCAAAACTATCACCGTCGACACGCTCCGCGAACTGATCAATCGATCACTTGCTGTATCGCATTGTTCCCAAGATCGTCGCCAAGGCAAGATTGATATCCTGGAAAGTATTCTACACGATACCGGAAACTATAAGGGTTTTAGATATCTCAGCGGCGACAGTGTGCCCATGGGCAAACTTCCCGGCGTCAATTACAAAGACGGCAACCCAGACGCAGATTACGTAGCACGTTTCGTAAACACGGATCCAACCCGGGTCGCATACTTCTAACTCAAAATGAAAACTCCATCTCGAACCCTTACCCCAGCAGCGGCCCTCAAACTTCAGACCGCCACCAATGTACTTGCTCGACTCGACATCAACATCAATGATATCGCGATCCTCTTGCTAGCTCGTGATATCGTTCAACGTAGCGACTGTGACGACGAATGCGATGAGGCGTGGGATGATGGCGATATCCACGATTCTATGCTCGAATACTTGGGAGATGCGGCTAGCGATAATCTCGATAAAGCATGGTTTCACGTAGTTTCATCCAAGGATTCAAAATGAAAACAATCTCAAAACTCTCAGTGATCCGCGCCCTCTATCGTGACGGTCGTATCGGAGGTTTCGACACGGTATCAGCCAAGAAAAACGGTGATATCGTATTCCGCAAAGGTTACTTTTATCGTAATGGTGTTGATGAAGTCAAGTTCCGGGACATAGTTTCAAATGGCCTACGGTCATACGGTATCGACTTTGAAGTCGTTGATTACGGCGATCACTGGGCTCCGTTCAAGGGCGGCAAAGGCGTGCCCCAAAATTCACACTTCTATGTAGTGATCAAATGAACAACTATAAGTATTCTTCTGGATTAAAATTGAGGCCGGCTATCATAAATGGTATCCTCGCTATAGATTATTGGGTGTGTACAAATGGGGATATCTGGAGTTCCAAGAGTGCCAATGGTGAATTTAAAAACTCAGGCCCGGTGGAATCAAATACCCTGGTGTCGTCTTGAGTATAAACGGGAAAAGTATTTCATGTCTCGTGCACCGTATCGTTTGTGAAACTTTCCACAAATTTAAGAGGCCATCTGATATATCAAAACAAGATTGGGACCTTACTCCGCCTAGTGTCAAGCGGCATATGCAATCTTTATATCAGGTTAATCATATCAATCACGATAAGAAAGTTCACCGGCCTGAAAATTTAGAATATGCTACAGCTAAGGGCAATGCGAGAGTCATATTCTATGGCACTTTTTCATAACACCCCACTGTGAGTGGAGTTATTCCCCCTAAATGTTTGAAAGTTATTATGATCTTGATCTCTAACGCAGAATATCAAAGAAATCTCCGAGCGGCAAACCCCGGCCGCAGTAAACGATATGATCAAAATCGTTATGATAAATGCGCACGTGATCTCGTAAAGTTTGCCAAACGGCTATACGATACGACCAAGGGTGGGGCCAAATCGAGATTTATTCAATGGGATTTGACGCTCAATGATGTACACCAATTACTCATTGCGGCAAATGGCCAATGTCACATGATGACTATTAACCTAAACAAAGAAAAATATAGTGGACGTGAGTTTGCTGACTTGCTGGAAGCAAATGGCATCACTGCCAACAAGAATGGGGTGCCTGGTGACACTCGAGGCTTTGTAGAGACTTCAGGAGTGCGTATTGGTGTTGCCGCAGAAACAACTCGTGGTCACGATGAGCGTTGGTTTAGAGAATTAGCAGAACGCATGATTACATTACTAAGAGCATAATGACAAACAAAAAAGTAGCAGTTGTTGGTGCAGGAATATCTGGTGTATGCGCAGCCTACTACCTCGCTCGGGCAGGATATCAAGTCACAGTGTATGACGCAGAGCGCTATCCCGCGATGCGAACTAGTTTTGCCAATGGTGGTCAGGTATCAGTTAGCAATAGCGAAGTTTGGACAACATGGAGTAATGTGTTTAAGGGTATTAAGTGGATGTTTCGTAAGGATGCTCCTTTGCTTATTAAACCCAGTTTTGAATGGGCTCGTATCAAGTGGATGAGCAAGTTTTTGTGGACAACTATGCAAGGTAGTGCAGATGCAAACACTGCGGAGACTATTCGCATGGGACTAGAAGCCCGAGCATTGTACAAAGACATCATTGCAGAAGAGAGTCTAGAGTTCGATCAAACAAACAGTGGCATCCTACACTTCTATAAGAATCCAGAATATCTACAAAACGCACATAATGTAAAAGAATTGTACAACGCAAATGGATGTTCTTGGGATATGCTAGGCGAAATGCAAACCAAATCGATGGATCCTGCTCTAGCACAAATTAGTGGCATTGTAGGTGGTGCATGGACTGGTGAAGACTGGACTGGTGATATACACAAGTTCTGTACTGAATTATGTAAGGTGTTAGAGACAAAGTACGGAGTTGAGTTCAAATTCAATACTGAGATTAAAGACGGTTACGAACTAGCACTATACGATAACGTTGTTGTTAGTAACGGTGTTGGTAGTACTGCACTTGCTAAACTGATTGGCGATAGCATTGATGTGTATCCAGTTAAGGGATATAGTATTACTATCAACGTCAGTGATGAGGATATGAAGTATGTGCCAAAAGTTAGTCTATTAGATGACGAGGCAAAGATTGTTACCAGCACACTAGGAAACAGATTCCGTGTTGCGGGTACAGCCAAACTTGCTGGAGAAGACTACGACATCAGACGTGATCGCATTGATCCCTTGTTGAATTGGGTACACACTAACTTTCCTAATATCAATACCAGTGACTACACACAATGGGCATGTTTGCGCCCTATGGCACCAGACATGATGCCTATCATCAAACAAAGTAAGGTTGACAGTAGAGTGTTTTATCATACTGGACACGGACATTTGGGTTGGACTCTAAGTCCAGCAACGGCAAAGCGTTTGGTAAACTTAATTAAAGAGTAATAATGAAAAAAATTCTTGTAACTGGTGGGGCTGGTTTTTTAGGTAGTCACCTGTGTGATAGATTAGTAGCAGAAGGTCATCATGTCCTATGTGTAGACAACTACTTTACTGGCAGTAAAAAGAACATTGAACATTTGCTGGATTATAAAAATTTTGAAGTCATTCGACAAGATATATGCATTCCGTTATATGTAGAAGTAGATGAAATATACAATTTGGCATGCCCTGCAAGTCCTTACTATTATCAGTTAGATCCAATTCAGACTATGAAAACATCTGTTATCGGTGCTTTTAATATGCTCGGGCTTGCTAAACGCACTGGTGCTAAAATTCTACAGACTAGTACTAGTGAAGTTTACGGTGATCCCCACCAGCATCCGCAACAAGAATCTTATTGGGGTAATGTAAATCCAATTGGTACTCGTAGTTGTTATGATGAAGGTAAACGTGCTGCTGAAACACTATTCATGGATTACTACCGTGAACATAATGTTAAGGCCAAGATTGTGCGTATTTTTAACACATACGGACCTAGAATGGCCGAAAATGACGGTAGAGTTGTTAGCAATTTTATTGTTCAGTCTCTTAAAGGCAATGACATTACTATATACGGTGATGGCATGCAAACTCGTAGTTTTTGCTACGTTGATGATCTTTTGGATGCTATGCAGGCTATGATGAATCATCCTGACGATCGGTTTATTGGTCCTGTTAACATTGGCAATCCGGGAGAGTTCACTATGTTAGACTTAGCCGAACAAGTGATTGCACTAACCGGATCTAACAGCCAAATTGTACATAAACCTTTGCCGCAAGATGATCCAAAACAACGTAGACCTGATATTTCACAAGCCAACCAAATGTTGAACTGGACACCAAAAATTCCTTTAGTAAAAGGCCTAGAAAAAACCATTGACTATTTCCGTAATATCGTGTAAAATATATACATATTAACTAGGAGATGTGATGACATTAGATTTTAAAAATACTAGAAACGATACCGAAACTCAGTACAAAATGATTAACAAATTGCTACGGACTGGTGTATTTAATGTAGAGTTTACTAAACTAAATGGAGAAATTCGAGTAATGCCCTGCACACTTGATCCTCTTGTTGTGCCGACGACTCCTGTACCAATTAACGAGGCAAATATTGACAATTCCGCTAACACCAAAAAAGAAAAGCAGCACGATCCGGAAACAATGAGTGTTTGGTGTACTGATAAACAATCTTGGCGTAGTTTTAAAACTATGCGTGTGATTTCTATTAAGGCAATGCAGGCTGATCAAACTCGATGGACTGCTACTCTAGAGCAGGATCCAGAAACAGGTGAACTTATTCTTCCATTTCCTCCTGATATACTAGCACAAGTAGGTTGGGATTTCGGAGATGTTTTAACTTGGAAAGATAATAACGACGGTTCTTGGACTTTACTAAAGAAAGAGTCAAATGGGTAAAATTGGTTTCGCATGCAAGTGGATTGACACCCTCGAGCAGGTCAATGGTATTAAACCTAAAGACGATGCTAAAAAATACAACACCGGTTCCACTACGGTTGCCTGGCTTAATCGCCAGACTCGAGAAGTTGCAGAGCAAAAACTCTGGGACTTAATGACAGGTAACATTGAAAGCATCCGCAAATTAGTAGAAAAGGTAGGCTCACTAGATGATAGACTCAGAATGGTTAGGCTTGGTAGCGATATTCTTCCTGTGTACACTCACCGTGATTGGCAGTATTTTTGGCAGTTACCTGACGTCCGTGCATATTGTGAACGGCACTTTGCCACTGTGGGCGACATTGCCCGTGTTCGTGGTGTACGTCTGTCTTTCCATCCTGGGCAGTTTACTGTGCTGGCAAGTGATAACCCAGAAATTGTTGATCGTAGTATAGAGGAGTTTGAATATCATGTGGATATGGCCAGGTGGATGGGTTACGGCCGATCCTTTCAAGACTTTAAAATCAACGTACATATTTCAGGTAGGCGCGGTCCAGAGGGTATTATTGAAACCTTGGAGAGACTCACCCCAGAAGCAAGAAACTGCATTACAATCGAAAACGACGAAAACGCCTGGGGCATCGAAAGTAGTCTCGAACTCGAAAAACATTGTGCCCTTGTACTTGACATACACCATCACTGGTGTCGTGAAGGAGAGTACATTCAGCCCGCCGACGATAGATTTAAACGTGTAATTGACAGTTGGCGAGGGGTGCGGCCGGCCATGCACTACTCAGTGTCACGTGAGGCTTGGTTGCCAGATCATTGTCCCAATACATTGCCCGACATGACTCAACTATTGAATGCTGGATTTAAGAAAGCAAAGTTGCGTGGACACAGTAATTTTTACTGGAACACGGCTGTAAATGAATATGCTCTTTCATTCTTACCACACGCAGATCTCATGTGTGAAAGTAAAGGCAAAAATATTGCCAGTTTTGAATTATATAATTATGCCAATACCAGAACAAATACGCCTCAACGAACGAGCAATAGACGGCTGGATGTTCAACCAGCGTCGAATAAGTCTAGAGCAGAAACACTCATTATTACCTAGACGATGTTATCTAAGTGGCAAGCAGCTTTGGTTTAAGCGATGCGAAGTAGTGCATTGTATGATTACAGGTGCTGGTAATAATAAGAAAAAAGGAAAGGTTACAGTTTTTTCCAAAAAACCAAAGACCATTGGGAAAAACTCACAATCTGATTTATCACCGGTTACATCAACCTTAACTAATAAGTATGTTATGCCGCCAAAGTGATCAAAGTGATCGATCAAATGTTGATTTGGTGAGTCATTAAATTGATGTGTTTTTACTTTTATTATTATTTTATATGTTATAATAGATCAACAATAGGAAATTATGAAAATGAGTGATTACAATCCCGACAAATGGGTCATGCTAAAAATCGAATCTGAGTTCGGCATTACCTACAAAATTCTTGCGTCATGGTATGGCGGATATGCTAACGGTGATTCTTGGAAGCTAAGTTCCGGCACCGTGTCGATGATTCCGCGCGGCGATACCCTCTATGAGTTCCCACAGCACTCAGGTTCTACATATTTTGGTGCTGCGGGTAATTATGGGATGTCGTTTTATACCGAAACAATTCTTGCGGGCTTTATGGAAGATATTCTAAAATCGCCTGACGCTTCAATTGTAGTTCTGAAGTATGATGAAATTGCAACATTGGAATATAGCGAATGAAAATCAACATCGGCCCATATATAAATTATTTGGGCCCATACCAAATAGCAGAGAAGCTGCTGTTCTGGATGGATAAAGCTGATAGAAATCAACCCCACCTAGCAAACGTCTGAATAGTCATTTCGGCGTGATCGGATAGTCTACATATCCTACGTTGCATACTATTACTTCCCATTTTTATGGTATTTTCCTTTTATCTCTAGTCTCTTTTGATTCCGACGATAATGACCTAATAAAATTTCCGATATCCATCACTTTTCTATCGGATAATCTGGTTACAAGAATATTGCCAAACGGCCTATTACCACACAATAATTTGGCCGTGGCACGCTGTAGGGTGCTAGATGGTATACCGGATTGATCGAACCCAGTTGAAGTTTGCTTTGCCTGATTATAGAACTTTGGATTGCGAGCCACGTCGTACATGTTATGTAGTAATATCTCACGTTTGATTGCCAATTCACGGGTCTCAAATAGTCCGACAATCTTATATCGGTAGTTTAGTGAATTGACTTTTTGATCGGCTCTGAATGCGAGTCCATCTATACTACTGGCTGTACTGAAATATTTGTAGCCCAGATCAAGTCTCGGCTCGATAATACAACTTCGTACACCATAGTAGTGCATTCTTGTTACTATATTAGTAATGCGATACACATAATTAAATGGATAAATAGTTTTGTTGCTCACTGAGACTTCTGATCGGGTTGGGTACTGTCGTCGGGGCTGCCAGGCCCGTGGATGGCACAATTTATTTTATAACCATGGAATATAGGTTATAATCTATTTATATTGATAATTTTGAAAGAAACTGATGTTTATATATCATGGACCGTACCTCAATTACTGGGGGCCATACCAAATCGCTGAGAAGCTGCTGTTCTGGATGGACAAGCACGGCGATGAACGTGTACAAAATCTCGGAGAATGGTTATCTGGCACACCCATGAATACACTATGTGAATGGATCCACAAGAAGCGTAAACGGACGATCATTACGAAAATTTCGCCATATTCTACCTGGAACATGAACGACACACTGGCGATGATTATCCTACCGATGCTACACCAGCTTAAAGCGACCAAGCATGGTTCACCTATGGTTAGTGATGAGGATGTGCCTCACGGTCGGGGGCTCCGTTCTAGTGAGGCCCCACCCAAGGAAAACGATTGGGATACCGACGATAACCACCACCGCCGATGGAACTGGGTACTTGATGAGATGATCTGGGCGTTTACCCAGCTGAATGATGAAGATAACGATAAACAGTTCCGCAGCGGCGTCATTGATTTTGAATGGGTACCAAGCGAAGCCGGAGTTACTTCAAGGATGACGCACGGCCCAAAGCATACCGCTACGTTTGATAACGAAGGTTATCTTCACCATCAAACGCGTATCATTGGCGGCACGACTTTGTTCGGCCGCTACTTTGGTGGCCTTTGGGACTAGTTTACTTTTATTATTTGATGTGTTATAATATATTATGAACGAAATTAATTCTTATACACAAAGACTGCTTGAGGAACGAGCTCATCAAGTAGCCCCGCACAATTCAGTTCAAGATAATGAAGCTTTTCAAGCCATGTGGGATGCTACAAACGCTAGATGGAAAGCTGCCGTTGCCGCAGATAATGCTGCCGCTAGAAAACTTGATGATGAACTATTTACGATAATTGAAAATGAACAAAGAGAAGTTTAAATCGTATCCCAAGCACTGGGTTGCGTCGGATATCCACCTTTCGCACGAAAATATCCGGCAGTATTGCCCGGAAACTCGGGGCACTTGCAAGGATGTTCACGAGATGAACGAGCTTATCATCGAGAGATGGAATAGCGATGTCGGCGTAAACGATCATACATTTATCATCGGCGATGTTGCTATGGGGCAAATCGTTCTTGCGCCACCACTGATTCGTCGCCTGAACGGGCATAAGACGCTAATTAGAGGCAATCATGATAAAACTCTCGTAAAATTACCTGAGTTCAATAGTCTGTTTATCGACGCTCATGATTATCTTGAGCAAATCGTCGTCTCAACTATGGTCTGTATGAGCCACTTCCCGATGGCATCTTGGAATGGGATGGCTAAAGGGGCGATCATGCTACACGGGCATCTCCACGGTGCCGAAGTTCAGGTTATCGATGCGGTTAACAAACGCATTAAGGATGTTGGGATTGATACCAATACGTTGTATGTATATAATCTAGAAGAGTTGGTGGAGGAAATGAAGAAGATTCCTCTACCGACATTTAACCACCACGGGCGTGAACTATGAATAAGCATCTTAAAGCACTTCTGAATACCCCAGGACTTGAACGTCTGCAAGATTTTTCGCTCGTCGGCCCTGTTCAGAAAGCAGCAGTTGAATATTTTGTTGATCTGTTAGTTCTAGAATGTGTTTATATAATAGCCGCTACAAAGGACGAATCGATTGATTTCGCCCGCAACGTCGACGAAGCGATGAGCTTAGCTGAGATGGATATAATGAAACATTTTGGAGTTAACTCATGAATAATCTATGGTTTAATATTGGTTTGGTTGTAGGCATTTACAGATCAGTAGAAATGGAATATCATTCGGATTCAACAGTGTGCAAAAAATCTGGAAAAAAGAACAACCGAAAACCTGGAAATGGTTTGCGATTTATGTGTGGTTTGGGAAAAGTTTTTTGATAACTATGTAAAGGAAATATGATGATTGTAAAACTTGAAGCGTGTGATGATGGTTCTGGGGCACTGATGTTGCCCCTTGGCCACGAACTTTGCCTAGATATGGGTTGGGAAATCGGTGACGTTCTTACCTGGACTGATAATGGTGATGGCTCATTCTCTATTGCCAAACCAGATGTCGAGACCGAACTGGTTCTTGTAGAAACTATTTCTACATTCCGCCTAAGTTACGTTGTAGAAGTACCTAAGGGCAAAAAAGAATGGGCTCTTGATACTGTAGTTCTTGAAGAAGCACATGAAGTGGCCCAAGCACATCTTGGTGAACAAATCGTATCCCATCGTGTTGTAACTATGGATGAAGTCAAAGTTTTAGCTCGTGAAGATAATGACTGGCTGTCTGATACGGCAATCGAACGATCGATTACTCTCTGGGACGAAAATGGAAACATTTAAAACTTTTATCACATCCGCTGCTACCATCGTTGTCGTTGGTGTTGTTATTACTGTCATTGTTTACTTTAGAATGTGGCAATGTGAGGAACTGTTTCCTAATGCCTCTCTTTTAGCATGTGTTTTTTGGCACTAAAATGACATCGCTCACCATCATTCGCGGTTTACCAGGAAGTGGGAAATCATCGATGGCAGCAGATTTGTTAGCTGCTAATGAAGAAGCATGCATTGAAACAGCTTGGTATGAAGCCGATCACTACTTCTATAAAGATGGTGTATATACTTGGGATGGTATGCAAATCGGTAACGCCCACGCTTGGTGTCAAGAGATGGTATACGAACATTTGAAGATGGGCAAACATGTGATTGTGTCAAACACGTTCACTCTGAAGCGTGAACTGTTACCGTACTTTGATATGATACAAGAGTATGGAAAAAATCCAACCGTTATTCTTATGCAGAGTAACTGGGGGTCAACACATGGCGTGCCCGATGGTGTACTACTGAATATGAAAAAACGCTTCTGTTTTGATATCTCGGATATGTTTCTATAAGGAAACCTCCAAATTCGGAGTGTATAAATAAAGGATATAGGAGAATCTATGTTCAAAGAAAATAAATACACCCGCTTGTATATCTCTATAATTGAAAGAGCGAGAACAAGAATCATTGATGATTATACGGAATCACATCATGTTATCCCTAAGTGTTTGGGAGGCTCCAATCTAAAGGATAACATTGTTAGGCTAACAGCAAGAGAGCACTTCCTTTGCCATCTACTTTTAACAAAGATGAATGATAACCATCTTCTAAAATTTGCAGTGTATATGATGAGTGTTGCCAACCCAAACCAAATAGGGAAAAGATATAAAATCAAATCTAGGATATATAGTATCTCAAAGAGACTAATGAGTGAAGCGGCATCTATTAGGTCGATGGGTAATACAAATAATTTAGGTAAAAAAGGTTATTATAATCCGATCACAAATGAACAGTCTAATTTTATAGAAGAAAAAGTGCCTCTTGGATGGCTCCCCGGAAGATCCCCAGATTTTAAGGCTAGAAATAAAGGCATGAATGGTTCTAATATATATTATAGCAATCCTTCAACGGGCGATTGTATTCACATCGCCCCCGGCTCGGCTCCACCAAATGGTTATATAAAGTTCAGTCTTTCGGCTAGTAAGGGCGGCTTATCTGCACCAAAAATAAATTGTTACCATCTAGAAACCGGAGAATTTACGAAAGTATATTCGATTGAAGATATACCTATGGGATATACTGAAGGTTCGCCTAGTATTTGGATAACGGATGGAACTATTTCAAAACAGATCAACCGTATAAAAGGCTTAGTTCCGAGCGGGTGGGTGATTGGGAGAACAATTTCTACTAATTCGGCAAAAAATATCTCAAAGGCTAGGGAGAGGCCAATAGAAACTCCCCTAGGGGACTATACTCATCCTTTGAGAATGTCAGAGAAATATGGATGCGACATTTATGCTATTATGGATAATCTTGATACAAAGATTAGAATTAGAAAATCCAATGAAAAACTCAGATTGGCTTTGGCTGAAGTTGGGTACGATTTTGGGAAAACAAAACGCGATAATGGGTTTAGATATAAAGGAAAATCATGATTGAAGTTATTGGAAGAGAAGGCATTTCAGCCAAGATTGTAGCACATAGTGTATCTAGTAACGGTCTTGAGTTGCTTACTTACGAGCTAGAATATCCGCGATTTATTTTGAGTGAACTAAATACCCACAGGGTTCTATCAAAAAATTCTTCAAGTTCCCGTGCGATCCCGGTAAAAAAGGTTCTCGAGTTGATCGACGGCAATCCAGCGATGCCGGTCCACTGGGGCAAAAATCAGCCGGGCATGTCAGCCAAGGAAGAGCTTGTAGCGCATGCACTAACTGGTGCCAAAGCACTATGGGTCGCCGCGTCAAAATCTGCCATGTCACAAGTACAGGTTTTGGATGATATCGGTCTCCATAAACAAATCAGCAATCGCATTCTGGAACCCTGGGCCCGTATGAAGACGATCTGCACGGGCACCGAATGGATGAATTTTTTTTATCTCCGCAATCACCCAGATGCACAACCTGAGATTGCAGAGTTGGCTTCTGTAATGATTGAAGCATTGTCATTATCAACTCCATTCTTTATCAAGTCCTGTGAATGGCATCTACCCTACCTCGATCGTGTTCGTAACTCCGAAACCGGTGAACTTAACTACGTTAGCAAACTCGGCGATGATGATCACTGTATGCTATATACGCTTGAAGAGGCTCAGATGATCTCAGTATCTTGTTGCGCTCAAGTTTCATATCGAAAGCAGGATGATAGTATTGAAAAAGCTAAGAAGGTGTACGCGATGCTGAATATCGGCTCGACAACGAAGCCAAATCATTCTAGTCCGCTTGAACATCTTGCAACACCTATGGATGATATTTCTCTGTGGCATCGTGAAGATCGTCTCGCATGGAAAAATGGCATCACCCATATTACACGCGATG
>Ga0335396_10002075_pt1 | contig 24847 bp, 23 predicted proteins | sample FRY02_FD_205743 | JGI IMG/M metagenome (GOLD analysis project Ga0335396, IMG submission 205743) | Freshwater microbial communities from Lake Fryxell liftoff mats and glacier meltwater in Antarctica - FRY-02 (spades assembly) (version 2) | ecosystem: Environmental > Aquatic > Freshwater > Ice >... | reverse complement strand
CTACTATTCTTGAGCTACAGGCCAACTACGGCGTAGCAGCGCTAAGAGACATCACCGCCGTTACAAATACAGGCGCAGTCACTAACGATGGGACTGAATACCTTGTAAAGAGCGGAACAACTACGGCATCCACAGCAAGGCTTGACTCGGCGGAACGTGGGCGTTATATGCCCGGTAGTGAATGTCAGTGGGGTATTGGTGTCAGAGTTCCGGCAACGGCTATTACTGGTGGGCAGTTAATTGATGGCGGTCTTGTAGGAACTGGCGGCTCCGGGGGCAACCGCTCTGGATTAGCCAGTCTGTCTAGCACCCTTTATGTGGCAAGCACACAGCCTGTCACGCTATGCGTTAGACGCCTAACGGGAACCAACGCAACCGTGACAGCGGTGCTTAAGTGGGCAGAACAGTGGTAATCCTATGACTATTAAGAAATTTGACGGCACCAAAGGTAGCTATGTACTGGATAGTGATTCTATATGGTTGGGCGGGAGGCTAGGCGGAGTTGGTGGTGGTCTACCTTCTGGCATTACCTATGCAGACTTACTCCCCGGAGCAGGAAGTGGCAGCGCGTCCTCTGAAACCAACTCCCCCTCCTACACAGGGGTAGGTGCAGGGCAGCCCAACTTTGACCTAGGAAACGCAAACCCTAACCACGTGCCCGGAGAGTACGCGACTGAAGAAGATGTGATTACTCAGCTCATGGGTATCTGGGGTTACGATCGGGACGCGGCCATTGCTGACTACTACGACATGATAAACCAGCCGGTGCCAACACCCACTACGGTGCCCGCCCCTACACCGGCACCCACACCGGCACCCACACCAGCAGCTACAGGGGGAGACTCCACAGGGAGTTTGCTGGAGCAAGTTATAGATTGGTTTAAGAAGGCCCCCGGCGCGGTAGTGCTTAACCCTGCTACAGGGGGTGTATCCTCAGTGTGGTCATATGACCCCTCGATCTTTGGCCCCACCCAACCCTTTATCCCAGTAGGTACTGTACCCGGTACGCAGACTATAGGGGGTGTGACCTCCGGGAGCGCTGCAGTGGACGAGATTATTGCGGGAATCTTAGGCAAGATTAAAGGCGACGGGGTGGCCACCTCTAGCTTACCTGACGTAATAGCTGGCGTAATATCAGACACCACCGGAATTTCAAACGATGCTGCTAAAGTAGTAGTAGAGGGCTCTGGGGAGTTAAAGAACGTCATTGAAGACGCAGTTGCTAAGTCTCAGCTAGGGATTGATGTATCTGGCGGAAACCCAGACACTATAAATATTGACGAGGTGCCTGCCGGAGCTACGAACCAAGTCCCACAGGGCCCAGTTGTAAATAACGATACACCAGTTATAAATAATGACACACCGGTTGTAAATAATGACACACCGGTTGTAAATAACGACACACCGGTTGTAACGAGCACTGGCCCGGATACAATCGACTTAGGTAACCCCTTTCTGTGGGGCCACCCAAATGAGGACACCCCCACAGAAGCCCCACCGTGGGAGACTGCGGGTACCCCCGATGTGCCTATTACACCCGTTACACCTGTGGACGAAGTGCCAGTATCACCGACGCCTTTTGGTCCGGGAGCGGCAGGTGGCACTAGCGGGTTCCCTAGTACGGGAGGGGTTCGCATGGGGGCGACGGACCAAATGGGCCTTGCGGATATAAATGCTTTCTTCGACCCCGCCTTATCCATGGAGGAGAACATAGAACGCCTACTAAGTGGACGCCCAAAGCTAAAAAAGGAGCCAAAAGGCTTCTATGGTGGTGGCGCAGTGCCTAGTGGTAATATAGTTGACATAGTGGATAGAATACTCCACGGAGGTAGGTACTGATGAGCGGTATAGCAGACTTTTTCGGCTTTGGTAACGACCAAAAACCCGTAGGGTACCAAGGGGGTATCCCCAACTACTTGGCAAATCGCTCCGTAGTGCCAGATGCGTTCACACGTACTAACCAGACTCCTACAGGAGAAACCCTAGCCCGTAGACCGGGGGAGGCGGGGCGCCGGTATTTTACTGACACTACATTTACACAAGACCAGAACACCCCGTTTATGGGTAAGACTGCAGAGCAGCTTGCCTTAGATAACGCTGCAGCACTACAACGCCAGCAAGACGACCAAGCGTGGCAAGCTCAGCTAACAGCGGCATTATCAGGGGCACTGTCTGGTGCTGGTGCTGGTGCTGGTGCTGGTGCTGGTGCTGGTGCTGGTGCTGGTGCTGGTGCTGGTGCTGGTGCTGGTGCTGGGGTCGTGACGCCTGTTACGCCAACGCCCATAGCACCAGTGGTACCTAAGATAGGGCCTGCGCAGTTACCGGCGGGGTGGTCTCAGGACGAGCTTGCGTATTCTCAAGGGTACCAGCCTAGTTACGTTGGACAAACCCCCATAACCCAACAAGGAAATGGGGTGGAGTTTTATACCTCGCAAAAAGGGGCCGTGGACTTAGGGGCTAATTACCTAGAGGACATCCAGAACCTCATAAATTATATGAAACAACCCGTGGCAGCTGGGGCGGATTCTTTTGGGGCTCCCCAAGATGCGGGGGAAATTACCGTAGGAGAACAAGGCACCCTGTTAGAGTATGCGCAGCGGTATGGCATAAGCCCTACTCAGCTAGCCGAGATGTACGGGGACCCTAATGTAACCGCCGCGGACGTTAAAAGCATCCTACAGGCTAGCATGCCTCATAATGCGTACAACTACCTGCAAGGGTTCGCTAAGGGGGGCATTGCCTCACTGCCTGCTGCGGGTAGGTATTTAGGGGGACCCACGGACGGGATGGCGGATAAGATTCCCTCGAGTATTGAAGGCGAGCAGGAAGCTGCGCTATCCCATGGGGAGTTTGTTATCCCTGCAGATGTAGTAAGCCATCTAGGCAACGGTAATTCCGAAGCAGGGGCAGAGTCCTTGTATAAAATGATGGACCGGATACGCACGGCGCGTACTGGCAACAAAGAACAGGGTCGCAAAATTGACCCCGATGCGTTTACGCAGGCGAGGTAGGTATGTCAGAATCTTCAGGAGTTACTACTCCCGCGTACGTAGACCCAATGGCTGGGTTAGCAACAGGGCGAGAGTCCTCTTTATCTAACTGGGCGGGGCCATACGTTACCGACATGCTGGGCAAAGGGCGGGCGCTGTCAAACCAGCCTTACCAAGCCTACATGGGCCCGCTTACCGCGGGGGCTTCTGGCCTACAGAACCAAGCGTTCTCTGGCATTGCTGGGCTGGCCGTGCCTACTGATATGGGTGGGTTTACGCAGCAGTCTTTCACAGACCCCGGTGTAGCCGACAAGTACATGAACCCCTACTTGCAGGAGTCGTTGAACCCGCAAATAGCAGAAGCCCAGCGCCAAGCGGAGCTCACTCGTCTGCAGAACAATAGTAGGCTCACCCAAGCAGGTGCGTTCGGGGGCTCCAGACAAGCTCTTATGGACTCTGAGAACCAGCGTAATATGCTACGTAACGTGGCGGATATTACTGGCAAAGGGTATGACACAGCCTATAATGCGGGAGCAGGGCAGTTTAATACCGAGCAAGCCTTGGGGTTAGATGCTAGCCAGCAGAATAACCAGTATGGCCTAGCCGCGCTGCAGCAGCAGATGAACATGGGTAATGCCCAGCGTGGTATCGAGAGCGAGGGTATTGCCGCTGATATGAACCAGTTTAACGAAGAGCGGGACTACCCCTACAAGCAGGTGCAGTTCCAACAGTCTTTGTTGCAGGGGCTGCCACTAGAGGCCCAGAGTTATAGTTACGCGGAGCCTACGGGGTTTAACCAGCTCCTAGGTGGGGCGGGTGGTATCTTGAGTGTGCTCAATACCATTCCGGGTGGGACAGACTGGCTAAGTAAGATTTTTGGAGGTACACCATAATGCCCGGCATCGACTCGTTAGTAGGGGACCGCGCGGCAACATACGCACAGAACCCACAGGCGCTAATGCAGCGCTACACCCAGAGCCAAGACTTGCTGGACCTGCTGGCATTGCAGAAGATGAAGTCGGACAAAGAAGCGGCGATGCGGGATATGCAGCTACAGATGCAGCCCCAACCTACTTCCATAAAGGACCAGCGCGAGCAGGAAGTTTTCGACATGACCAAGGCGGAGGTTACCCAACAAGTGGCTCCCGGCTTAGGTATCATGGGCCAGCGCATGGCTGCGGCACGCACACAGCCACAGCCCCAACAAGCCGGCGGTGGCGGTATTGCTACTCTCCCTGCTGCGAATATGCAGGGTATGGCCTCAGGGGGCATCGTTACTTTTGCTGACGGGGGTGATGAGGGGCTAGCTTCTGGAGGTATTTTCGATGGAGTATTGAGCACCGCGAAGAAGGCTGCGGGGGCAATGTTCGGGAAACCCCCCGCCTATGAGGAAGTCGGTCTGTTGTCTCAGGTGCTCGCTAATAAGTTAGCCCGACTTAAAAAGCAAAGGGTGCTATCGGAAGAGGAGTACTCCACTGCGCAACAAGTAATTGACGGGGGCGCTGACAACAACAGCAGTAAAGTTAATGCTCTGCTGGATATGAATAACTTCCTAGATGATCTGGCTGGGGGCACCTCTACGCCAAATATGGCCTCAGGGGGCATCGTTACTTTTGCTGACGGTGGTAGTCCTCGCATGCGCACTGCTAAAGCCTTACAAGAAGCACGAGATGCAGATAAGCCCACTACAAGGGAAGAAGAGCTAGCGGCACTAGTAGAGCGTGTAGTTGCTGAGCGAGAAGGTGGGGCCCCCGCTGAGAATGAAGCCCTCGCTGCGTATAGAGATGGGCCAAGCCGTCGAGAAAAAATAGCTAGTGCCCTAGGTTCAGCAGGTCGGTTCTTGGGCCTTGGTGGCATGCAGGTGCTTTCCCCTGAGGAGATACCCCTTACGCCCGCACAGGGTTTAGACAAACTAAACCCTTACTTCACTCCGGGCACTAAACCAGAAGATTTAGGCGGTGGGATACGTGACCTAGCCCCAGCACCTACTGTACCCGGCGTACCTAACATGCAGCCACAGCCCAACCCGCTACCAAGAGAAGGCATCGCTGCACTACAACCAGCAAAACCCACACCGGGCCAGTGGTTGCAAAACCAAGCCAAGCCTGTAGCAGCACCAGCACCAGAAGCCAAGCCCGGTATGGATATGGATAAGCTGATTTCATTCCTGCTAGGGGCCGGCGCCAGCGGGGGTACTAACTTCGGCGCTACTATGACCGGCGGTGGTGTAGGCGTACAGCGCAACAATGAGCGCAACCAAGCCATGGCGCGAGAGGATGCCCAGTTAGAAAAGGCCGATATTCGTGCTAACCGCGAGCTGGATATATCTGCGGACCGAAACACTGTGGCCCGTGAGCAGATGGCCTTAACCTACGATGCGGACCTAGCCACGGAACAGACCCGTATGGCCATAGCGGAACTAGAACGCACTGGTGACCTCCGCCTGAAGCCGGGTGAGATAGACGATATAGTGCAGAAGTGGTCCGAAAACGAGGAGCTCCTACTACGCCAAAAACTAGAAGAGGAGATGGTTAAGCGGGGCGGTAAGAGGGCGTTGGAGAACCCAGACAACGTGGCCTTGATAGATAAGAAAGTGGCCGCCGCACGGATGGCTTTCTTAAAGCAGCGTGCTACTGAGGTGGCAAATGCCTATGGGCGATCTAGTTCCGAAGGTAGCCCATACAGTGCCGAAGAAGACAGCTATATAGACTCGTTCCTTTAATACGTAGGAGTTTTACATGAGTGACCCAAGACGGGTACTAGAAGCCCTACGTAATGCTGACCAAGCGGGAGACATGGAAGCTGCAGCGAAACTAGCACAGTTAGCTGCTAGGCTACGTGGTCCGCAACAACCCTCTGGTGACTGGCTAGAGGGGGTCACCCCCGACTATACCCTAGGTGAGACCTTTACCCGTGGCGTGAGCCGTGGGTTTTCTCGTTTGGGTTCCACCGTCACTGATGTTATACCTGCTATGCTTGGTAGTGCAGTGGGTGCCAATGAGTATGCCACTGGCCAGATGGAAGAGGCTGCTGCCAAAGAAGAAGCCTTACAACGCTCTAACCCTGCGATGTACAACAGCCGCAAAGATGTAGACGGTGCCCGTAGTGGTATTGGCTATCTCACCGAGACAATGGGTGAGCAGATAGCGAACTTGCTCCCTAGCCTTATACCTGCAGTGGGTGCCGGGGGCGTGGCTTCCCGTATGGCGATCGCCGCGGCGGAGAAGAAGATTGCTGCGGAAGTTGTAAAGCGCGGGCTCTCTGAAGCGGCTGCCAAGACCTTCGCAGCGAAAGCGACTGCGCAGTACGTAGCCAAAGCGGGTGCTAAGGCTGCTACAACAGGCCAAATGGCTGGTGCCGGCGTGGGCTCCTACGCTCTCAATGCGCCTGAAATATTCCAGAACATATACCAAGAAACTGGTGAGTTTGCCCCTGCGGCGGCGGCTACGTTTGGTATTGCTTCCGCTGCACTAGATTCCATCCTACCTGCTGCGTTGGCAAGTAAGATCACTGGCCCTGTAAAAACGGGCATCATTGAAAAGCTGCTTACCCGTGCGGGCATGAAGCGCCCCCTTGTGAACTCCATAGTAGCAAACGTGACCAAAGGGCTTGCTACTGAGGGCGTTACTGAAGGCATGCAGGAAGGCATTAGCATCGCGGCCGAGCGATTTATAAATGATAACCCTGAAGTGTTTGGTGCTAAAGAGTGGGACCGTATATTTGAGTCCATGACCCGCGGCGCCATTGCCGGTGGTGGGTTCGGTGTTGCCGGCGGGGTAGGCGATGGCTTGTCTGCACGTAGGGAGCGTAAAGCCACTGAAGCAGAGGCAGCGTTGAAGGCTGAGAATGCCAGTGCACTCGAGCAGGAGCAGGCCCAGAAAGAGCAAGTCCTCGTTGATAGCAATGGGCAGTTCGGCCTAGAAGGCATTGAAGAAGGCGACCCTAGTTTTGGGCGCCGTGAAGCTGCGTTCCGCTACGGCAAGGATACTAAGCTGAAGGGCCCAGACGGTAAGCAGGTGCCCCTAATAAAGGCCGAGAACCTCGCTAGCCTGACCCCTGACGACAAGAAAACAATGGCTGCTATCTTCAGTAATATGTTTGGTACTGAGATGGAGCAGGATGCTGACCCGAGCACCGTATCTGACAGCTACGCGCTGCAGCGTGCCCAGCAGTTGGAGAAAGCCGCTGCGTCTAAGACGTGGGGAGCAGGCCGCGAGCCACTAGATAAGTTCAGTAGTGTAGACCCCGCACGGGTCAGCCAGCCTGACCGTGCCACCATGGACGAGATAAAGCAGCAAGCGGCTAACGAAGCCCGTGATACCGGGTATGTAGTATATCCGAAAGACCAAGCCAACCTATTAGCTAATGAGCGCCGGGCGATACGCGCAGCACAGAAACCCAAAAGCCCTTTCGAGTTAATTGGTGGCAACGGGCAGCCCTCTGCAGAAGTAAAAGCCCGAGAGAAGTCTGAGATCGCTGCGGCGAATGTTGCCGCAAGACTTGCTAGGGTAGAGGCTACGAAACAGAAAAAAGCGGCTCGTAGGAAGCCTGTGCAGGGGGAGCTCGACCTAAGTACTCCTCCTTATGTAGCGGAAGGCGTGGTTGGCTCCGAGGCCGCCCAAGCTGGACAGGGGGACATTTTTGGGGGGATGCCTTTGGTACCAGAACCCAAGGTAGTCACCCGTGCCCAAAATAAAGCGCGTGGCGCCACAGCTCCTACACCCACCCCAGCCTATGATAGTAGCACCGCCACCGTAGTCCCTGCCGCAACTGACAAACCTGCGAAGCTGGCTCTGGCCAATCAACTAGGTATTGGGCACACGTGGAAAGGGTTTGAGTCTATGGCGGGGTTGGATATATCAAAGCCAGAGCAAGCCGAACAGGTGTGGAACACTCTTGAAGGGCGCAAGGTGGAGGGTGCGAACCCAAACACTATTAAGAAAATAGAAGCGTACCAAGCACGCCCTGAGTTTGAGGCTGCGCGTACGAAAGCCGCCGAAGAGAAAGCTACCCCCACTAAGAAAGTGGGGGCTAAAGCAGCCCCTAAACCTGCAGCTAAGGTCAAGAAAGCAACGGAAGAAACCCCTGTAGTCAAGGTTAAGCAAGATGTTGCTACAGATACTGCTTTGAAGGCTTTTAGCAAGGTAGCGCAGCGGGAAGCCCCTGCTAAGGAAACTGTAGATGTAAAAGAACCGGAGAAGTCTACTAGGAAGACCCCGGACCAAATAGAAAAGCTCACCCCGGCTAAGTTTTTCGAGTACGCGGCGGAGGTAGACGAGGTTACCCGCAACACCCTAATGAAGTCTGTATCATTTGAACTGGAGTCCGACTACGCCCCAGAGCGTAAGCGGGGCCGTGCCCGTCTTGATTACGTCATTAAAAACCAAGACAGTACAACACTAGAGGAAATAGTCTCCCATTCGGACGAGGTTAGAAAACTAGCTGCCAACGTCAAGAAGAACGAGGCTTTTAATAAGGGTGTTACTGAGGCTACCCAGAAAAATAACGAGGCCGATGCCCGTTCAGAGGCTAAGAAAGGCCCCACTCGCTACCTAGGCACCCCCATCTACAAGGGTGAGAACTTTACGCCTGAGATGCGGGAAGCGGTTAAGTCCGGCAACATTAACAAGCTGCTGACCCTGCTTGCGGAGACTAAAACTGGCGCAGTAGCCCAGCTAGTGCGAAAGCTACGCACCCTGAATTTGCGTACTAAGATCGTCGTAAGCAAAACCCGCAAAGGTTCCAGCGGGCAGTACGACCCTGTGACCAACACCATCACTTTAAGTGAGGCCAACGGGCTTAATGAGCACACCACCCTCCATGAGATAGTGCATGCTGCGGTAGCCCAAGCCCTGAACAACCCAGAGCTACCCATTACTAAGGCATTCACCAAGCTGTACGAGTCAGTGTTCCCACAGATAGACGGTGCCTATGGTGGCCAGAACTTGCAGGAGTTTGCCGCAGAGTTCCTCAGTAACCCAGAGTTCCAAGCGCTACTCAAAACGCTGAAGGCACCAAAGAGTGAGAGTCTGTTCAAGACCCTTGTACGCCGTGTGGCAGAGTTTCTCAGTTTCCGCAAAGGGCAGAGTGCCTATGATGCGGGCCTCAAGTTAATGAGTGACCTGATTGACAAGTCCGCTGGGGTAGAACCCACTATGTGGGATACGTTATACCTAGGGAAAGGGGACTTCAAGAACACCCTAGGCCCCCTCGTTGAGAATATCCCTACGTTTGGCGACGTAAAAGAGAAGGTGCTCAACGAAGTCTCCAACATAAAGGGGCGCTCGGCCCTCAAGTCGCTCTTTGGCTTCTTGCGCATGGACAACTTAAATGCTCTATACGGGAAGAAACTCCCGGCGATCGGGGACATTATCAAGGCTATCCAGCGCCGTCTAGGCGAGATGGAGCGACGCTTATCCAAGGTGAATGATACCTACAAGTCCCTACGCCTAGTGCAACAGAAGCACAAAGCAGCCTTCGAGACCCTAGGTAAGTTGGCCGAAGATGCCCGTATTGCGCAGGTGGACTTGCTCGATAAAACTGCCCGCAGCCCCCTGCATACTAAGTTCCGTGCACTACCAGAGTCCGTGCAAGATGCGTTCTCTATTATGCGCAGAGACTATGATGCCTCTCTAAATGAATACCGTGAGCAGCTAGAATCCCTCGAGGGGCTGTCTGCCAGCACCCGCGCTAAGATTGAAAAGGAGTTCAATAACCTGAAAGGGCTTATCGGCTACGTGCCGTTCTTGCGCTATGGGGACTTCTTCGTTGAGTACACCAACACTAAGACTGGTGAGCGCGAAATGCAGGCATTTGAGTCCTTGCGTGAGCGGGATAAGTTTTTTAACAGTAAAGACTCTAAGTCAGAGCCTAAGCTGCGTGAGCGTATTGAGGATGTGTTCTCCGGCACTGGCGCCCCACCGAGCGGGGCATTAGGCAACGTGCTAAAAGAGTTGCAAGAGAGTGGTGCCTCACAGGAGAGTCAGGACATCGTGCGTGAGCAGTGGCTGACTATGTTCCCTGCCCAGTCCATCATGCAACAGTTTAACAAGGCGGAGAATATCCGCGGGGCTAGCCAGAATCTCGTGCAAGGGTACAGCACCCTCATGACCCGCTGGACACGCAAGCTCGTGAACTCGAAGTACACCCCTGCGGTAGAACAAGGATTGGTACGGTTAATAGAGTCTAAGGATGACCAATCCATAAACGGGGACAATACCCTTATGGCAGCCGTGGACAACATCATGGCCCAGAAGAAGTTCCTACTTAATCCGGCGTTCGAGTCCATACCGCAGAAACTCACGGCATTGAGCTATTTCTTATTCATGTCAGGCAACATTTCTACGGCACTAATCAACGTGACCTCCCTTGGGTTCCTTGTGTACCCAGACCTCGGTGCCCGCTTCGGTTTTGACACCGCTGCAGCAGCTATGCACAACGCAGGCAAATTAGCCCTTAAAGACTGGGGTAAGGCATGGGGCACTGGTAAGTATAAGGGCCTGTTTGAAGCTATGGAGGACAACGCGCAGCTAAGACACACCCAAGCACGGGAAGTGCTAGAGGGCAGCGACGGGGACACCCGCAAGATATTCAGCCCCGTGACTAAGACGATGGACTTCTTATCCAAGCCCTTCCAGAACACGGAAACCTACAACCGAGCAGTTACGGCGATCGCTGCCTATGACCTCGCTATAAAGGGCAACCCGAGCAGTGGCGTGGCTGCAATGAGTGAGGCAGATGCCGTTGAATATGCAATAGAGGCTGTAAAGCGTGCGCACACTTCAGGCACTTCGGCTACGGCCCCGCGCTTCATGCAAAACAGTTTTGGCCGGGTGGCATTTACATTCAAATCTTTCGTATGGAACAGTGCATTCATCGTAGTTAAAGCTGGCATGGACTCTGTGAAAGGCGAGAGCCCTCAGGTGAAGCGCCAAGCCCGCCGCCAGCTAGTAAGCATGCTCGGGTTAGTGGGTGCGATACTCGGTGCGAAAGGGTTGCCCGGTTACGGTATGGCCTCTACATCGTATGCAATAGCTAACGCACTCGCCGGGGATGATGACGAGCCAGAGACCCTAGATGATATTATGCGCGAGACCTTCGGGGAGCTGGGCTTAACTGGCCTTGGCAACCGCATACTCGGTATTGACCTATCCAGCCGTGCAGGTATTGCGAACGACATTTTATGGAGAGACGACCCTCAAAGTATAGCAGAGCATGGGTATGTGCGCACCGCTGCCATGGCTACTTTAGGCCCTGTGGGGAGCTACGCTCTAGGTTTGGAGCAAGCGTTCCGTGACTTCGAGCAAGGGGAAGTTAGCAAGGGGTTAGAGCGCATGATGCCTAGCTTCGCGCGCAACGTGGCCAAGTCAGCTCGCTTCATGCAAGAGGGGGCCCTCACGAGTAAGGGTGACCCGATCAAGACAGACTTTACGGCGTGGAACTTGTTCACTCAGACCTTTGGCTTTGCACCTGCTGATCTGTCCTCTATATACGCCCGACGCTCCGCTGCTAAGAGCTACGAGAAGAAAGTCATGGACCGACGCACGCGCCTGCTGAACCGCTACGACCTTGCACGTACCCACGGCGACAGAGAGTTGCTAAAAGAGACCCGCGAGGAGATAGCGAAGTTCCGTAAGCGCTACCCCGGCATGATCGGCCCGGACACCCTGACCCGCTCGTACAGAGCCCGCAGACAAGCGGAGAAAGAAATGGTTCACGGCGTGCGCTTCACTAAGGGGATGTCTGAGGAGCTAATGGAGAAATACTTCACGGAGAGCTAGGCCCTCCACACCCGCAAGCCTCGGACCCCCTGCTCTATGCACTCTTTACTGTGCGTCTTGAGTTTAAGCCGCTTCAGCACCGGGGCTATCTCGGTGCGAGCGGCTTGGGGGTCTAAGCATGGGATGAAGAACGACGAGCCTTTTTTGAACTGGCCCCAGTCAATCTCGTAATTAAGATTCTCCACCTGCATCAGCGAGCGGGCCTCCTGCAGTTACTATTATAGGCTCCATGTCAATGAAGTCCGGGTTGCTGCCATCTAGCACGAGTGAGTGTACCCCGGTGCTTATTATCTTGGAACCCTTACTCAGGCGCTTGTTCGCCACCTCAATCAGCATGCCACTAGCCGTCAGTGCCTTCACTGTATCCCGGTAGTTCACTTGGTTCTTAACGCAGTCGTCCTTAAACTCCTTGGACTTAATGAATAGCAACTTAGTGTCGGGCTCGTACCGCATGAGGAGGGCACCGAAGGGCTCTAGTATAGGGAACTTCTGCATGTTGCTGCGCTTGTCCACGCCGTTATCCACTACCAGCATGTTACGGTTGTGTCGGTATATGTAGTCACCTACTACCGCGCTGGCGTCACTCACCGGGGCTGTTACCGTGTCGCGCATCTCCGCTATGCTTAGGGCTACTATATTGTGGATACGCTTCATATCCCAGTCAATAAGACCCAGCCGCTTGGCTATTAGCCCCCCGGTGATGTTGGCTGCCATCACTGCCGACCAGTTACGCTCCCTCTGGGTTAGACGCAGCTCAGTGTCTATCTTCTTCTGGATGCGCAGTACGGTCTGGACTACTTCCTCTAGGTTGCCTATTACCCACTGTGCAAACACCTCACCGGCTAGCCCGAAGTTAAGCATGAGCTGGTGGTCGAACATGGCCTTGCCCTCCTCCGTTGAGATAACCCCCACGTCAGTGTAGCCGACCTTGAACTCCAGTAGCCGCATGAGCTCACCGTCGGGGGAACTCTTCAACACCCCTAGCTTTTCCACCAATGAGGCATTGGAGCTGGTCACGGTGATGGTGCGCCACGTAGTATTGTTCTCGCGTAGCTGGTTGGCATCTGACTTGGCTTTGTCCTTGCCGCGCCCTTGGGAGAACTCGTACAGTGCCTCGGAGACTTCCTTCGCCTCCATGTTAGTCACCTCGTCTATGGTGTTGACGATATTGTTCAAGATGCCGAGCTTTATCGTGCGCCCCACCTTGGTGTCGTTGGGGTTGCCTAGCAGGTATTCCGGGTGGCCAAAGATGCTATTAGCCATGCGCAGAGCAGTAGTTTTACCTGTGCCTGCGCCAGAATGTATAAGGTTTATCACTGCCCCTTTTTGCCCAGTGAACTTGAGTAGGGGGGCGCCGAAGCCCGACAAAGCAGCAAACGCTTGTATCTCCAGACCGGGGCGGCCATAGAGGGCAAACACTTCCTTCCATAGGTCTAGCTCCCCGCACGTATTAAAGTGCCCCGACATAGTGCTGGTCGTGCTAGAAGGGGGGCTGTGGTATATGCCGTCCTTGGTAATCTCCCTGTCCCCCACAATAAACTTACTGTCTTTATCTGCCCAACCAAATTGAAGTCTCATGAGTTCCGCCTTATATGCTATCTGCAACTCTCGTATAGAGAGGATGATGTACGTGGTTATTTGTTTGTAGCGTGCGTCTGAGGCGATCACGCCACTCCTTGCTAGCTCCCTGCGCAGCTCCCTGCCCTCAGTCACCGTTGTAGTAGGCATAACGAACTCGATTACCCCATCCTGAGGCAGGTGCGCACGCAGCACCGCTACGTAGCCTTTTATCGGGTCGTGCATCAGCTTCACAACGTATAGGTCGTGCTCGTATACCAGCACGGGTTCCGCTTCCTCCTCCCCAGAGTCGAGATAGATACCTCCGTTCTTACCGCGGAAAAAGGGAGGTGGCGGTGGCGGCATCTTGTATATGTGCTTGCCTGTGGAAGTGCTAACCGATAAGTCTATCTCCTCGTCGTACAGCTCCTCCTCTACGGGGGGTTCCTCCGCTTTGGCCAGTGTCTTACCTAGCACTATGGGGCTCGTTATCTTGCCCTTATGGGGGCACCCGTCACACCCACCCGGATTAGCCTTAGCAAACTCAGCACAGGAATGAGGGCCTTTTATACCCCGTATCTTATGCTCAACGTCGTGTGGGTTATAGTCAGGGTGGCCGGCAGACATTTTGTGTATGGCTGCAGTCTTGTCCACGCAGAACTTGGCAATAGACAGGGCGTTGAACCACCGTGGTTCGGCCAGAGAATCTCGGTTCACGTAGCAATCTAGGAGTTGTTGGCACCCATGCTTCTTAGCGCTGCGCAGCATTATCTTACTGAACGTAGTGTCTATGTTGCCAAGCAGGGACTTACCCAATGCCGTCAGCTCACGTACTGGCTTGGTAGGGAGTGGCTCCATACCTTGGCCGCCTAATACCTCTTTGAATTCTGCAAGAGACAGTGTTGGGGCTACTGTGATAACGGAGACTGGCTTAGGTGGAGTGTCTTTGTAGTTCAGTGTGCCGGGTACACGCAGGACGCGCGCCGTTTCAAAAACCGCAGGGTCTACGTAGAGTGCCTGCGCCACGCATACTGCACGTAGCCTGTCAGCCACTGGTTGCCACTGGGCTGGGGTTATAGCTTCATCTAGCACCCAGTAGACATGCAGACCACGGCCAGAGTTGACGATGGTAGGCTTAGGGAGCCCCGCTGTGAGGCAGAAGCTCTTGAGTGCCTGTAACCCTAGGCTCTGGGTGGCGTAACCCGCAGGTACCCCTGTCTTCTCGTTAACCACGGCCTTATCAGCACCACAGTCTATGTCGAGCCAGAACGCTTTCAGGGAGCCTGCGTTTGCGTTGGTGCGGTTTGCATTGGACTTGAACTTAGCCACTGCGAAATAGGCATCCCGTCCTTGGGAAGTAAATCTTTCTATAGCGGTGTCGGCTTCGGCACGGGTGGCCCCTATATGCTGCCTAACCCCTTTCTTACCTTTAATCCCAATCACGACGAACCACCCATCCGTCGGTTGTACATATGATATGAGGTCGAAGTTTTCCATGGTTTTTAGAGGGAGCAGTGCCCCCCGAGTTTCCTCGGTTATTGTTGTTTCAGGGGGTTACTTGTACCGGGCTATAAACTGGAGTACCCGACGTTCCGTGCTTTGATTAGGCATAGATATTCCGGTAAACCAGTTGTACACCGTCTGCCTACTTACACACAGTCGGTCAGAAACCACGGCCACAGGCACTTTATGCTCTATGCAGACGCGCCCGAGCTGTACCCCGAGGGATTCCTCCGAGGCGGCCTTATTAGCGGAAACAATACTTGTGCTGTAGCCGTAGTTCATTAGTCGTCACTCCCCCACGCATCCAGAACGGAAGCGAGGTCATCAGTTTCAGTTGCTTCTTCCGCAGCGGCTTTCTTAGGGCGCTTGGTTGGCTCTGGAGCCTCTTCCTCGTCCGTGTCGTCCACAGGTGGCTTAGCAGCTTTCTTGGCCGGTGCGGGCTCGTCGTCAGGCTCGTCAGAGCGCTGTACCACTGGCTTCTTCTCTGTGGGCTTATCAAGGGCTTTCTTAGTTACCCCATCCGTATGCCCTACAGTAATCTTTGTGTACAACTCAGTCTCAGGGCGCTCTTGTGCAGCAACTACAAGCTCGTACTCCTCGTCCGTGGTATTGCGCACTGGAGAGAACTGCAGCTCCATAGTCTCGGCGTTAAGGTCGTACTCGATGTGGGTAACGACATTGTCAGGGGATTCCCCGTTGGCCAGCAAGAACTTAATGTAACTCTCGAAGGGATGCACATTGCCGGTGCCTTTACCGAACAGCGATTTAGCCGGGACGTTGAACTGGTACACCTCACCGGAACTATCACCCTCTACGAGCACAGAGATACGACGCTGGTATCGGCATGCGCGCTTACCCTGCTTACCCGAGCCGGGGATATTCATCGGACACTCAGCACAATTAGTATGCTCTGGGTGCGCAACACCGGGCTCTGGCTTGTCGCCAAGATTCGACCAGCAGTTAGGCAACGTAGCCTCTGCCTCGGGGTCATACTCAGCCTTATAGAGTATGCGGGACACTTGCGGCAGAGCCCCAACAATAATGACATTCAGCTCACCGCGGATAGCGTTCCCAACCTGCTCCCCGTTTACAAGGCGCTTGAAGGTACCATTAGTGTTGGTCTGGATGCGGCGCCCGGTCATGCCGGAGGAGGCTAAAGATTCAGCCAGTTTACTTTTTCTACGGTCAGAGGTTATAACCTGTGTACCGCCTGTGAATATTCCTACATTAGTGCCCATAGTATTCTCCTACTTGGCAGTTGGTTTGCGGATGCTGATGATGTAATTGCGTTTGGCTTGCAGCCCCACTGGGGACTCGTCGGGGTTTTGCTCTAGGAAATCACGCATGCTCGACGTGGAAATGCGCTTCTCTAGTAAGAAGGGGGCGTTGTGCTTTTCGATGAACTTGTACATCTCCTCCCAGTCACTCGTCCAATAAGTGGAGTTGAGTCGGCGTGAAACTGTGCCCGCCGGGGTACGGATGCTGTCAGCGTTTTCCTCAGCACATAGGCCAAGGAGTTCGTCAGCAATGAGCTGTTGCTTTTCTTTGAGGGCCTTTATCTCTGCGTCGTGGTCGCTTATGGCGTCACGTAGATTTATATACGCAGCCACTAGTTTTTCAGTGTTCACGGTGTATCTCCTTGGTTCAACTGAGGCACGCCTCAGATGGGTGTTTCTTTGTGTATGGAGGGTCAGTATAGCTGTCTACTAGACAATGTCAAGGGGTACTTTTCATTACTTCGCGGTATAGATCAACTATTTTATTGTGGTTGTCGATATTGCTGCGCAGCATCTTGTAGAGGTGCTCCTCTATGTCGCTGCCGTGGATATGCACGATGGTCATGGGGTTATGCTGGCCGGGGCGGTCGATACGCGCGTTTGCTTGCAGGTAAGTCTCCACACTTGGTGTGGGCGCGTACCAGATGATTGTATCTGCTGCAGTAAGTGTAAGCCCATGGGAGGCAGCTTGTGGCTGGATGATAAGCACCTTGGGGTCGGGCTTGTTTTGGAAGTCTGCTATGTGCTGACTACGGGTGTTTAGCGACACGCTGCCGTCGATAATCTCAGAGGTGATCTTGTGCTTGGCTAGGAACTCTTTTAATCGGTGGATAGTGTGCGTGAAGGGTACGAAGATAAGCACTTTGTTGGAAGCCTCTTCAACTACTTCGAGCACCGCGTTCAAGCGGTTGCTTACGTCAAACTCCACCACGTCCCCATCGTCGGAGTATACCGACCCACAGGCAACCTGCATGAGCTTGTTCAAGTTTACCGCTGCGTTAACTGAGGTAACAGATTCCCCCGCTGCCTCAATCATCATCTTGCTCTTGAGTATTTTGTAGAACTTCATTTGCTGCGGGGTAAGCGGGGCTTCCCTGTCTACGTGCGTCACTAGTGGCAGGTCGAGGCAGTTCTTCTTCTCGAAGCGTATCGCAGGCTGCAGTACGGCGTGCACTATTTTGTCTGCATTGAACTTGGGCTTCCATACAAATTGGGAAACTTTGTATAGCACCTTATCCCTGAACTGCCCTATGTAAGGGGAGACCATGTGGGGCACAGCCAACTTTGCTAGGCCGTAGGCGTCTACCGGGGACTGTGCCGCAGGGGTGCCCGTCATTAACCATAGCCACTCAACCCCGTAGGCAATACGAGCCATAATTTTCCAGCGGTTAGTGGAGGCGTTCTTGTAAGCATTGCAGTTGTGTACTAGGGCGCCACCCCCAACAAAGTAGTTAGGTGTGCCTTCAACTTCGAGGTTGTATACAGGGACTGGACGTTCACATTCGACACGCGAAACACTGACCACCCAAACTCCGCTAGTCTCGCTTCTTTTTTCCGGTCTTGGGCCTGTCGGCTCCTCGCACTGTGGCTCCCCCCATCCACTTCTAACCCTATCTTCTTGGAGGGCCATGCGAAGTCCAGTTTGTAATTCGTAGGATAGCCTACCTGCCTGCTCCCCAATGACACTGCGTAGTTCCATACCCATTGTGGACCTAAGCATTCTTGCACTAATGCTTCCATCGGGGTAACTCCAGTCCCGTTGCCCCCGCGTATAGAGGGGCGAGGGCCTTTCGCTTTTAGCGTCTGGGATATTTTTGCGCGCGCCTCTGGGGACTTCGGTGCATGGGAAACCCCCCGCTGTTCTTTCGGGATACGGTTGAAGTAGCTGGCCCCCGGATTTAGCAAGTGGTACCTCTTCCGAGCGCAAGATCGTGAGCAGGCAAGCCCCGTTTGGGAACCCTTCTTGCGGTGCCATTGGTATTTGGAGACGTGTATGTGGTAGGGGGTCTCGCATATTGCACAGGTCAACCAAAGATACAAGTCTTCTACCCTCAGTATGTTCGGCAGTAACCCACCCTGCATCCGTGAAGAAGGGGTGCTCGGGGGTGCAGGTAATATCTTTTCCATCAGAAGTCCGTATACGCACTAGGTGAGTTGCAGGTTTGTTTGTAACCCTTCTTATAGGTGCTACTCCATTAGATGTCAACACTTCGTCACCTACGCATAAAGTTTCAATCCCCACAGGGCCTTTCGGGGTATCCACCAGTGTGCCCGCCACAAAGCATTCGTCTATGACAATCATATCAAACTTAGCTTCAATAATTTCTTTCTCGACTACACCCACGCCATCGAAGTTTATGATTACAAACTCAGCGCCGGTGGCGATCGCTTTCTTGCGGGACTCAGCAGTACCGTGGGCCACTACACAGCTGCGGTGCATTGCAAACTTGAATAGGTCTTGTTGCCACGCGGCTTTCATAATGGAAAGGGGGCACACCACCAGAATCCGTTTCACCTGTTTCTGCTGCATAAGGTAATCGGCCGCCCAGATGACACTAGCCGTCTTACCAGTACCTGCCTCAGAGAAACAGAACGCTCGTTTACGTAAGGACAAGAAGGAGGAGGTCTCACGCTGGTGGTCAAACGGAGTGAACTTCCCTGTCCACTTGTAGTCTTTGCCAATCGGTGAAGGTACCCCACCAATGTTAAGTGCAGTAAGTTTCTGCGCCTCATCTATCCCCCAGTGCACAGCCACCTCGAATACGTCGTTCGTCTTGCCTACTACGGCAGATTTAGTGATGTTCTCGACGATGATGTGTGGTCGCCTCGTTTTAACTACGAGTGCTTTATTATCTACAATGCGCATTGCTACTTCTTGCCCCCTTTCATACTGCCATCACTGTTGCGTGCAAAGCTACGGTTAGCCGATTTAGACTTCACCTTCAAGTTGCTAGTGTCGTTAGTACCTCCTTTAGAGAGGGCCTTGGTGTGGTCAACATCCTTACCGTCGCCTTTCTTAGCACGTCCAGCTTTCACCATCTTAGCGCGTGCAGCGTTGCGGGCTGCACGGTTCTTCTTCTGCTCCTCAGTGCCTTGGTACTGTTCATACTCTTTCTTGTACGGGCGAGGTTTGTTTACGTAGGGCATCATCTTCTCCTGTTGTGTGCACAGGAAGTCACCGGGCAGTATGCACACAGTGGGCCTGACACAGGGTTCCAAACATTAGTCTTCTCTGCTACTTCCAAACGGTCAAGCTCTGGCGCAAACGTCGCCATGTATGAGTCTTTCAAGTCTCGAGTATGCACCTTGCTTACTACATCTCCGCTTACTACAAACGCCAACGCGGATTTTATTTTCTGCACTTCTGGGTACTTCGTAAAGATGCCCCCCGCTACTAGGTCAAGCTGCTTAGTGTCTGCGTACTTGGCGTTCTTGCTGGTCTTGTAGTCCACACTAAACGCAGTGGGGCCATTGATTATAACGAGGTCGGCTACACCTCTCCACCACACATCAGCGCCGAAGAAGTCTGTAGCAGTATACTGCTCACCATCGTAGGCAACCCCGAGCTTTACCTCGCAGTATTTCTTTCCGGGTATGCGGTTTAGCACCTCCAGTGCAGGGACCATGAAGCTAAACTTATTCGGCACGGGAGTGCCATCGCGTATGAACTCCTCCGCAGCGGTGTGAACCTCAGTACCATATACTGTGGCGGTGCTGCCCTCGTCACGTACGTCTTTAGCCACCTTAAGGTGGTAGTACTTCTTCGGGCACTGGTCGAAGGTCTTGATGCTGCTGTAGGACCACGCTGTCATTTTGCCTCCATACGACTTGCAAGCGCTTTCTTACGGGCTGAGTCGTACAGCTCTAGGTTATTGCGATCGCCTACACCCGACACGCCTGTTGGGATTACGTCTATTTCCCCTCCACTATTGATGAAGCGTTGTATTTTTGTCTCTACGTCTGCGCTGGTGACTCTAGGCTTCTTTGGTACGAGTAAATCTGCATAGTGCTTATCGGTATTCATCTTGTTGTTCTCCTTGGAATTTGGGTGCCCCCGCCGTCGAACGGGGGGCTAACCGTAGCGTGGTTTCTCCGGTGAGCGCACGAAGCGGAAACAAAGGCACAATCGGAGTAGCGCCAAAAAAGACCCCGCCACACACAGAGGAGGATATATTTAATGGCCTCTCTCCCCTTAGCCATATAGATACGATTATGCACACTCCCCGTAGGATGCGCCAGTGCCGCCTTCACAGTTTAAGGGTAGGTCCGGGGCCCACGCGGGGCGCATACGCATGCACATCTCCACGAACTCTAGCCCAGTAGCCGCCTCGTTCTCAGGGACTAAACTCCCTATGGCGTCGTGCACCGTCATAACGACTGGGTACTTCTTGGATACCCTCACTATTTGTTCACCTACTATAATACGTGCAAGGCTCTGGCAGAGGTTTTCAATTAACTTTGCCCCATATAGTTTGGTGGCAACCTTCGTCTTACCTTTGTAACTGTCATACACGATTTCTTTGTCACCGTCGTCTTGGTTAATTTCGATGCGCAGCCCCGGATACTTAGCATACAGGCCGTTGGGCAGGCGGATGCCGTTGCTACCCTCTACTACCACTATGCCATCCAGACCCAGTGGGGCCGTGTTGTCGTGCATCATTGCGATCAGTGCGCGCTGCGCTTGCTTCCAAAGCTCGGGGATACGCGGGTAGGTGCTGCGGTACACGTCGATAATACGCTGGCACTCCTCTAGCGCTAAGACTACGCCAAAACCAGCAAGCTGAATCATAAACCGCTTGGCACCCATGCCGTATCCGGCGCCCAGAATTGTCGATTTTCCTACAAATCTTGCGCCTTTATCTACCTCTGATTCAGGTATGCCGTATATGCGGGAGGCCATGATTTTATACACGTCGTCCCCGCGATCAAACGCCGCCACTAGATCATCCTGCCCCGCCCACCATGCAAGCGTACGACATTCGATTTGCGAAAGGTCGCAGTCTAAAAACACTGTGCCTATAGGCGCTTTCATTGCCTTCTTCAATACGGAGCCGCGTGGAACATTTTGAAGATTTAAAAGATCGGTTCCCCCCCACCGACCCGTATGTGCCGCGTAGTACTTTAATGGCACCGGCAGGGCACCTCGGTTACCTATGTCTATGAAGCGCTGCGTGCGGGTTTCTTCCAGCGTGGACTTAACACCGAGTCTTGCAGCCACTAAGGTTTGCACTAGGGGGTTCTCATGCTCTAGCAACGCCTTAAGCCCCTCGTCAGTCTTGGCGAAGGCGTGGGTTTCTAGTTTAGTCGTAGGGCTGATTTTTGTAGGGGGTACCACGTTGCACATTATGAGCAGGTTGGCGAACTTCTCGTTGCTCATTAAATCTTCTTTGGTGACGAGCGCTTGGGATAGTAGGCGTTCTTTCTTGTGCTTCACATTGGCCAAGTGCTTAACCAGTAGCTCGGTGTCTACGATTATTTTTGGCTCCGAGAACATCTTTATAGTGAGGTCTATTAAGTCCAGCTCTAGCATGGGGAAGCCCTTGGCGAGAATCTTAAATAGTTTGTAGGCGAGGGTTACGTCGTTATCACAGTATCCGCCGTACGCAGCGAGTTCTTCGGGGGTGAAGTCGAGCCGACGCATGCCCATGGCGGCAATTACCTCGGTGCCTTTCTTGCCTAGGCCGAAGTGCTCCGCGAGTGCAGCGAGACTGCCCCCCACTTCATTTTGCAGGTGGAGTGCACGTGCCATGCTGAGGGTGTCGATAATTTTCTTGGGGTGTATGTCGTAGTGCCAAGAGAGAATCGCCATGTCGAACATAGCATTGTGGGCTACTACTGCGGCGTCAGCCCAGTTGAATTGGTCGAGGAATTTCTTGGTGGCCGCTTTAGTGCCAGAGAACCACTGCGGGGAACCCGCACCCACTTGGACTGAGACGCCGATGGTCTCAAACTGCTTGTCCCGGATGTACTGTTCTGTGGTTACCTCGCGCTTACTAAGGGAGTAAGTTTTAGAGTAGTACGTTTCAAAGTCTATCGTTATTAGCTGCATGCTGTCTCCTTGGTTTATATCACCGGAGAATCAGCTTATCGTAGGTAGTGGACAATGTCTAGCTTAATTGTTGGCCTCTTCGACCGGGTTACTCCCAATCCTTAAAGGACTTCTACCGTTGCCCTGCGGGGGTTACTGCGTAGTGCGACTGCGGTGGTTAATAGACTCCCTTACATGCGCTAAGCTAAGCGCAGCTTGGGCAAACCGCATTGCATCTGCAGAGTCGTGCGCGTCTTCTGCAGCCGTAGCTAACTTTTTTATTGCACTTTCGATTGCGTCGTTCATAGGGTTCTAACTCCTAGTCTTGGGGTGGGTTGGTTTCTTGCAGTATTGCCATTGCAGCATACACGATCGCCCCGAGCATTTCCTGTTTAAACGCTTCCCCGGTGCGCAGGCTTGCCGCCTCCTCTAACTTCTTCGCTGCTTGCCCCGTTAGGAAACCCCGCCCGTGCATCTTGGCATAGTGGGTCCACGGCTGCTCTAGGAACGGCGTCACTGCTCCACCATGCCGCTCCCCCTTGCCATACATCGCTTGCTCTATGGCAGCTCTAAAGACGGGGTATAGCGGGTGCATTACAACCTCGGGGATGTGTACTGCTGTGTTCTCTGTTGTGCCTATTGCCATCTTCGCCTCTGTTGCTTTTTCGGTACATGAATTTATAAACGCACATTCAAAACAGTCGCGCTCTGCAGCAAGGGGGCCGTATTGGAAGCGCCCATAGCATTGGGGTTTACTCATCGCTATCTCCGTCGGCTATGCGCCGTGCCATTATAGTACACAGTCCCACCGCGTGGGCTACTGAGAAAGGCTCTTGTCCAAAAGCCCTGTAACTGAGGGCATCCTCCCCCTCTATGATGAGCACGCAGCGTGTAGCACTAAGCCCATCATACTCGATCTTGTTCGCCACTGTGCGCAGCGCCTCGGGTATATCTTTTAGCTTATACAGTGGGAACGCGGTGACTTTCAATTTGTTGCTCCTGTGGCGGACTATTCCACAAATACGCGAAACTGCCCTGCCGTATCTTTTGTTAGTTCTCGTATCTCGCCAAGCTCAACAAGCCTGTCAACACAAGCTAGCATTTGCCACGAGTTACCAGTATTCCCCGCTATTGCTTATCCAGCCTAGCGCCCATTGAGGCGGTGCCGCTTGATTAACCTGCTGGCCTATGGGCATGTCCTCGACTGTAGCCTGACCGTCCTCCTCGACCATCGTGACACCTTCGATCTTGCGAATACTGCTTGCTGAAAGAACGCTCGTCACTAGCAGGAATTCTGGTAGAGCAGTTGCTTTGCCTACTTTCTCAATCCCTGTAGTAGCTTCAAGTGCTGCCCTGTTCGTTGTCTTGACTAAGTATTTCATTTTGATTCCTCATTGGCTTGGAGCATGGCTTCGAATTCTTCTGCGCGCTGCTCATAAAGTTTTATATCGTCCCTAAGTCCGTGCTTGTCCTGAAAATACTCACTAGCATAAGCGCCCCAATCGCAAACATCTTCAGCGGCTTGTGATAGATAGGCCGCTGCCTTTATAGCAACTCCTTCAAGCTCCTCCAATTTAGACCTTTCTACAATCACGTGGTTTTTTAGTAGGTCGCGTAGGTCGCTGGCATATAGCACAAATGTCGGGTCGTCGCCGCCTTGTCGATTAACAAGGACGCAATCTTCGTACGCCTCAATCCACTCTTCAATATCCATCATCCAAGCCTCAAAATATCTTTTTAATAACAACGCCGTCCAGTGCAGGACAGACGTACCCATGCGCTAAAACCGCGCACATAACCTGTTTTATTTTTAATCCGCCATCGGTCGTCGGGTATAAAAGAAACTGGACGTGCCCGCCTCCGTAGACCGTATTAACCACCGCTTGCGGGCCTACAACGTAGCCAGTCATCGCCTCCCATCTGTCAGTGTTTAAGAGCACTAACACTATCTCGTTGGCTGCCTGATGGATGGATAGATATACGCCATCGGGCGTTTTCCATATCCCCTCATACTCGCTAGCCGCATGAGCGGTTAGTGGCAGCGTCAGCGCTATTAGCAGGATTATCTTTTTAATCATTGTTTGTGTCCTGCGTGGATAGAAGGGCTTCACGCTCGATCTTAGTATCAATGGCAAAATCAAGAGATATTTGCCCGCAGAAATCAGCCCATGAAATCAACATAGGGAAAGCGTGCATACACTTATTTTCAGAGTACTCACCGCGGTTACTGTTTGGCGTGGGCTGCTCTCCTGTATTCCTTTTTAACCAGCGATACCTTTCCGCGTCTTTGTAAACAGTATCCGGCACAATCACCTGCGGTAGTTTTTTAATCATCTCCTGTCTCCTGTGTCCTGTGAGTTATAAGTTGCATTAAATATCGTTAAATGGGAGCGATGGCTCCTGTGCGGATAGTAGGGCGTCACGGTAAGCGTTCCATCCTGCTGCGTACATTGAGGAGCCGAAGTCTTCAACGTCCTGATCCAGCTCGTCGGGTACCTTCACCTGCGGCTGCGTCGCAATACGAGTTTCATTAGTGGTCATACCCATTCCCCCGCATTAAGTATTTCAATCAGTTTCTGTTTTTGTGCTCCCCAAGCAGCGTCCCTAGCAGCGTCCCAAGCAGCGGCACTAGCAGCGTCCCAAGCAGCGGCACTAGCAGCGGCACTAGCAGCGGCACTAGCAGCGGCACTAGCAGCGTCCCAAGCAGCGGCA
>Ga0335396_10002068_pt1 | contig 24880 bp, 23 predicted proteins | sample FRY02_FD_205743 | JGI IMG/M metagenome (GOLD analysis project Ga0335396, IMG submission 205743) | Freshwater microbial communities from Lake Fryxell liftoff mats and glacier meltwater in Antarctica - FRY-02 (spades assembly) (version 2) | ecosystem: Environmental > Aquatic > Freshwater > Ice >... | reverse complement strand
ACTTGTACAACCATAAACGTACCGCCCATGGTCGAACGTCATATGCCCGGCTAACTTCGGAAACTGTTGTCTGCTTTCGCTCAATTTCTCGTACTTTTTTCTTCTTGAATTCGTCACTGAACACTCTTCTGCGGCGTTCTTCTTGACTTAATGTGAACTGATGTTTCGTTGCCATTGATTATGGTTTTAAAGGTTTAAATGTCTTCAAAACCGGTCAACGTATTTCAGGCACTGACATTAGTCGTAAGTCGTTAGCTTTTTCTAAACGCTTTGGTGCAGAAATTTTGATACAATAACGCTGCGTTCGCTTCTAAAAGGTTGCCTTCTTTCCGTTAAAAAAAATCATAAAAAATAATCACCATCTTATCAAATCCGTGTTCCATTATTTAAATATTTTTGGAATTGCGAAATGGCAAATTGGCGGATTGTTTTTCGATTTTACGATTAAATTTCAGCGAAAATCCACTTGCACTGGCTCCCCTGAGCTTGTCGAAGGTAGCTTGTCGAAGTGCTAAATCGGCAAAATCCGTGTTCTATTTTTAGTCACCAAAAAGGCTGAAATCGCCAATGAAAGCCTCAAGTTCATCAAAAGATACACGTCATTAGAGCTGGGCGCATGTAGCTTTGTAATTCATGAACAAGCACATCGAGTATTCGAAATTCAATGCCCTGCATTTTATCACCTTTACTGAAGAGCAGAAATTACGCTTAAAAGCTTATTTTAACATTCGTAATGAACGCGGAGCAGCGAGTCGTTTTCAGATTTTACGGAGTTTGGTGAGAACGAAAGCTTTTACACGTTCGGTTTATCCGCCAAATTGGAAGATTTCGTGAGAAAATCAAATAAATTAGAATGAATCAATTTTTACGCACGACTAAATTCGTGGGCTTTTGAATTTATTCGGCATAAAAAAAGGCCGGAATAAATTCCGACCTTTTCTATTATTTTATTTTTTCCTACTATTTCTTTGCAGGCTCATCTTTGTCAATTGACAATAATTCTACTTCAAATATTAAAGTTGCGTTTGGACCAATCTTTCCTCCTGCTCCGCGCTCGCCGTAGGCAAGGTTAGCTGGTAAGAATAATTTCCATTTTGAACCAACCGGCATCATTTGCAATGCTTCTGTCCAACCCGGTATTACTCCGCTTACAGGGAAACTTGCAGGTTGCCCGCGATCAACTGAACTATCAAACACAGTTCCGTCCATTAAAGTTCCATGATAATGTGTAGTCACTTTATCATTCAAACCCGGCTTTGCACCGGTACCTTCTTTCATAACAATGTACTGCATGCCGCTAGCTGTAGTTTGTACGCCCGGCTTGCTTTTGTTTTCTGCAAGGAATACTTCGCCTTTCTTCGAATCAGCTTCTCCTGCTACTTTTTGTTTTTCTGCCATAAATCCTTGGATAATACGATCAGCTTCTTCCTGCTTCATAGTAGCAGTTCCTGCAAAAACATCTTTCAATGCTTGCGACATCACATCTACCTTCACAGAATCAAATCCGCTAGTTTTAAGGTTGTTGCCGATGGCCACGCCGAGTCCGTAGCTAACTGAATCAATAGTGCTGCTCATTTTAATTTCTGTTTTTTTGTTTTGTGCATTACATGATGCCACTATAAAGGCAACTGCCAAAACCGGTAATAAGCTTTTTTTCAAGTTCATTATTTTAAATATTGGAGCCGCGAAGGTATAAAATTTATTATCCAAAATTAAAAAATCGATGAAGGTCTTGTGAAACAGTTTCACTTTCACTCGATTTCAAATACTTGTAGCCACTATCTTTGGGACAATGGATTTTAAATTGATCTCTGATTTCTCGCCAACCGGTGACCAACCTGATGCTATATTGCAGTTAACTAAGGGATTGGAACGCGGTGATTTCCACCAGACGCTTCTGGGGGTGACGGGCTCGGGAAAGACCTTTACGGTGGCGAATGTGATTAATAATGTACAAAAGCCGACTTTGGTACTCAGTCACAACAAGACTTTAGCGGCTCAGTTGTACAGCGAATTCAAGCAGTTTTTTCCTGAAAATGCGGTGGAATATTTCGTTTCCTATTACGATTATTATCAGCCTGAGGCTTATATGCCGAGCAGTAACACGTATATAGAGAAGGATTTATCGATTAATGAGGAGATTGAAAAGATGCGTTTGAGTACGACGACTTCCTTGCTTTCGGGTCGCCGCGATATCATTGTGGTTTCGTCGGTTTCTTGTATTTATGGCATGGGAAATCCTGCCGATTTTGCCGAGAATATTATTCGCATTCAGGTGGGACAAAAAATTTCGCGCAATGCACTTTTACATGCGCTGGTGAGTTCCTTGTATTCGCGGGCAGTAACAGAATTTAAGCGCGGTACTTTTCGTGTGCAAGGTGATACCGTAGATGTGTTTCCGGCCTATCGGGATGTCGCTTATCGCATCAGTTTTTTTGGAGATGAGCTGGAGGAATTGTCAACGATTGAACCAAGCACGGGTAAGAAATATGAGAAGCATGACCATCTGGCGATTTTCCCTGCGACACTTTTTGTGACGAGTCCGGCGCGACAGAAAAATGCCATCTTCGAAATTCAGGAAGATCTGGTAAAGCAGATTGATTATTTCAAAAGTGAGGGAAGAAATTTAGAAGCAAAGCGTTTGGAAGATCGTGTTACTTTTGATTTGGAGATGATTCGAGAGTTGGGTTATTGCTCGGGCATCGAGAATTATTCGCGTTATTTTGATGGGCGCGAAACAGGCAAAAGACCTTTCTGTTTGATGGATTATTTTCCGGAAGATTTTCTGATGGTCATTGACGAGAGTCATGTGACTATTCCGCAGATCCGCGCGATGTATGGTGGCGATCGCTCGCGCAAAGTGAACCTAGTAGACTACGGTTTTCGCCTGCCGGCGGCGATTGATAATCGTCCGCTGAAGTTCGAAGAATTTGAATCGATTCAAAAGCAACATATTTATGTAAGTGCCACTCCTGCCGATTATGAACTGGAGAAAAGTGAAGGCATCATTGTGGAACAAGTGATACGTCCGACGGGTTTATTGGATCCGCCGATTGAAGTACGTCCTGTGCACAATCAGGTAGATGATCTTTTAGAAGAAATTCAGAAAATCATCGAGAGAAAAGAGAGGATACTCGTCACCACACTCACGAAAAGAATGGCGGAAGAATTGGCCAAGTACATGACAAAATTGGATATCCGTTGCCGTTATATCCACAGCGAGGTAGAAACATTAGAACGGGTAGAAATTTTACGTGATTTACGTCTGGGTGTGTTTGATGTGCTCATCGGTATTAATTTATTAAGGGAAGGATTGGATTTACCCGAAGTATCGCTCGTCGCCATCCTCGACGCAGACAAAGAAGGATTTTTGAGATCCAATCGCTCGCTCACACAAACCTCCGGAAGAGCAGCAAGAAATTTAAATGGGAAAGTCATCATGTACGCTGAAAAAATCACCAACAGCATGCGACAAACCATCGAAGAAACCGAGCGAAGAAGAATCAAACAAATGGCCTACAACGAAGCGCACGGAATGGTTCCTACAGCGCTCAACAAAGCCAAAAGCGGCATCTATTCTCACCTCGAAGGCAAGAGCGGAAATCTTTCAAAAGCCTATTTAGAAAAAACCGAAATTAATGTGGCCGCCGATCCCATCATTCAATTCATGACCAAGGAACAGCTCGACAAAACCATCGTCACCGCGCGCAAAAACATGGAGAAATCGGCAATCGAACTCGACTTCATCGAAGCCGCCAAATTCAGAGACGAATTCTACGCATTAGAAAAATTAAGAGAAGAAAAATACGGTAAAGTATAATGAGCTCCACCCTCCTCATTCTTAGCATATGCCTCTATATTTTTTCGATGATGGCATCACTTTTATTAGGCATGGCTTCCAAAAAATTCTCCGAAAAAGCAATTCGGATCCCCTTACTCTTCCACGTAATTATTTTACTCATCACACTTTTTTTAACACTCAGCAATCACAGCAGCTGCTCTTATTTCATGCTCTTTAGTTTCTGCAGCGCCACTTTACTTAGCATTTGGGTTTTAAGAAAAAAAACATCTTCCCTGCCCTTAAAAATCTACTTCTCCCTCCCACTCTTCAGCATCCTATTATTCATCTACTCTCCCGGCCGACTCATGCACATCATTACCGGAAACAACAATGTATATCGAGAAGAAATCAAAATTGACTTAAGCGATAATTACTTCCTCATCGAGCAAAGAAATTTATTCTCCGCTGCCCAAGATTCCAGCAAATACAAACTCATCAAACAAAGCGGCTTTTACAAAAAAACATTAGCTCGAGATATTTTTGTTGATGATTCCATTGTGAGTGGGAAATTGATCAAGTATGATGAGGATACTGCTATTGTGGAATTGTTTTTTGAGAATGATTCTGTGGGGAGGGTGGGTTTGAAACCGGGAATGAAAAGTAAGGGAATTAAGAAGGGGAAGGAATAGATAGAAGCCGCACTTGCCCTGAGCTGACTTCACTGAGCTTCTCGAAGTGTGTCGAAGGGAGCTTCAAGCCTCAAGCTTTTTTAGCCTCAAGCTTTTTTAGCTTCAAGCTTTTTTCGAAGCGCCAGCCTCAGTGATCCTCCATGACTCCATGACGCTACATGTAAGCAGAGCCAATCAACAATTTGACTTTAAGAAAAATTAATTTAGGCGACGTCCTACATATCCGTGGCAAAAAAAATGAAACAATACTAGGGTTCTATTTCTAGATTCAATCAGCAGATCTGTAAATCTGTAATCATCCGTATATCTGTAAATCTGTACTCACCCGTAGATCCATAGATCCGTACATCCGCATCTATCATTAGATCCAGTAGCAATCTAAAAACAATCTATTTATGAAATATCTCCTAAATAATGAATCTAGCATGAATCCATTTGACAAAATGCTTCAAATCACCTATTATTGTAAGATGCAAAATCGTATGAAAAAAATTAGCCTTTGGGTCCTACTTGTGATGATGACCGGAATTGTTTCAGCACAATCCAACGCTTCGGAAATTTGGCTGTTGGATATTGTAAAAAAGGACAATAAAACCATCGCCACCAACCCGTACCAAATGACTCAAAACGATTATTACGATAACCAACCCTGCTTTTCTGCCGATGGACAATTTTTATATTTTGTAGCGCGTCCCGATACCATCCAAAGCGATCTTTACGAATTCAACATCAAGAAAAAGATCATGCGTCAGATTACCAATACTCCCGAGAGCGAGTACCAACCCCAATTGATGCCGTATGCCAAGGATAAAATTTCGGCTGTGGTGGTAGAGATGGAAGGTGCGCAGAAATTATACGAGATGAAATTGGATGGCAGCAATTTAGAATTGTTGATGCCTAATGAAGATTCACTCGCTTACTATTGCTGGATCAACGACACCACTTCAGGAGCTTTTATGCTCAATGGCGCTGGCGGTACTTTGCATCAGTATGACATGATTCCCCAACAAAGTATTATTTTGATGGAAGGCGGTTTTGGTAGATGCCTCAGCGTTATACCCGGCACCATCCTATTTACCTACGTTCAAAAAGGAAGCGAGGGCAAAAATACAATGATGAAATACGACATGACCACCGAAGAGCGTATGCCGATGTTTGAAATGCTTCCGGGTGTTGAAGATTATTGCTGGGGTCCGAACGAGATGATTTACGCTGCCGACAATGGCGTATTGTTTATGCTTGATTCCAAAGTAGAAGGCGCGAAATGGATGCCCATCGGTGATTTCTCCGAGAACATCGGATTCTTTTATCGTTTAGCCATCAATAAGACGGGAGATAAAATGGCGATCGTCACTTACAAGGGAGAGAAACCTTAGTTTTAATTCAGAATTAGGAATTCAGAATTCAGAATTGGTGCTCACTTAGCGGAGTCTGAAATCTATCGGAAGAAGTGAGATTTTTTTGAGTAAAAACAAAACAGCGAAAATCAGTTAAATCAGCAAAATCCGTGTTCTCCTGCTAATCTTATTTTGATATTTTCATTGTTGGTATTGGAGAATTCTATTCATGAATAAACATTATGATTTTATACTACGCGGGCAGGGCATCGCAGGCAGTTTACTCGCTTGGTTTTTGAAGCAGCGTGGAAAAAATATTTTAGTCGTTGATCCCAACAAAGAAAACACAAGCTCGCGCGTAGCAGCTGGCATGATACATCCAGTAACTGGTCGACGCATTGTAAAATCGTGGAATGCTGATGTATTTATTCCTTTTGCGCGTGCTACCTATCAAAACATCGAAGACAAACTCGCCGATAAATTTTTCGAAGAGTATCCTGTATTGGAAATTTTTAAAGATACCGGCCACCGCAACGACTGGGCCGGACGCAGCGCCAACGAAGGCATGCAAGAATATGTGAAAGGAGAATGTCCGCCCGAGAGCATTCCAAACGGCGTTAAAGCCCCCGAGGGTGGACGCTGGGTAGTTAACGGAGGTTGGCTCGACACCCGCCGCTTTCTCGACGCCATACAGCGTTATTTAAAGCAAAGTGAAAGTTTCTTAGAAGACAGTTTACATTACGAAGAAGTACAATTCGAAAGCGAGCGTGTACTTTGGAAAAATTACAGCGCCACAAAAATCATTGACTGCAGCGGCTCGGCCGCCATTGCACATCCCCTCTTCGCGCATTTGCCCTTCAAACCTTGCAAGGGCGAGATGTTACAAATTAAAGTGGAAGGATTACCCAAAGACATCATTCTGCACAACAGCATCAAAGTAATTCCCTTGGGCGGCTACCAATACCTCTGCGGCGCCACCTACGACTTCAACAACATCAACGAAGAAACAACCGAAGAAGGAAAATTAAAAATCACCGAAGCTTTAGAAAAAATAATCAGTGTCCCCTACTCCATCAGCGCACACCGCGCCGCCATTCGTCCGAGCACGATTGACAGAAAACCCATCGCCAGCGTACATCCGGAATTTCCGTCACTTTATATTTTCAATGGCTTGGGGAGCAAGGGGGTGATGATGGGGCCGAGTATTGCGAATATGATTGCGGAAAGTTTAGTGAGTCAGGATGAATTTGGGGAAGAATTAAAAATGTTTATAATTTGAAAATGGAATCAATTTGAAAATTTGAAAGTGGTCTAATTTGAAGATCCGTATTATTCAAATGTTTTAATTATCCTTTAAGTTTTTTCTTTCTAAAATACAAGTGGATATTCTTCTTGAATCATTTTTCTCTTGATTCTATGACTTTCAAATGTCCAATTCCATAATCCGAAAATATTTCATCGAGGAGTTCCTTCTTGAAATCTGAGCTTCCAAGCAAAATAGTTGAAAATACTTCGATGCGATCGTCAACGCTTAGATGATTCAACATATCATCATCACGAAAAAAGTTCATGAAATCTTCGCGGGTAAAATTGGGGTGGGGGGGCATGGGATGATTTTATTTTTTCAATTATTAGATTGCAAATTAAAACTGGTCTTTTGAAATTCCATTCAAGCAAAAGTATTAAGTCAAGTCAAATTTAAAGAGCCGAGACAAATATCCCTACTACATTTAATTCACTTGTTTCATCTTTTTTTAGAACTATATCTTTATACGAATCCAAATAAGACAATGGCTTCAAGATTATTTCTTCGTGAGACCAAGTTTCTGACCCTATAGCTTTTTTACTATGATATTCCTTTATAGTTAATCCAGCTCCGAAATCCGAATCTTGAATTTTAATATGTTGTACTAAAACTATCTTTCCCTCTCTTGAACCACCTGGATCTTTTTTAAATAAACACCATGAATCGTTTAGAATTTTCTTATTCATGGAATCACCAACAACTTTACAAACAAAATAATCTTTGCTAGCTGTATATTTCTTTGGCAATTGTATCCATTCAATTTCATCGACCTGTTGTTTTTCACTAAAATTTCCTGCTGCTACACTAATGTCATAGATAGGGACACTATTTACATATGGCTTAACCTTATCCCTCGATAAGATTTTAAAAGGCAATTTCTTGATAGTCCCAGCAGTAGATTTTTTAATTGGCTTTGTAGGTTTCTCTACCAAATCTCCTGCGGTGATGTAATTATACAAGGAACTTTCAACAGGTGTTTTCAATTCGAAAATAAGTTTCACAACTGGAACTCTTTCTTTTTTATCATTTTCGATTGTTGTGTCTTCAAATGAATTATCTATTGGTTTTACATCACCCATGTAATAAAAATCTGTTCCTTCTCCATTATGTTTCTTTATAAAAAAAGGGATTCGCAAAGTGTCATTATGATTTCTAATACTAATTATGTCTTTACTTGAGAGTTTACGATTAGGTTTCGAATACCACAAAAACTTCGAATTATTTAGAAACATTTCAGGAAACTTAGTTGAAGCTGCAATGTCTTCTTCCTTATGATAGTTGACAAAAATTGGACAAGTATTAAAACTAATTTTATATCCAAAAACATTTCCACTTTCATTTACTTTCCAATTCAAAATACGACAAACATCTTTTCTAGAATATTTTTGATATAAAATAAAGCCACCAATATACTTTTCCTTTTGGAAATTGAAATTGAAAGTAGATAATGCATAAGCAAGAGCATCTTCCAGATACCTTTTGAATTCAACATTTTTTAAATTAAGAATAAAATCGTCGCTAAGTTTCATAAAATCATTCTCGATATAAACTATGTCTTTGGGTTTTCGAACAAACTGGAAATTAATATTCCGAACACATGAATTCGAAGTTGCTTCTGAAATATTTATTTCAAATTTATCCTTCAAAATCCAACTAAATTCACCTATGCTAAGTTTATTTGCACTGAGTAGTTCTTGTAAAATCACTACCTCTTCCACTCGTACGCCATTCGCTATTTCTGTAGAAAATAATTCCAACAAATCTCTTTGCTGTGCCGTCAATTGTTGGAACAAACTATCCTCCTGAGAAACCAAAAAATTAAAATACGATTTGGAGTAAGTTACATATTGAAAAGGATCTCGTGCCCCTTGTTCAATAAAATCCATCATCATAGGAATTCTGCCAAGTCGAAATTTCAAAAGTTGATAATCTTGCACCAAATCCTTTTTCAAAGACAGATTAGCTTTATCAATAGACTCAAATATTTTCTTCATCGAAAACTCGTCGAAGTTAATTGTTGATGCCCCTGGTATAAGACTACTCCCGCTCGCCATCAATTTTCGTAAAGTATCTTTGTTGTAAGTAGTGTCGCCGTACAAAGCGATAGGAACCAAATAATTATTACTATAGTTGCCTATAAAGTCTATTACCGTTAAATATTCTTTCCCTTTAACCTTTCTTAATCCACGTCCCAACTGTTGAACAAAGACAATAGCAGATTGAGTTGGACGCAATAAAATAATTTGATTTACACTTGGGATATCTACTCCTTCATTGAAAATATCAACTGTAAATATATAGTCCAATTTGTCCTTAATTGAATCCGATTCCAATCTATTTATGGCAGCAGAACGTTCTTCATCTGAGTTTCCTCCTGTTAAAGCCAATGTACTAAACCCCCGGCTATTAAAACTCTTGGAAAGTGAAAGGCATTCTTCAATGCTAGAACAAAAAATTAGACCTCGTACGATTCCTGTATCACAACCATACAACTTTGCATTTTCAATGACTCTATCAACTCTTTCTCTTGAAGTTAATCGATTGAAGTCAGTTTTGTCGTCCAAAACTTCACCATTAACAGCAATATCTGTAATTCCAAAATAGTGAAAAGGGCTCAACATATCTTCTGCCATTGCTTTGTGTAACCGAATCTCATAAGCGATGGTATGATCGAACATTCCGAAAATATCAAATCCATCAGTCCGCTCTGGTGTCGCAGTCATTCCTAAAATAAACTTAGGTTTGAAATAACCCATAATTTTTTTATAAGAGTCGGCTCCTGCGTGGTGGCTTTCATCGATAACAATATAATCAAAATGATCCGGTGAGAATTCATTTAAATGAGCGTCCTTAGAAATCGTTTGCACTGTAGAAAAAATGAATTCACTATCTTTTTCCTTATGATTTCCGGAATAAAACCCCATTGATTTATTTTTTCCAAAAACCGTTTTAAAGGTTTTCATGGCAGCCTCGGCAATATTTTTTCTATGAACAACGAATAAAAATTTACCCGGATTAAATTTATAAGCATCAAAAGCAGACAAGAATGTTTTACCCGTTCCTGTAGCAGATATCAATAAAGCTTTCGATTTACCAGCAGCTCGAATATCCTCAAGGTTCCTTAAGGCTATATTTTGCATTTCATTAGGAATTACCTTTCTTCCTATTGAACTCTCTAGTGTTTCAGTTTGTAAATAATAGAATTCTCTATGTTTATGATAAATAACTTCGTACTCGTAAATAAATTCATCATTTACAACTTGCGCTCTATCAAATTCGTTTTGAAAAACGCTTAAAGCATTACAAATAATGTAACTGTCAAATGTAGCTGAAACCTTCAAATTCCACTCTTTATTCACACATAAGGCATTTGCAGTAAGGTTGCTACTTCCAATTATTAAATCATGCAATTTATCATTCCTAAATAAATACCCCTTAGAATGAAAGTTCCCTTCCACTGAAATTTTCAATTCAATATTATCAAACAAAAGAAGTTTTTTCAATGCCTCGGGCTGACTAAAATTCAAATATTGGGACACTAAAACTTTCCCCTTTACTCCCTTCTTCTGAAGCTCAAGAAGTGTGTTCATAATAGTAGCAATACCACTCGTAGTTACAAAAGCCACTGAAATCCAAAACTCATTACAATTTTTCAACTCCCAATCTATGGTTGACAAAACCTTTTTACCTGCCTCCCTATCGTTGGTCAATAATTCCGGGCGATATTCAAAACTTGAAACAATAGATTTATCAATAAAACCAGTCTGCAAACTTTGAAGTAAAGAACTTTTAACTTGCTCCATCTACGCTTTCATTAACATTTCTACAATCGGAACATCCGCAGCAGCCCAATCCAAGCCCATCAATTTATCTTTAGCCAACCATTTGTAATCAATATGCTCCGTTAACTCCAAATCCCTACTTTCAGTACTACAAAGAAAAGCATGCATAGTCAAATAAAAATCGGGGTATTCATACTCTACTGTAATCAACTCTTTCAGAGGTACAATAGTCATCTTCAATTCCTCTAGAACCTCCCTTTTAATAGCATCCTCTCTCGTTTCTTCTTCTTCCATTTTACCACCTGGAAATTCAAATTTCTCAGAAATGTAAGAGTACTTATTCTTACCGCGTTGGACCACTAATATTTCATTTTGGTTCATGATTACCGCAGCGACGACTTCTACTTTTTTCATAGGATGAAAATAGGAAAATAATGGCAGACTCTTCTTTTCTAGAATTAAAGCCCAGAAAAGTTTTTTCTGCAATTCTTTTCAGAAGTAATTATTGCATATTTATCCCATTCACTTGCAAATACACATTTTCCACCAGCTGTATGCATGGCATTATGAAAACCACCTATACCAGCAAAGAGGTCTATGAATTTAAATTTCTCTTTAGTCTTTTTAATTGCCATCTATTTTGTTTGTGTTGAAAGTTCGTAAATTTTATACCAATAAAAAAACGCTTCGGGATTAGACTTTTTAAACTTATTCAGTTTTGTATTTTCTTCTTCAAAAAACCAGCCTAGAAATAACACAATGATGATAACCCAAAAAACTGTTTTCCAAAATTTCGTATTTCATGCTTCAACATATAAAGTAAAATTCTGCTGCAAAATTATTAAGTAATGTAATCAAACTATCCTGTTATACTTTTTACGTATAATTCGAGTTCTTTTTTAGCACTTTCAATTTCTTGCAAAATACTTTTTCTACCCATTTCGATATTGAGGTTTAAGTTACTTTTTTCTATATCCAAGGTTTTATTAAAAAGTCTTTCAATTGTTGGTCTAACTTCTTCCAGCTTCAGGTAACCGCAAAAAAAACCCAAATGTTTTGACCTATAACTCATGTCAAAATTGACAAAAGAGTCGCGCACCCAACCGTGCTCATATATATGTTTTTTATATAACACAATATCATTATACACCTCTCCAATTTCAATAAACTCGCAGGCTAAAACTTCTCTTCCCTCACCGTCCAGTAAGCCATAAAAATGAGTCTGTCTATTTAACATAAATAAACTCACCTTTGCAAATCCATTATTATAAATTGAAGCAGATTTGTATTTAGCTGGAACGATAATTTCATCATGCGCATTTTTATATCCGAATAGTCTTTCGAAATTACAATTTTCAGCTACAAATGGAACTAATTCTGGATTAACTCTCGGTTCATTATGCTTTGGAATATCTGCTATGATTGTATCTATATTTAATAATTTCCCTTCGAAAGTAAAATACATTTTTTGCGAATTCTTTTCTACAATCGAATATCCATTATCAAAATCAGAAGCCTCAGTAAAAATCGGATCGGTTAAAAACACAAAGCAATTAAGTTTAGCTTTTCCTCCAAAAAATAAGATGATTTCATTTACACTCATTAATGCATACCTTAACTCCTCAATTACTTTAATTAATCTTTGGTAATGAAATGCTAGTAATTTTTGATGCTTATTCCTATATTCAAGTCTGTATGCTTCTGCAGAAAGGGTTTCTTCATATTCAAGTAATTGTTTAAGTGAGCATTTTTGTTTTAAGGCATTCTCTCTATTCTCGAACAACTCACTATACTTTTCTTGCATTTTTTTAAGTTTTTCTTCCAGAATAAAATGCAAGAGTGGACTTGTAATTTTGTTTGCGAATGAATCAATTTCAATTTTTAATTCTTTGATTTCCTCAGAAAAAATCAAAGGGTTCTCCAATTCGAAATCAAGGATAAAAACTACATCTTCTTGTATTTTAATTTTCTCCAACTCAATATTCAAGCTACTAATCTCTTTTTTCATTTCGTTTCTTTCCATAGCAGAAAATGCGCGGCCTGGCTTTTTTACTTTACACGTCAAGTCTTTTAGACGTAAAATAATTTCATCTTTCTTGAAAACACTCACTTGATTAATAGTTTAACGGTTAAATAATTCTCAACTTTATTTATACACTAATCATTACTTAAAATTTTACTCCGTATAAAGTCTCTCCTCTCTAATATTCTGGAATTCTACGTGCGAACTATTTGCTAGTCATTCCAAATTCAAATCTATGTAATTCAAGATATTCTTGATTATATATACTAAGGTTTTTAATTTTCTCATCTCCTGTAACACCTATTTTTTTATATGCATTCAACTCGATTTCATCTGAAAGTAAAATCTTACCATTATTTTCAAAACTTATTATATGTCGATCAAATAAAGCATCGTAAGTTGGTGACAAAAGAATCCCATTGTGCACATCCATTCGCTGATTATCATTAGCTTTCGCCCAGGGTAAAATATGGGAAGCAATGAGCACTTCTAATTCCTTAAATCCTGTAACAGCACATTGATACTCCCAACGATGAATTATTCTTTTTCGGTAAGCCCCTTGACCAACTCTAGAAGTTACCAATCCTTTTCTTTCCGTTACGTTAGGCAATATTGTTTCCAATTGAGTTAAAGGTATTTCAGCCGCTATATTAGTAAACAGGCCGGGTTGAACCGGTATAAATGCTCCCATTCTTTTGAAAAAGAACTTAATTCCAATTCTCATATTTCCAGAAGTATCATGTGTTTCGAATATATCTGCATCAAAAAATTCAACTTCACATTTAAAACGTACAAATCCTTTACCCTCACTTTCAAAAAGAAACACCCTTTTTCCATTTAGTAGATGATCTCTTAAAGCGAGATTTCCTCTTGTAAACTTCATATCACCAGCTTGACCTTCTCCCGTATAAGTAAATACACTTGGGTTGTCCCAACCATCCTTGTATCCATGTTGATGTCCTGATTTCCCAGAAAAAATAAAAATATAAGGGTAGTTGGATGACGGACAAATACCCGCTTGCCAGTTTCCACCAAATACGGCGTGAATGTCGGCCCTGCGGTTATAAATTTGATTTGGAATGAAGGGTAATTTTTCCACAAACTCATAATTTAATAATACATAAAGTTACTTTTTAAACAACTCAAATATAGCCCGATTACCGTTTCCATCAAAATAGTTTAAAGGAGAAATTTGTAGGATAACTATGGAACGTGCTTTTAATAGCGGACCTACCCTTCTACCAGCTCTGGGAACGCTGATTTGGGATTACAGATTAGGATATTACGGATGTTGGATTCTAAGGATGCTGGATTATACTGATAGGAAAATCCTACACAATAAAAACTTCGATTCTCCTTTGAATAAATACAATATAAACAGTTTTGATTGGAAAGGAAGGAGTGGCGAGTGGCCCGTTGCCGATTCTCTATTCTTGAAGCTGCTCATAACTCATAACTCCCGGCTAATTTCACGAAAAGACCAATAGCCTTTAGCCTTGAAGCTTGAGGCTCAAAAAAGCCATTTCCATTTCTTAAAATGTCTCTGCATTTCTCTTTCTACTTGGTCAAAATCTGGCAAATTATGTATTTGTTCACTCATGGAATTTTTCCAACGCCCTCCATATTGAGGTAGGCGTTCGGCTAATTTTTTTGGAAAATCGAGCGGATTTATTTCTTTGCTTTTACACTTCAGCTCAAATTCTCGGGTATAAAAACTAAGCTCCATTCCTTGCTGCTCTAATAAATACCATAGGTCGTAAAAATCACGAGCTTGCATTCTTTGCATGACCGAACGCAATTTTTCTACCAATACTTCCTCTAAAGGATAACACAAAAGTTGATGGCCATCTATGTCGGAATAGTCAATCAAAGCATTTTTCATTACCGGATCAAAAACTAATTGTTCGTTTCTGGAAATATCAATCTTCACTCGCTTGTTATTACCCAACCCACCCAGCGGACCGATGTAGCTGATGTAAAAATTGATGTTACCTTCCTCATGTTCCTTGTTATTTACTATTTCAAATGCTATGTTAGCTTCCTCTTTAATGTATTCGAAGCTTTTATTGAACCATTCAAAAATCTGCTCGTTATTGATCCCATTATCTAGTAATGTGAAATCAAGGTCTTCGGAAAACGGTAATTTTCAAAATATATTTTCTTCAAAACTGTACCTCCCTTGAAGACAAAAATTGAGGAAAGCTGCTGAAGTTTTGAAATACCTTTCAGAATCCATGAAAGCATATAGTCTTTTTCAATCTGCAGGTCTCGAACTCCAGCTACTCTAGCCTTTTTCTGTATCTCTCCAGGTTTAATCATGTGTACATCGCAGATTTAATAGTTTCTGAATCTAGATTCTGCTGAATGCTCCATTTACTTATTCTCTTGCCTGCTTTGGGAAGTTCTGTGTCTAAAACGACATAGGATGCCGTTTTTACTTTTTGTAATTCATCAATGATTTTATGTTTGATGCCAAGTGTTTCCAAAAGAAAACCCAATCGCTTTATTACCGCTTGCGAATCAAATTTTATTGCGTAATCTAATAGATTTTCATAATTAATTTTATCTTTAGAAAGATATATAGCTCGAGCTATTTCAACAATACCGCCTGCATAATCAGGTTTAAATAAACAGTCGATAAATGTTTTTTCTAGGTCGGAGCAAAGTACTTTATTGAAGTTGTCAATCCAGATTTTTTTCGCTCCAAAAAAATGTTTCTTGTTATGATAAATAAATTGAAAGGAAACATTTTTGATTTTTATTTCTGATGGTCGAATTTGTTTGAATACTACTATTTGTTCTTTTAAAGATGGTTGCGTAATAAGATTATGAATTTGCAAAGCAGAATAATATCCGATATAATGTTTACTCTCATTGACAATATGTTCGACCATCAAATGCCAATCGGGCATAAAGGTTTCAGCATTCGCTTCATAAGGAATGATGTTATAAACTCCATCTTTCAAACGCATAAGAAGTCCACGTTTAGTCATGTCACTGAGCAACTCTCGCAAAGCACTTTCTTTTGAATCCGGCAATGCCTTCTTGGCTTCATTATATCCAAAGTAGGTGACGTTCTGTTCGTTAAAATACGACAAAATTTCACTCGATTGCTTTGAAATATATTTATTCTTCATAGTAACAATATCAGGTTAAACCTGACAAAAAAGATACGCAAGATCATTAAAATGGTTGCCTTTCATGAAAAATAATTATCTTTCATAGTAAAATAATCAGGATTAACCTGATATTAAAGATATGAAACACCATGAATAATACGAGCTAAAATTGTAATTTATTGACCATAGATCACTTATGATCTAATAATCAAACATAAAAAATCATCACCATTATGAATATGGCGAAGCCATCGGTGCCTGCCTACTGCATTAGGTTCCATTAGCTATGTGTTATGAGTTTTGAGTGATGAGCTTGGCTTCAGTAAAAATTAATAGGAAGTCAACCTATTTCAGGCTAAGACGGAGAATCGATTATCTCCAATAGGCGAGTGAAGCTTAAACGACTAAAGTATTTTTACCAATATTGTATGCGTAAAGAGACGCTGGCAAGTAATGGATGCTGATGGAGGACTCTTCCTGCTTTCCAAATTTGTCGATGCTGGTGCAGAGTGCTTCTTTTAGATTATTTTCTTTGCAAAAACTTAGCAGACTTTTTAATTCTTTGGGCTTTTGAAAATAGCGATTGCTCCACTTGATTTCTACGGCCCAATCTACTTTGTTGGTTTTTTTGCTGATGTTGATGAGGTCTACCTCTCCGTTTTTCCATCGTGCATAGTGTGGAATGAAGGAGGTGCGCTGAAGCCACTGGGAAAATATGGCAGTTTCTACCATGGAGCCCATTCCGTCAGACTCTGCAGTGATGGGTGAAAATAAGGCGCTGCGTAAACTCGGATTCGTGAGGTAGATTTTGAAGAAATTTTCTCGTTGGAATTTACCGGCTTTTTGATCTACTCTTTTTACTAGGTGCACTAAGAAGGCAGCCTCTAAATAGGAGATATATTGTCGAATTAAATTTTTCCGCACTCCGGAGTTTTTACTCAACTCGTCTAAACTGCATTCCTGTCCGCTATTCCAAGCAATGGTGGTGAAAAGAGAATTGAGTTCCTGGACATTCTGGATGCCGTAGAGCCCGGGTAAATCGCGAAGTAATACTTTGTCGATGATGTCGGCACGCATGTATCGCCCGGGGTTTTGTTGAATCTCCGCATTGAATATCACTTCGGGATAGCCACCAAAATTGATGTACTGTATGAATTGGCGATTCAGCTCCTGTATATTGGGAGAAGTGGAAAACTTGGCGATGTTTCCTTTCCATTCTATGGTATCGTCTACAATGAGTGCGTCTAATTTTTGCAGATGGATGTACTCGTAAAAAGTGAGTGGAGGTAACATAAATTCGGTAAAGCGACCTGCCCCACTCTCCTGGCTTTTTAACTTCAATGCTGCCGCTGCCGAACCACTAACAATACATCGCGTTTGCTTGTAATCATCAACCAATGATTTTAAGTGTATTTCCCAATTCATCAAATATTGAATCTCATCAAAGAAAATATACCAACCTTCCGGATCAGTATTACCCGTGGCTTCTCGTGCCATTGAGAAAATACTCTCTAGTGGAATAGCATTGTAGATTGGCGTATCGATAGAAACAAAAAGTATTTTTTGTGGTGATATCCCATCCTTAATGAGTTGCTGTATTACTTGATAAATCAATACCGTCTTGCCTACTCGCCTCGGACCCATTAACACATTGGCGCGATGAACAGTCGATTGCTTCACCAAAGGATAAAACAATTTAAAATACAGGCGAGGCTGAAAGGCACGATAAAATTCGTCCAATTGCCCATTGATCCACCAAGGATTTTCAAATTGAAGTCGGGCTTTAATTTGAGCTTCAGAAAACGGGTAAAGTGTCATAACAGCACAAATATAGTCATATAAGGTATAAATAAAAAGCTTAAATGACTAAATTTTGGCAAATAAGAAAATATCGTTATAAATTAATGCTTATTTGTTCTTTTTGGGCGATTCATGGGCCACTGATCAAATATCACCATACCGCCGCGGCGGGATGGTGATGATTTTTTAAGTTTGAATATCAGATCATAATTGATCATCACCATCATAAAAATCTGTGTTCCATCAAGCGACTAAACCTTGCCCTTTAAAAACTCCCCGGTAACCGACTTCTTCGATTTCACCATATCTTCCGGAAGTCCTTCAAAAACCAAATGCCCGCCTTTGTTTCCGCCTTCAGGACCAAGGTCGAGGAGCCAGTCGGCGCATTTGATGACTTCGAGGTTGTGCTCGATGACGATGAGGGTGTTGCCGTTTTTTACGAGTGCGTCGAAGGCTTTTAATAGCTTTTTGATGTCGTGGAAATGGAGGCCCGTAGTGGGTTCGTCGAAGATGAACAAGGTGTTGGTGGCGTAAGTTCCTTTGCCTAAAAAACTGGCGAGTTTGATGCGTTGAGCTTCGCCTCCACTGAGGGTGGATGAGCTTTGACCTAAGCGGATGTACCCTAAACCAACGTCGGCGAGGGGCTGTATTTTGTTGCTTATTTTTTGGTGGAGACTTTTGTACTTGCCCGGCCCCGCATCTACCGCAAAGAATTCTAAAGTTTCATCAACGGTGAGGTTGAGAATGTCGAAGATGCTGTTTCCACGGTACTCGACTTCCAAAATGTCGGACTTAAAGCGCTTGCCTTTGCAGTGCTCGCACTTGAGGTGGATGTCGGCCATGAATTGCATCTCAACGGTGATTTCGCCTTCGCCTTGGCAAACGTCGCAGCGTCCGCCGTCAACGTTGAAGGAGAAGTGCGAGGGTTTGAGTCCACGCGTGCGAGCCAAAGGTAAATCGGAATAAAGATTACGAATTTCATCGTAGGCCTTGATGTAGGTAACCGGATTGCTGCGCGAAGATTTCCCAATGGGATTCTGGTCGATCATCTCAGCCGAAAGGATGTCTTTGTAATCGCCGCCAAGCTGGTCGAAGTTGCCGGTGCTCTCGCCGTAACTACCCAATATTTTCTTGATGGCGGGATATAAAATCTTTTTTACGAGTGATGTTTTCCCTGATCCACTCACGCCCGTCACTACAGTCATGATGCCCATGGGAAATTTCACGTTCACATTTTTGAGGTTGTTTTCACTGGCGCCTTTTATTTCGATGTATTTTTTCCATCGTCGGCGTTGTGCCGGCAATTCAATTTCCTCGAGTTTGTTGAGGTAACGTGCGGTCAGACTTTCTTTTTCCTTGAGTAAATCTTTAAAATTGCCCTGAAAAACTAACTCACCACCGTGTGTACCTGCCATCGGCCCAATATCGATGAGTTGATCTGCCGCACGCATAATTTCTTCGTCGTGCTCAACGATGATGACCGTATTACCCACCTCTTGCAAAGCTTTCAACACCTTGATCAATCTGTGGGTATCGCGCGGGTGCAAACCGATGCTGGGCTCGTCGAGAATGTACATGGATCCCACGAGCGTACTTCCTAATGATGTGGCCAAATTGATGCGTTGCGATTCGCCTCCACTGAGGGTATTGCTAAGTCGGTTGAGGGTGAGATAACCCAGCCCCACATCATCCAAAAATTGCAAACGACTTAATATCTCTGTGAAGATGCGTTTACCCACACTCGCATCGTTTTCATTGAGCTGAATATTTTTGAAGAACTCGAGATTCTCGCTCACTGGTTTCAGAACAATATCTGTGACCGAGTGCTTGTTTATTTTGATGTAATTGGCATCGGCACGCAAACGCGTTCCTTGGCATTCGGGACATAAAGTTTTGCCTCTGAAACGGCTCAACATTACTCGGTATTGAATTTTATAAGTCTGCTCTTCGAGATGTTTAAAGAAATAATTTAATCCCTTAAAATATTGATTTCCTGTCCAGATAATTTCCTTTTGCGCGGTTGTTAAATCGTAATAAGGTTTGTGCACCGGAAAGTTAAATTGATAGGCACTCATTATGAATTTATCGTTCCATGTTTTCATCTTCTCCCCTTTCCAACACACGATGGCACCGTCGTAAACACTCAGACTCTTATCAGGAATTACGAGGTCCGCATCAATACCGATGACCGAGCCAAAGCCTTCGCAGCGCTTGCAGGCGCCGTAAGGATTGTTGAAGCTGAAGAGATGCACGCTAGGCTCCTCGAAGCTCATACCATCGAGTTCAAATTTGTTCGAGAAATCGTATTCGATAGGGCTTTGGTCTTCGTGCAATTGGAACACTCTACAGATGCCTCCACCCTCGTTAAAAGCAGTTTGTACCGAATCGGCCATACGCGCCAAAAGTTCTTCTTCGGGTTCGGCATTCATCGCAATACGATCCACGAGTAGGAAATATCCGGGAATGGGCTCAGCAAAAACGGGTTCGCCAATTTCTACATTCATTTTCTTTTTAGATGATTTTTTCGCAGCAGTTTTCTTCGCCGCCATTTTTTTGGCCGGCTTCACTCCTACTTCTGCCTCCACGGGCTCGAGTAGAAATTCTTCGATGTCCTTGGTTTCACCATCCACCAGCAAACGCGTAAATCCTTTTTGCAAAAGCGAATTAAGTATTTCAGTAAAATCTCTTCCGGGAGTACTAAGCAAAGGTGTGGTAATGAGATAACGGCCTTCACGAAAATTCACGATGAAGTCGACCACATCGCTCACATTGTGTTTTTTCACTTGTTCACCGGAGATGGGTGAATAGGTTTTTCCGATACGTGCGAAAAGAAGTTTGATGTAATCGTAAATTTCAGTGCTAGTTCCCACCGTAGAGCGTGGATTGCGGGAAATTACTTTCTGCTGGATCGCCACTGCCGGCGAGATGCCGAGGATGTAATCTACTTCGGGCTTATCCATACGTCCGATGAACTGACGAGCATAGGAAGAAAGACTCTCCACATACCGGCGCTGCCCCTCGGCATACAAGGTATCAAAGGCCAGTGATGATTTTCCCGAACCACTCAATCCGGTGATCACCACAAACTTATTGCGAGGAATGGCCACATCCAAATGTTTCAAATTATGCATGGCGGCGCCTTTGATAATGATAAAATATCGCGGATCGAGTGAGCTAATGTCGGGGCTTTTGAAGGGCATCTTGGCTATTCGCTTAAATTGGAAACGGACGGCAAAACTATGGTTTTTTTTAACCACGGCGTGTACGAAGGCTTCATAGAGGCCTCAAAATACATAGTCCGAAGTGTTTAATTCTACTGATTGTGAACAGAAATTGTGCTCTTTGTGAATTTCTCTGAGATCGCTTTGGTAAAAATGAAAATACTATTTAGTTGATAGCACAGCTCCGTAAGCCCCACTCTCAACTCAAAAAAGCTACTTCTTCCACTTCAAAGAACAACCAATTGCCTTCGTCGTATTCACAGTTACTTCCTTGCCTTCCAAAATTTGGTCGACAGCATTTTCGACGTATTTCTTTTTTACTTCTGAGGGCTCGTCGGTATTGTCGTCGATAGCGCCAACATAACGCAGGAACATGTCATTTTTTACTTTCTCTACCACAAAAACATGGGGTGTGCGAGCTGCTCCGAAGAGTCGGGCGACCACCTGATTTTCATCGTAGAGGTAATTAAAGTTGAAGTTTTTCTCAGCAAAACGTTTGATCATCTCCTCGTAAGAATCATCGGGTGAAACTACCTTGTCGTTGGAATTAATGGCCACTACCGGGAATTTCTTGGACTGATACTTTGCCTGAAGTGCTATGATGCGATCTTCATAAGCAATGGAGAAAGGACAATGGTTGCAGGTAAACACGATGATATAGCCTTTCATGTCCTTCATATCGGAAAGGGATACCATGAGACCGCTGGTGTTTTTTAGAGAGAAATCGCCTACGACATCGCCAATTTTATAGCCCTGACTAAATGCTGAGTTTGAGGAACCGAGCATCAATAGTCCAATTAAGTAGGTGCTAATTCTATTTAATAATTTCATGGTAAATATGATTTAATAAGGTTTTTCAATTCATCGTAACTCAACTCCCCTTCGTGAAATGTACGGGTTTTGGATTTTGGAGAGATGACTAATGTGGAAGGCAATGAGCCTTGCCATCCAGGTTCAACTTGGTCTATCCAAGCGTCGTAATCCAATTCATTAAGAAGGAAAACATCACCCTTCATCTTCATTTTCTCGACATACGGGAGTAGTCTGGTGCTAAAATCTCGCTTAAAGTCAAGGCTCAAGTAAATGAACCTAATCTTTTCATTTTCAAATTCTTGTTCAACTTTAATGAAGCTAGGCATTTCGGCAACACAAGGCTTACACCAAGTGGCCCAGAAATTAACAACCAACACGGAGTCGCTTTCGTTTTTGAGCAAAGCAAGAAGTTGATCCAAATGGATAATTTCTTTTTTCTGTGCGACCGATGGAGCGGATAAAAACATCAGAAGGAAGAAGAGTAAAATATTAAAAGGATTTTTCATGTATCAAATCAACGAATAAAAATGGGATTTGATATGTAGTTGTTATTAAAAGATGATAAATCCTTCAAATTCTATGAATAAGTAAATTTTCCAAGTGAAGACAAAATTAGATTTTTAGGATTCCCAAAAGCTCTTCAGTTTTCCTGAAAACAGAGCTAAGCATTAAAACATCAAAAGCAACTTGAACATCTAAAAAAACATTAAAGGATAAAATTAATCATAGATACAAGGTACATGAATTCATTAAAATATTGCCAAAACAGTATATGATAATTAAAGGCATAAAAAAAACCGCCCTAATGGACGGTTCTTTCATGTTATTTTAGCTTCAATTACTTTTCAGAGCGAACCGGGATAAAGTGACGAATGATTTGTAAACTCTTTTTAGCGATCAGGTCGACTAAAATATTGAAGGTTTGGCGGGTATTTACTTTTAGAAATCCTTCAGAAGCATTGTCGCCATTCTTAGAATTATCGACCAACTTTTCGGATGGCAATTGCGTTCCGTTGATGGTTACTTCATTCAGTTGTATGGAAGGAATGAATTCACCGTTGTAAAGAGCTACATCGGTCATGAATCCGCTTCTATTCGGCTCAACAAAAGCTAGAGCTGGTACATCTTCTTCATTATATACATTTGAAGATAAAATAATTACTTCATTCATTTGAATTGATGGTATAAGATTACCTTGATAGATTACAGCCTCTACAATTTGGTCATCTGATGATGTTGCGGAGATTTCTACTTCCTTTAATTGGATAGATGGAATCCAGCAATCTTCGAAACGTACTGCCTGCACCATCTTCTTCTTTCCGGTATTTTGATAGATCTCATTAGTATGATCGAAGTTTGAGTTTTTACTTGCATTCACTTGAAAAGTGATAGAAGTGATCAACATAAGCACTAAAACGAGGCGAGAGTTGAGTTGATTTTTCATGGTATTAAATTTTAAAATTCTTTTTTGTTTTTTTTAACACTGCAAATGTATGATAGCAAATAGTACTTTGCAATACATAGTACTAATTATTTTATTAATCAATTGATTTTAAGCGATATTATTTTTAACATGTCTTTAAAAATTGGACAAATGATCCTAATTTTCTTTGAATTGGTTCCAGATTCCGATATCTAATTTGAGTTTTTTGGGCAATTCAGGTTTAATTAAGGCTAAATCAAGAGCATATTCAAGTATCCTAATAATATGACGTTCGGATGATGGTATTTGTTACTTGGAGATTGGAGTTTGGAGATTGGAGATTGGAGATTGGAGATTGGAGATTGGAGATTGGAGATTGGAGATTGGAGATTCGAGTTTGGAGTTTGGAGTTCGGAGTTTGGAGATTCAATTTTACCACAAAGAACACAGAGCATTTCACGAAGTTCGCAGAGTCAAATCAGCGCTGCAAATATTGATTTAGAAGATTTTGTGACCTCTGTGGCTCCTCAGTGTGCTCCGAAGTAAAAAAGCACATAAAAAGAATTGGCATCATCACGTACTCAGCCACTCTAAGTCAGACGACTCATAATAGACTTTATTATTCATAGAATTCGCAATGCCGATCATAGCCTTGGCTACTTTGAAATCGTGGATGGGACGATACTTTTTTAGTTTTCCGACCATCAGAAAAGAAAACATCATCATGAAAAACTGAGCCAAGCGCTCTCCCAATCGAAACTCATGACGGGAGCCCATCAACATACTTGGACGAACAAATGCCAATTTTTGAAAGCGATAATTCTTGAAGATCTCCGCTTCCATCTCCCCTTTCGTCTTGAGGTAAAAATTAGAACTTGTTGCATCTGCACCCAAAGAAGAAATTACAATAAACTTAGGAATACCTGCCTTTTCAGCGATTCGGGCCAGGTCAACCGGAATCTGAAAATCAACCATTCGAAAGGCTTCCTTTGATTTCGCTTTTTTAATGGTAGTCCCAATGCAACAATACAAAACATCGGATCCTCGAATCTCCTCCACATAGTTCTTCATTTTTGAAAAATCAGTTGCAATATAATGGATTTTACGATGCTGAGTTTCTGGCGCTGTACGAGACAATAAGATCACCTTATGAACGGTAATATCGTCCAATAGCATATTTAGCAATTGTTGTCCGACGAGACCAGAAGCCCCTACTATAGTGATAATTTTCAATTGGTTATTATTCATAAAGATTAAACCCATCTTGATAAAGAGGAAGAAAACAGGATACAAATCTAAGAACGTTTTAGGAGATAATTTGTTGAAAAGAAAGGCTAATATAATCGCTATCCCCTAGAAAAGCCCTACATTTGTAGCAATATTCGGTTTTATGGATGAAGAAGATGATGAGATGGAGAATACGGATGAGTTTAGTGACCTCATTCAGCAGTCCATCGAGAAATATGAGAAAATGCGTGAAAGGCAGGAACGTTATTTTTTTGACGTTGACGCACTCATTAAAATAATCGACCATTTTATTGAAAGATTGGAGTACGATAAAGCGCTCGAAGTAACGAAGTATGCTT
>Ga0335396_10002059_pt1 | contig 24968 bp, 23 predicted proteins | sample FRY02_FD_205743 | JGI IMG/M metagenome (GOLD analysis project Ga0335396, IMG submission 205743) | Freshwater microbial communities from Lake Fryxell liftoff mats and glacier meltwater in Antarctica - FRY-02 (spades assembly) (version 2) | ecosystem: Environmental > Aquatic > Freshwater > Ice >... | reverse complement strand
ATGGCCGTCACCGCCCCTCGCAGTGGCGAATTCGGGGCCAGCACGCCGTAGTACCTGTGCCGGTGCGTGCGCGGTGGCGGCACCAGTTGGGCGATGCGCTCGATCAGCTCCAGTGGCGTGAGCACCAGTTCACCCGAATACTTGTCTGACTGCAGTGGGTCTGTGTGGCCTTTGCCACAGCGGTAGACCAAATCAGCGCCGCGCTGCTTGAGCCGATCCATGGCGAAGGGTGGGCGCGCGCAATAGCGCAGCAGGCGCTCCAGCCCTGCGCGGTCGGGGGCCTCAATGCGCACCCCAGCATCAACCGAGAAGCCGCCACAGTGGGCATAAGCGGCCATGTCTTTGGCGTCACAGGCCTCAATGTAGCCGCGTGCCACAAAGGCCCGCAGGATGCGTTTGCGCACGTTGGCCTGCACTCTTGCGATGGCGCTCTCATCAAGACCAGTTGCCGCATGAAAAAACACACTCTGCGGTACCGGTGCCGGGTCTGGCTCCGGCTTGGCCTGTGCCGCAGCATCCGTATCGACGCTTTGCGCTATTGGCCCGGCAACAGCCTCAAACACCCCATCGACCACACACACATGGAAGTGCACATGTGTGTTCAGGCTGGAGCCAAACCGGTGAATGAAGGCGACCGCACCCAGGTGCAAGCTGGCCGGGTCAGCCTTTGCCGCACCGGGGCAATGGGCCTGCAGACTCTGCTGCACCACCCGCAAGAAGATGCGCAGTGCCGCATTGAGTGCGCCCTTGTCGCGCTGCAGGTGGTACGCAGACGCTTGGGCACCGACAGCACCCATTGGCGTACTGGCAGGCGGGGAAAGACGTGGTCGGTCAGATGCGCAGCCGCCTCGGCCATTCGCCGCGTGTTGCACGAGGGGCAGACGCCACGGCCTTTGCAGGAGAAGGCGACCAAAAAGTCGTCCCCGCAGTCGTCACACCGGACGCGGGCAAAGCCGTGGGCAAGGATGCCGCATTCGAGGTATTTGCGGAAAGCCTTCTCTACGTAGGGTGCCGGGGTGTGGTGGTCGCCTTGGCCGTCAAACTGTCCTGCGCTGGAGAGCTCAAGCCAGGTCTCGAAGTGTTCGGCAATCGTGCGATACAGCAGGGTGCGCTCGGGATGGCGGGGGTTGTAGGCTTTGGTGGGTTTGTGGATTTAGTGGCTGCAGCAGCTTGCGCAGGTCGAGGGCGTAGCGGGGCATGTTGCTGCCCACGCGGATGCTGGTGTAAATGCTGCGGTGATCGATGGGGCGGGCCTTGCATGGGGCTGCGCCAGTTTGGACAGGACTGGCACTGCCACTATAGCTGTTGTTTTGTACAGCACTACGCCATAAACGCCTGTTTATGAGGCTTTGCGTTGAGTTGGGCTTCTCAAGCCTGCGCGGGCTGATTTCCGAGCTTGCGACGCGAGATTGGGAGTAAAAAAGCCGCGCAACCCCCGTGGAACGTGCGCGGCCAGCTATTGAATCGATAGCGTTAGTGATGCCCAACCAGATGCTGCGATGGGTGTGGGATACAGAAGCCGGCGAGGAATCGCCCAAGTTCAAGAACAACAGGCAAGCCCAGGACATCATCGGACTCATCCTGCGGCACTACCAGCACGTCAACGGCTTGCTCAACGACCGGGCCTACGAGCCGCGACTCATGGAACGCGAACACGAGGGTCGGACGGTCACGATCATCGACGAGTGGTGCATGGGCTACTACATCGGTATCGCGGCGGACATGGCTGCCTGGACACCGTTGCTGGTCTCTCAGCCCAAGCTGTTCTCGACAATTCTTCTGTACGGAACCACTGACGGCTGGGAGACCCTGAAAATGAGATCACTCAGCGACGCAGAGCACGAGGTTGCTGCCGATTCGCTGGCCGACTGCGCGCAACAGATCCACGCCTACTGGTTGGCGCAGCGCCGGCAAGGACTCAATCGCGGTGATGCGCCTGCAATCATGTCCAGCCGCGAGCCCATCCGGAACCCTGGCAAGGTGGGTCGCAATGAGCCGTGCCCGTGCGGCTCGGGCAAGAAGTTCAAACACTGTCACGGTGGACCAGGTGATGACGGTCCCTCTACGGGAAAGCAGTGGCTCCACTGAGCGTGAAGACATGGTGGTCTTGGCGATGCTGTTGTCAGCTGTCACGAGGCAAGTATGCGACCGATGACCTGGATGCCGATACCTCTCGCCGGCGGAGGCACCTTGGCGCATGCAGTGATACCCAGCGACATGACTGCCAGCGAAGCAGAGATTGTCTGTACGGCCATTCGCGCACTTCGGATCAACGGTCGCCTTGCATGGCCAGTCGCCGAATTGTGCAGATGCGTGGGCCTGCGAACTTAGCCGCTATGCTCCAAGCTCGTGCGAGCGTTCTGGCGAACCACATCGGCTGGCACCAGTGTTCGCGACCAACAACCGACAAGTTTGACCACGATGGCACGTAAGCAGAAGACCAGCCCGACTGAAGACCTCATGAACGTAATCGCGTTGCTTCCATGGTGGGCAGGAGTTGGACTCGCCCTGGTTTCATACTTCGTGCTGCATAAGTTTGCCAGCCAAGAGACCGTCGTGAACACGACGACCGGCCAGATCGCGACGTCTGTCGCCCTTGTCGCTGGGCGGGCTGTCGCCAGAATCGGCCAGTATCTCGTGCCATTGATTTGTCTCACCGGCGCTGGGATTTCCGCATATCGCCGCCGTCAACGCCAGACGTTGATCGCGAATGTCGCGAACAATTCTGCGGCCGATGCACTTGAAGGCATCAGCTGGCAGGAGTTCGAGATGCTTGTCGGCGAATCGTTTCGGTTGAAAGGCTACGAGGTCAGGGAGAACTCCACGGGTGGGCCCGACGGCGGTATCGATCTCGTTTTGCGCAAGGGCAACGAGAAATTCCTGGTCCAGTGTAAGCAGTGGAAGGCATTCACGGTTGGGGTCACGATAGTGCGCGAACTTTACGGCGTCATGGCGGCCGAGGGCGCTGCTGGCGGCTTTGTCGTGACGTCAGGCAAGTTCACGCGCGAGGCCGCAGACTTCGCCAAAGGGCGCAATGTCCAGCTGATTGACGGCACTGTCCTGATCGGGATGATCAAGTCGGCAACGGCCGCGCGTGGCAAAGGCGGCAAGCCCTTACCGGAGCACCAGGCGCCTACACCTTCCGCGACAACCTCACCATCATGCCCAGTGTGCGCGAAGGCCATGGTCAAGCGTACCGCCAAGAAAGGTGCGAACGCCGGTCAGGCATTCTGGGGTTGCAGCGGCTACCCTGCGTGCAAAGGTATTAGACAGGCGGCGTAGACATACGCTCAGCCCACCCAAAGCGAAATCGGCAGGCAACCTGGCCTGCTTTGCCAATGAGCATTCGCATCGTCCTGTCCTTCGTCCTGGCGCTACTGGTGGATGACCGGATCAGACTGGGCGCCGTCGCTCAGATTTGGGTCTTGAACGACTGCGGCAACCGATACCTGACGTTGGCCCCCCTTTTCGGGCGGGTGTCCGCTCACATCTGACCTCTGAAGCTGACGTTCACTGCCGGTCAGCAGGTTGCGCGTTGCCCAGCCAGCGGCGAGGCTTGGCCAGCGACTGCTCCCGCCGGCATCGAGCTGGCACTTCCAACTCATTTCGGGCATTGCCCGCGTGGACTTGTGCGGTCGCTTCGCTGCGAAAGCGGGTACACAACTTGGCATGATGAACTCACACAATCGACCATCAACCGACCTCCGCGCCAGTCACCGCTACACCCGCTTGTGGCAGGAAAGCCGCCTTTCAGTCTGGCGTCATCGGCATCCACCCAAAGCGGCTGGTGGACTTCCATTCGATACAACCCAATGCAGACGTTATGGACTTGATAGCTCTCGCCAAAGCTTCAGGTTCTGCAAACGCCCTTCAAGAGGGTGACGGTGAGTGACGTGACCCCTTTCGCCTGGGCGAAGTCTGGAGTTTTGGCAATAGATAAACTAAATTATTCAATAATCGTTGTATTATTAATTCATGCAAGAAATTCAAGTTGTTCGCTCGTTGGCCGCATTGGCTCAGGAGGTGCGCCTGAGGGTGTTTCGCGCCTTGGTAGTGGCAGGCAATGAAGGGCTCACGCCCGGCGCGCTGGCCGAGCGGCTGGAGGTGGCCTCCAACACCCTGTCGTTTCACTTGAAGGAACTTGCGCATGCGGGCCTGATCAGCCAAGAGCGCCAAGGGCGAAACCTGATCTACCGCGCATCGTTCGCCTCCATGAACGAACTGCTGAGCTACCTCACCGAAAACTGCTGTCAAGGGGCAGAGTGTCTGTCGCCAGATGCGGTTTCCTGCGACTGCTAAACCAAAAGGAAAGCACTGTGAAAAGGTTTCACGTTCATATCCATGTTGACGATCTGACCCAGAGTGTCGCCTTCTATTCACGGCTCTTTGCCGCCGAACCGGCGCGCGTCGAAGCCGACGACGCGAAGTGGATGCTTGACGATCCTCGCTTGAACTTCGCGATCTCGACCCGTGGCCACAAGCCCGGTCTTGATCATCTGGGGTTCCAGGTGGACGAGGCAGCCGAGCTGGCCGACCTGAAGGCTCGCGCTGAATCCGCCGACATGACGTTGCTCGATGAAGGCGCCACCACCTGTTGCTATGCCCGAAGCGAGAAGCATTGGATCACCGATCCGCAAGGTATTGCCTGGGAGCACTTCCACACGTTGGGCAGTATCCCGGTCTTCAACGACGCTGGACAAGCGGCTAAAGCGGGAGCTTGCTGTACCCCCACCCCTACCGCCGTCTCATCCAAAACTGAGCTTTCATGTTGCGGTGCCACCGCAACCAAACCCTCCTGCTGTTGACTCCTTCAAATAATGACCACCACTACACCCTTGAACGTTCTGTTCCTCTGCACGCACAACTCCGCTCGCAGCATCCTGGCCGAGGCCTTGCTGAACTCTATGGCAGGTGATCGCTTCAGGGCCTATTCGGCCGGCAGCAGCCCTCGCGAAAATCAGCATCCCCATCCAATGGGTTTAAAGGTGCTCCAGACAGCGGGCTTCAGCACCAAGGGACTGCGCAGCAAAAGTTGGGAAGAATTCGCCGCACCAGGCGCCCCTCACATGGACCTGATCATCACCGTCTGCGATAACGCCGCTGGTGAGGTGTGTCCGGTATGGCCGGGGCGTCCTGCGACGGCCCATTGGGGCTACCCCGATCCCTCAGAAGGCAACGCTTCTGATGAGCAAAAGCTGGAAGCCTTTCGCAAGACGCTGCACATGATCAAACGCCGCCTGGATCTTCTGATCAACTTGCCTGCCAGCAAGCTCGGCAAGTCGGTGCTGCAAGGGGCTGCTCGCGATCTGGCTTCAAATTGAACCGATGGCACGGGCGTTCAACGTGAAGCCGGTGCCAAGCAATTGGCGCGTACGCTCCTGCGCGTATTCGAGTACAGCCTCCTCGTGTGAGGCACTTTTCATTTTTCAGTCAGGTGGGTCCTATGGGTTTGTTTGAGAGGTTTCTGACGGTATGGGTGGCTATGGGCATTGCCACGGGGGTGGGCCTCGGGCTGATGATGCCTGGTGTTTTTCAGACGGTGGCGTCGCTTGAAGTGGCGCACGTCAATCTGGTCGTCGCTGTTCTCATCTGGGTGATGATTTATCCGATGATGATCCAGATCGACTGGCATGCGGTGAAAGATGTGCGGCAGAAGCCGAAAGGCCTGATGCTCACGCTGGTCGTCAACTGGCTGATCAAGCCCTTCACCATGGCAGCGCTGGGCATACTGTTTTTTCAGCATGTGTTCGCTGCCTGGGTAGATCCCAAAATGGCCAGCGAGTACATCGCCGGCATGATCCTGCTGGGCGTGGCACCTTGCACGGCCATGGTCTTCGTGTGGAGCCAGCTCGTCAAGGGAGACGCCAACTACACCTTGGTCCAGGTCTCGGTGAACGACCTCATCATGGTGGTCGCCTTTGCCCCGATCGCAGCCTTTTTACTGGGCGTGACGGATGTCACCGTGCCCTGGGAGACACTGGTGCTCTCGACCGTGCTCTACGTCGTGCTGCCCTTGCTGGCGGGCATGGCCACACGCCAGATACTGGTCAAACAATCTCCCGGTGCGCTGGGCAAATTCGTCGCACGCCTCAAACCCTGGTCGGTGGTGGGCCTGATTGCTACCGTCGTCTTGCTGTTTGGCTTTCAGGCCAGAACCATCGTTGATCAGCCCTTCGTGATTGCCCTCATTGCCGTCCCGCTGATCATTCAGACCTATGGCATTTTCTTCATCGGCTGGTGGGGTGCCAAGCTGCTAAAGCTGCCGCACGACATTGCCGGTCCGGCCTGTTTGATCGGTACGTCCAATTTCTTCGAATTGGCCGTGGCGGTGGCCATAGCGCTGTTCGGCCTGAATTCCGGTGCAGCATTGGCCACCGTGGTCGGCGTGCTGGTCGAGGTACCGGTCATGCTCTCATTAGTCGCCATCATCAACGCCTGGCGCCCCCGGGCCGCATGATCTTGCCATTCCATCCATCTGCCATGTCGAACATCACCATCTTCCATAACCCGGCCTGTAGTACCTCGCGCAACACGCTTGCCGTCATTCGGAACAGCGGCGCTGAGCCTCGGGTGGTGCTCTACCTGGAATCGCCCCCAAGCCGGGGTGAGCTGGCGGCACTCATTCAGGAGATGAAAATTCCTGTGCGCGCAGTCCTTCGCCAAAAAGGCACTCCCTATGACGAGCTGGACCTGGCCAATCCGAAGTGGACCGACGACGAGTTGCTGGACTTCATGATGCAGCACCCGATCCTGATCAATCGCCCCATCGTAAAGACTTTGCTGGGAACGCGCCTGTGCCGCCCCTCAGAGGTTGTTCTGGAACTGTTGCCAACCCCGCAGCGAGGGCCGTTTTCCAAGGAGGATGGTGAAGTGGTCGTCGACGCGGAAGGTCGCCGTGTTGCCCGCTGACCAGACGCTGCCCAATGTCGATCCAGAGCTGTTCGACCTCCCAAGCGGCACGCGACTCGCCGGTGCCGGCTCTTCCACACACGCCCCACGCTTCCTGATGCTGTACGGCTCGGTCCGCGAGCGCTCTTACAGCCAACTGCTCACGCTCGAAGCGGCGCGGCTGCTGACGGCGATGGGCGGCGAGGTTCGCATCTTCGACCCGACGGGGTTGCCGCTGCCCGACGGTGCGCCAGACACCCACCCCAAGGTCCAGGAGCTGCGCGAAGACGCCGTCTGGGCCGAAGGCATGGTGTGGTGTTCGCCTGAACGCCATGGCGCGATGAGCGGCATCATGAAGACGCAGATCGACTGGATTCCATTGTCCGTCGGTGCAGTCAGGCCTACCCAGGGAAAGACGCTCGCGGTGATGCAGGTCAATGGGGGTTCGCAGTCGTTCAACGCGGTGAACCAGTTGCGTGTACTGGGCCGCTGGATGCGTATGCTGACCATTCCCAACCAGTCGTCGGTGGCCAAGGCCTTCCTCGAGTTCGACGAGGCTGGGCGCATGAAACCATCGAGTTACTACGATCGAGTCGTAGACGTGATGGAAGAACTGGTCAAGTTTACCCTGCTCACGCGCGACATGGCGCCGTACCTGGTCGACCGATATAGTGAACGCAAGGAAAGCGCCGAGGAATTATCAAGACGCGTGAACCAGCGGAGCCTCTGAGTGTGACCCCCAACGATGCCAACATCGCGAGCCGTTCTGACGCTGCCCAGTTCGGCTGCGTGGCAGGCGCACCATGCCGAACTGCGGGCTTATCTGACTCGTCGCCTGTCGGACCCCGATGGCGCGGCAGACTTGCTGCACGACGTGTATGTAAAGGCGATGCGCCAGGGCTGAACACCGGCTCGACGGCGATGCTCGTCGCCGAGCGTGCCTGGGCCGAGAAGAACGGCCTGATGCCAATAGCGCGGTTGGTCAGCTACGGCCTCGGCGCGGTGGAGCCCGGCATGTTCGGTCTGGGGCCGGTTCCGGCGGTGAGGCAGGCGTTGGCTCGCGCTGGGTGGACAGCGGCGCAGGTTGAACGCGTCGAGATCAACGAAGCCTTCGCAGCGATTGCGCTGGCCTGCCTGCGCGAGATCGGTTTCGCCGAAGATATCGTCAACGTCGAAGGCGGCGCCATCGCGCACGGCCACCCGATCGGTGCCAGCGGCGCGGTGCTGACCACACGACTGCTGCACTCGATGCAGCGCGATGGATTGAAGCGCGGCATCGTCACGCTGTGCATCGGCGGTGGGCAGGGCATCGCATTGGCCGTTGAGTGCCTGTGATCAATCAGCACAAGCAAGAAGGCGGCAAGATGGAAATCAAAGTTTTGGGGTCGGGATGCAGCAAGTGCCGCAGCACGATCGGCATGATCGAGCGGGCTGCACTGGCATCGGGTGTCGAGGTGAACATCGTCAAGGTCGAGAAGCCTGAAGACATCCATCAATATGGCGTTCACGCGACGCCCGCTGTCGTCATCGGTGGCAAGGTCATGCATGCCGGCGGCCTTCCTTCGCGCGACGAAGTGCAAGCGTGGCTGAAACCGAACCCCATCGGGTTCCTGACCGATCCGACCCGACATCTGTTCTTCACGGGCAAAGGCGGCGTCGGCAAGACTTCGCTGTCAACGGCCACCGCGCTGACACTGGCGGACGCCGGAAAGAAGGTCCTGCTGGTCAGCACCGACGCGGCATCCAACCTGGATGAGATGCTCGGAGTCGAGCTTCGCAATACGCCGACGCCGGTGCCCGGCGCTCCCGATCTGTGGGTCTTGAACATCGACCCCGACAACGCCGCCGAGTCCTATCGGCAGCGCGTTCTGGCGCAAATGGGCGCCGCGGCCACCGAGACCGAACTCTCGACCGTGCGCGAACAACTCTCGGGCGCCTGCACCACGGAGATCGCTTCCTTCGACGAGTTCGCTTCGCTGCTGTCCGAAGACGCCGAACACTGGGACCACATCGTTTTCGACACGGCACCGACGGGGCATACCTTGCGTCTGCTGAGTCTGCCCAAGGCCTGGAGCGGATTCCTGGACGGCAACGATCGCGGCGCCTCGTGCCTGGGGCCGCACTCGGGGCTGAAAATGCAGGAGGTCCGCTTCAAAGCCGCGCTGAAGGCCTTGAGCGATGCGGCACTGACCACCGTAGTCCTGGTGACCCGACCCGACAAGGGCGCGATCATTGAGGCGGCACGCACGTCGCAGGACTTGCATGAATTGGGTTTGAACAACCAGCGCCTCGCGATCAACGGTGTCTTCCATGCCAGTGACCGCAGCGATGCCGTCGCCTGCGCCATCGAGGACCTGGGACGCCTGGCGCTGGATGAGAGGCCGCAGTCGCTGAAGAACTTGCCGCAGGACCAGGTGCCGCTCAGGGCCTTCGATACGGTCGGCCTCGCAGCCCTGCGTGCCCTGCTTTCGTCGGCGACACCAGCCGGCGAGCCCGTGCAGATCGCATCCGTTCAGCCCATCGACCATGTCCAAGGACTCGCTGCGCTGGCCGACGAACTGGCCGCTGCCGGTCACGGGTTGATAATGGTCATGGGCAAGGGAGGCGTTGGCAAGACGACGGTCGCCGCTGCCTTGGCATTGGGGCTGATTCAGCGCGGCAAGACCGTGCACTTGAGCACCACCGACCCGGCTGCGCACTTGGCTGGAACGCTGAACGGCGACGTACCGGGTTTGCATGTCAGTCGCATTGATCCGAAGGTCGAGACCCAGCGCTACATCGACAAGATCATGGCCGCCAAGTCGCCCAACCTGGACGACCAGGAACGGGCCCTGCTGCTCGAAGACCTGCACTCGCCCTGCACCGAGGAGGTCGCGGTCTTCCATGCCTTCTCGCGCATCGTCAGTGAAGGGCGCAGTGCCTTTGTGGTGCTCGACACCGCACCCACCGGACATTCGATGCTGCTGATGGATGCGACCGGCGCCTACCACCGGCAAATGATGCGCGAGTTCGAAGGGCACGGAAGCCCTCGCGTCGTCACGCCCTTGATGCGCTTGCAGGACGCTGCGTACACCAAGATCATTCTGGTGACGTTGCCGGAGGTGACTCCGGTGTCGCAGGCCGCTGCCTTGCAGGAAGACCTGCGTCGCGCGAGCGTCGAGCCCTATGCCTGGGTACTCAACAAGAGCGTCCTCGCGGCCGGCATACGCGACCATTTGCTGGCGGCACGACTGGCGGGTGAACGCAAGCAGATCGAACGCATGTCCGCCGGCCTGGCCAAGCGACTCTTCACGCTGCCGTGGTTGACGGTGCCGCCGATCGGATTCACCGAGCTGTCCAAGCTGGTTAGCGAGACAACCCCTGCTGATGCGCAGCCGCTGCGTCGCGCCTGCGAAGGTCTGGATAGCAGCATGACAGGGCCCACCTGACACGCCATGTGCGAGTTGCTGGCGCTATCGAGTTCACGACCGGCTCACCTGACCTTTTCGTTGCAGACCCTTGCCGCACGCGGCGATGTTGGCGGCAGCACGCACGACGGCTGGGGCGTCGCGTTCTACCAGGGGAAGGACGTTGCGCTGTTCCGTGAGCCCAGCGCTGCCGCCGACAGCGCGCTGGTGCGCTTTCAGGAATCACAAGGGCCGGCGACCGATCTGGCGATCTCGCACATCCGACACGCCACGCAGGGAACGGTCACCCTGGCCAACACGCAGCCCTTCTTGCGCGAACTCAGCGGTCGCACGCATGTGTTCGCGCACAACGGTGACCTGCACGGGGCCTTCAACGGTCAGGCACTGATGCTCAGTGACCATCACCCGGTTGGTCAGACCGATTCCGAGCATGCCTTCTGCGCCTTGCTGGCGCGCGTGAGCAAGCTGTGGATGGCGAGCCAAGAACCCAGCGTCGAAGCGCGACCGACGCTGGTGGCCGAGTTCGCCGCCGAACTCCGCGCACTCGGACCCGCCAACTTCCTCTATGCGGATGGTGATGCCCTGTTCGCTCACGGCCACCGGCGACTGCAGCGCACCAGTCATCGCGCTGAACCGCCAGGGCTATGGATTCGGCAGCGGCATTGCGTACTGCCCGATCCAGCACCCGACGAGCACGGCGGCGCGTCAGTTGCCCAAGCAGAACAGGCGGTCGTCTGGATCGCCAGCGTACCGCTCACCGACGACGGGTGGCGACCGTTGGTTGAAGGCGAAGTGCTGGCCGTTCGCGGTGGTGAAGTGTGCGGGGTGCACTTGCCGTAGGTGCTTTGACCATTGTGGCCATCCAGTCACCCGGCGGTTGTCGACCCGGTCTTCTCCTTTATTGCATGATTCCGGCAATCGACTCGCCGGCCATTTCGCTCATGAATGCCGCGGGAAGCGGCCGAACACGGGCGACGCTCTTTTGCTTGCTGACCGTCCCGATATTCACGCAGCACACAGCAGACTCACCCTCGGCCAAATCGCACAAGTCGCGCATTCGCGGGGAAGCCATTGCCTGCCCGCTGGTCAGGCCGGCCCCGAAACCCATCGCGTGAGCGCCGAGCAACAGGTTCTGGATCGCAGCGCCCATCGATACCATGCGCTCCAGTGTCGGCGTGTTCGGCGCACGCGGGCCCAGGCAGGCCACCGCCACGAGCAGCAATGGCGCACGGTGGGCCTTCTCCCGCGCTGACTCGATTTGCTCCAACGTTGCCCCTGGGTCACGATCGATCAAGGCCAGTGCGAACGCCTCGGCGAGTCGATGCCGCTGCCCGGCGGGCACGAGGATGAAGCGCCACGGCATCAGCAGCCCGTGGTCCGGCGCAGCAGCAGCCAGCGAGAGCAAGGCATCGAGTTGCTCACCCGATGGACCTGGCTCAATCAGACGCTTCGGTGAAACGTTCTGGCGTGAGCCGATCAGCGCTTGCGCGAGGGAGAAGACCTCGCCATCCGGTTGTGGCACCGGCTCGCTGCGCTGCGCTGCCGCAGACGTGCCTTCTGGTTTGCGATGAGTTTCCTGTTCGAGCTTCATGGCGCCTTGGCCCTCGCGAAAACGGGGATGCCTGGTGGCACCCCCTGGAACACGGCGCGTCGCGCCGAGAGGAGACAAGCCTCACAGGTTCAGGCGTAGCGCCGTTCCTTGAAGCTGATGCTCTGCTTCCAGTCGTCGACGCTGCCCACGCGCTTGATGCTGGCCCAAGTGCCCTTGTAGTACGGCACCACGTTGCGGTCGACCCAGGGCGTGACGATGTCGCCGTGCACACCCTTGATGTAGCCGAACAGCATGAAGGTCTGTCCCGGCTTGATGGCCTTTTGCGGGTAGGCCATCGCGTAGGTGCTGCCGTAGTCGTTCCAGACCTCGATCACGTCACCCGGCGAAACACCGAGCTGGCGCGCGTCCTCGAGGTTCATCTCGACGAAGGCCAGCGGGTAGCGGTCGCGCACGAAGCTGTTGTACTGATCATGGTAAGCGGTCTGCCAGACCTCATTAGCGCGGCCGCTGTTGATCCAGTATTTGTGCTTGGCCTTCTGATCGGCCACCATCTGCGGCAGGCCGTTCCAGGGCGCGGGCTTGAACTCGGCGCGGCCGTCCTTGGTGTCGAACTTGCCGTCGGCATAGTGGATCTCGGTGCCAATCAGCTTGTCACCCTCAACGCGCTTGATCGGTAACTGCACACCGTTGTTGCCCGCCTTGCGCAGCAGCGCGTATGTGGCCAGGTAGCCGGTGTCTCCACCTTGGCTGTCGATCGGGCCGACCCCGGGCCGTCCCGCACGGCGGAAGCCATCGTTGAAGGCGTCCTCTTCGGTCTTCCAGTCGAAGCCCTCGAAGCGTTTGGCCATGTCCGCCTTGCCGTCCTTCAGGTACATCGCCTTGAGCGTGTTGGCGATGTCGGCGGCGATCAGGCAGTCGGGCCTGGCCGAACCCGGCGCCTCCATGAACTTCTCCGACAGGCGCAGGCGCCGTTCACCGTTCATCGAAGTCAGGTTCATCTCGCCCGGCTGGGCGGCCGGCAGCAGCATGTGAGCCTCTTCGGCGATTACGGTCGGGTAGAGGTTCATTGCCGCGACGAACAACCCGCCCTTGTTCTTGCAGGCGTCGTAGATCACTTCCACCAATTGCTCGACCGATGCGCCGCGCGCTTTGGCGACGGCCTCGTTGACGATGCCCGCGCGCTTGTGCAGCGCCAGCCGGTGCTGCTCGGCGTTGACCGTGGTCTGGAACGGGTTGGTGCCCCACAGCGTGTACATCAGGCCACGGCCGGCAATGAGCTCCTGGTCGATGTAGATCTTCTTGTCACCCGGATACGGCGGGCGCACGTAGCCCTCCTGGTGGCCGCCCATGCGGCACACGCCGGTGCCGCGGCGGCCGACGTTCTGCGTCGCCAGCACCAGGCTCACCAGGGCGCTCTGGATCACGTAGTTGTCGTTGCCCCAGATGATGCCTTTTTCGTAAGCGTGGAAGGTGCGTGGCCGGTGGCCGCCGGTCTTGGGCTTGTAGGCCCATTCAGCGGCCTGCTTTAGCTTGGTCACCGATTGTCCGGTGGCCTTGGCACCGTCTTCCAGCGACATGCGGTTGGTCTTCACCGCATCGTCGAAGCCGCGCGTGGACTTGGTGATGAATGCCTTGTCGTGCCAGCCCTGTTCCACCACGTAGGTGAACAGCGTGTTGAACAATGCCGTATCGGAGCCCGGCTCGATGTCCAGGTGCAGCACGTTGTCCTTGCCGGCGATCTGCTCGGCAATTGCCACCGTGGCCGAGCGCCGCGGGTCGACGATGATGACCTTGGCCGCCGCTGCGCCTTCGCCCGGGAACCATTTCTTCTTCTTGTCGACCGTGCCGCCGTTCAGGTTGGGCAGCCAGTGGTTGAGGAAGTAGTTGCTCTGCGTTTCGTAGGGGTTGCAGCCGATGGCGAAGATGCAGTCCGAGAGTTGCGCGTCCTCGTAGCTGTTGTTCAGCTCGCCCACACCCATGTCTCGGGTGGCGTGGCACTCGCTGTTGTACGCGGGACGGTTGTGTATGCGCACCATCGGCGTCTGCAAGGCTGTGAACATCAGCTTGCCGGTGCCCCAGGTGTTCTCGAAGCCGCCACCGGCACCACCGTGGTCGAAACAGTCGTAGAGCAAGCCGGTCGGACCGTCGGTGTCGAGGATCTTCTTCGTCAGTCCGGCGTAGAGCGCCAGCGCGTTGTCCCAGCTGGTGTCCAACCACTGGTCGCCGCGGAAGACGCGCGGGTTCTTCAGCCGTTCCTTGCTGATGCCGTCGTGCGCGTACATGTACGAGGCCATCTTGCCGCCGCGCGTGGACGACAAGCCGCTGTTCACCGTGCACTCCTTGTCGGGCAAAATCATGATGTTCCAGCGCTTGCCGGATTTGTCGGTGATGGTATTGGTCATCGCCTTGGTCATCGTGATCTGCAGCGGCGGCACCTGCCGGGTGAAATCGACACCCAGCGCGTTCTGCCCGGCGGCGCGACCGCCTTCAGTGTTGGCATCCCACTTGTACACGTGGTAGCCGCAGCCCACGATGCAGAAGTGGCAGGTCATGTTGGTCTTCTGCGCGTCCTTTGGGGGCAGCGCGATGCGGTCCTTGATCGTCGTGGTCATGGCGCGCTCCTCAAAGGATGTTGGCCTGGCGGCCGTAGATCAGGCCGTCGACGCCGACGGCGTTGACGGTGTCGGACTTCGCGTCGTAGTTCAGCAGCACGCGAGGCAGATCCTCGGTGGCCTGGCCACAAATCATCTGCCCGCCGTTCTCGGCGTCGAACATCGAGAAGTGGCAACCGCATTTGAAGACCTTGGTCGCGCCGTCGTAGGCGACCGGGCAGCCCATGTGCGTGCACAAGATGCTGTAAGCCACGATGTCCTTGTTGGGGCCGACGCCTCCTGGGACCGCATTGCCCATGCGGATCGCCACACACGGCGAGGAAGGGTCGGGATAGCTGAATGCCACCGCCTGGTTGACGGGCATGCCGCCGGCCTTGCCGACGCCACGCTTCGGGTAGTTGAGGTTGGTCGAAGTACCGCCTGCAGGTGTTGCTGCGTCAGCGCCAGTGGGCAAAAGCGCCGCGCCGGCCGTGCCGACGATTGCAGCAGCACTGCCGCTGGACTTTAAGAATATGCGGCGGCTGAGCTTGTGCTCTTGCATGGCTTGTCTCCTGTGAATGGTTGATCCGAACCAACTATGCACAGCAATCCTCGTGCCACGAGACTGCCTCAATAAAATCAATGCCTTACGGAAACTCGCATAGGGGTTGGTCCGGATGGCGTAACGGAGAACTTTTGGATATGTTACGAATACGAAACCAATGGAACCCGCCGTGGACCGCAGAAAACTCTTATTCGGAACCGCCGCACTTGTAGCTGCACCCCGCCTTGCACTGGCCGAGGAGCGGCTGCGCATTGGCTTGACCGCGGTTATCCTGGCCGACCAGGCAGCGTTTCTCACACGGTGGGCGGACTACTTGTCGCGGCGCCTTGAGGCCCGGGTGACATTCGCGTCGCGCGACCAGTACCAAGCCATTCACCAACTGCTGAGCAATGGCCAGATCGACGCGGCATGGACCTGCGGCTACCCGTTCGTGCGCTTCCAGTCTCAACTGCAATTAGTGGCGGTGCCGCTGTACATGGGTCAGTCGTTCTACCAGTCTTACCTTATCCGCCCGCTGGGGGGCGATGGTACCGTGCGCGGTTGGGCGGATCTGCCCGGAAAGGTCTTCGCTTATTCGGACCCGCTATCGAATTCTGGCTGGCTGGTGGCACAGGGGGAGTTTGCCGCCGCAGGCATTTCGCAGAAAGACCTCAAGCGATCGTTCTTCGCCCATGGCCACCGCAACGTGGCCGATGCGGTGGCCTCACGTCTGGCGGATGCGGGGTCCATCGATGGCTACGTGTGGGAGACGATGCGCTTGCACGCCATGCCAGGTGCAATGCAGACCGAGGTGATCTGGAAGTCCCGGCTGCATGGATTCCCGCCGCTGGTAGCCTCAGCAGGCACCGAGCCGGCACGCCTTGATGCCTTGCAGCGCGCGTTGCTCGGTATGCCCAAGGACGACGAAGGCCGCGCATTGCTGAAGGCCTTGAACCTGGACGGGTTCATCGCCGGTCACTCCAGCATCTTCGACTCGATTCGGCAACTGGCTCGTAGCGTGCCTGGCGCCGGGGTCGCCTGATTGTGCTGTCGCGCCTTCCCTACCGTATGCAGATTCCGCTGGGCTTGTCGCTCGCGGTGGTGGTTGCTGTCTTGCTGGTCACCGCAGTGGCGGCGCAAATCTTCGCGCGCACGGCGCGAGCCGACACGCTTGCTACGGTAGATCGTGCGGCCCAGCTGCTGGGTGCGCAGTCCTTGCCTCTGCTTGCGGCCGATGACACCTGGCGCGTCTTTGCCCTGCTGCGCAACACGGCGGCCTTCCTCCCGGGAGCGTCGACAGGTCAGGCGCGTGCCGCTGTGCTCGACAGTGAAGGCAAGGTCTTTGCGAGTTCGGCGCCTCAGTTGCTGCAGACTGCGCGAGCCTTGCTGGGTCAGTCCGTCAATGGGCAGCATCTGCCGGCAGCGGACGAGGTCACAAAGCGCATCCGTATCGACCGTAGGGACGGAGCCATCGCGTTGCTCGACCCGATCCGCAGCGAGGACGGCCAGGCGCTTGGCTTCACCTACGTTGAGGTCGATGCGCCGGTGTTTGCTGCCGACTGGGCGGCGATTGCGCAGCCGGCACTGATCGGTGTTGGGTTGGCGGCCTTCTTGCTGGTCCCTGCGGGCTGGTGGTTCGGCCGGCGCATGACGGCCCCGGTGGCCACTGTGGCGCAGGTCATTGAACGGATCGGGCGGGTCGATCCCGCCGAACTGCGGCGCCAGCTCCCACAGACCAAGGACCCTGAACTCGGCCGCATCAGTGCCGCCGTAGACCGCCTGATCTATGAGCTTCAGGTGCGGCAGCAAGCTGAACGGCGCGCACTGTCGGCCGCCCGGATGGCCGCCGTGGGACGCATCACTGCCGCCGTTGCGCACGAGATCAATAACCCGCTGGGCGGCTTGCTCACAGCGATACAGACGCTGAGCGTGCACGGGGCTTCGGAGCAGACCCGCAAGCGCACGCTCGACCTGCTCAGACGTGGCCTGAACCAGATTCAAACTACAGTGGCCGCGCTGCTGCCGCAGGCGCGCATCGAGGATCGTGCTCTGAAGATCGACGATTTCGACGATGTGGTCACGCTGGCGCACCCTGATGACGCTCGACGTGATGTGCAGATCACGACGCAAGTCGAGGTCGAATCTGCGATGCGGGTGCCGTCGGCAGCCTTGCGTCAGGTGATGCTGAATATGTTGCTCAACGCCGTGTCGGCTGCGGACGAGCCGGGTGCCGTGCACGCTGAGCTGCGTGCCGATGCCGATCGGTTCGTATTCAGCGTCGCGCATGTCGGCCAGGTGCTCACTGGGGATGCCCTGGAAGCCTTGGTCGCCATGGAGAGCGGGGACAACCCGCGGGGTTTCGGTCTGTGGGTCTGCCGCGAGATAGCGACGCTGTACGAAGGTGGCTTCGACGTCGATACCTGTCACCCGCAAGGCACGCGCCTTGTATTCTGGATACCTAACCGCGAGTCCCACGAAAGAGTTACATGAAGAGCCTGCTGCTGATTGAAGACGACCCGATCATGGGAGAGTCGCTGGTGCAGCGATTCGAAATTGAAGGATTTGAAGTCAAATGGTGTCGGCGACTCGCGGAGGCCGACGAAGCGCTGCCAGCCGGTTTCAGTGCCGTGATCAGCGATGTGCGCTTGACGGACGGCCTCGCGAGTCATTGGTTCGTGGATCTTCCGCAAGCGCAGCGGGCGCGGCCCTGGTTCTTTCTGACCGGCTACGGCAGCGTGAACGACGCGGTAGCCACCGTGCGTGCGGGGGCCCGCGAATACCTCACCAAGCCCTTCGACATCGAACGACTGGTGGCGATGGTGCAGGCAGCGAGCTCGCCTGCAGTGGTGCCTGAGGACGACGGCGTCCTGGGCATCTCGCCTGCCATGCGCCGTGTCGAAACGCTCGTGCGCAAGGTCGCCAAGCAACGCGTATCGGTGTTGCTGACGGGCGAGTCAGGCGTTGGCAAGGAAGTCGCCGCTCAGCTGATTCATCAACTAGGCGATCGCGCTGGCAAGGGCGAGTTCATTGCAGTCAACTGCGCGGCCGTCCCGGAAACCATGATGGAGGCCGAGTTCTTCGGCTACGAGAAGAACGCATTCACCGGCGCAGCGCGCATGCACCGTGGCTACCTTGAGCGTGCGAATGAGGGCACGCTGTTTCTGGACGAAGTGGGCGAACTGCCAGCCAGTATGCAGGCCAAGCTGCTTCGAGCGCTGCAGGAGCGCAGCTTCTTCCGGTTGGGCTCGGAAAAACTCACTCAAAGCGACTTCAGGATCATCGCGGCGACCAACCGAGACCTCCATGCGGACATGGCGGCCGGGACGTTTCGCGAAGACCTTTACTATCGCCTGGCGGTGATTCGCATCGACCTTGCGCCGCTGCGCGAGCGACTCGAGGACATCCGCTGGTTGACGGAACAGATGCTCCAGCAGATTGCACTGGAGCACGAACGTCCCGTGGCCATGTCCGAGGCATTTTTGTGTGACGTGCTGGGGCGCACGTGGAAGGGCAATGCACGTGAGCTTCGATCGTACCTCGAAGAGGCCGTGGTGCTGAGCGAGGCCGGTATTCTGGACGTGCCGGAGACACGGACTGCCGTGACCACCACGGCGATTTCAGATGGGGCTTTTGTACCTTTGAATGCAATGGTTGAAGACGCCGAGCGGCGACATATCCAGAGCGCGCTGGTGCGCACTGGTGGCAGCGTCAAGAAGACTTCGGAGTTGCTGGGCATCAGCCGCAAGACGCTTTGGGAGAAGATGAAGAAACTGCGAATTGGCAATAGGGCAGCGCAGGAAGCGGGCCACCGCTGAAGGCGATATAGATCGGAGCATTGCAGTCGTTCGCCGGCGGTCGGTTCCGGAAATCCCGATCCACGGCGCCATATCGCATGACCGCAATCGCAGCTTGCATAGCTATGCATAACGCAGCAATGCGGCCATTCACCACCAACCCGCCACGGTCGGCTATGGGCACGTTGCTGACGTTCTCGGCCAAACCGGGAGCGCCCGCTTTTGCCATGACCAGACTTTCGCCGCCGGCAGTTTTTCAGTCACTCATCTGGCCTCACCCGCGGGTCGCTGTTCTGTCAACCTTGACCGGGGACGACTATGGGCAGGACGCCAAGGCCGCGCGACGCGTTTTTCGCGGGGGCCGCGGGGGGTGGTGGCGGTGGCGTGCGGCGTTTCAGAGTGGGTGATGGAAGTCATGACAGTGCTCCTTCCGTGAATGGATCAAAAACAGATCAGGCTGTCGGCCTGGAACTAACTTGCCGCCGCAGCAGTCGGCACTGCCGCAACATGGCCGCGACCTAGTGCATGCAGCGATGCGCGCAGCGCGGCGTCGATGGACGTGGCCGCGGGCATCTCCAGCGTAGCCATAGAGGAACCGTCCAGCGCATGAGGCTCCCGCCAGAGGTAGGCCATCTCGGCCAGTTCGCGCCAGATCGGAATCACTAGGCCGCCCGCGCGAATCAAACCCCACGGCATGCCGCCCCGCTTGAAGCTGGCTGGCCGAGCTATGCCCAGGGCTGTAGCCGTCTTTTCGAGCACCGCGAGAAACTCGTGTCCGGTAAGTGTGTGGCCGGCAAAGTGCAGGTTGGCGAAAGACGGCAGCCCTTCGGCCTGTGCCGCGGCAACGAAGGCCTGCGCCAGATCGGGCAGGTAGGCCCATGGATGGACTAGGTCCAGCGGGCCTGGGTAGACCAGCTTGCCCGACCCGATGCCCTTGGCGATAACCAGGTCGAACCAACTGCCCGTACCGGCGCCAAAAAAGTCCCCGGCACGCAATACCGTCGCGCGCATGTGGCCGCCGGGCCGAAACTGCATTAATTCAGCCGGAGTGAACGCACATTTTCTTCGGTGCCCGTTTTCTTCCAAATATCGTTTTTAACGCGTCTTCTTTGGTTTTCTTTCCTTCTTCTTCAAACTACGCCTGAGGGTGCTGGCGTGGTTGCTGTGACTGCGTCGGCTTGCCCGAATCAGGACCGGCTATGGCTCGCGCGGGACAACGTAAGTGCCTGAATTGCAATGAATTGTTTGATCCCGATGCACGCAACCAGGATCGCCAACACTACTGCGCCAAACCCGATTGTCGCCACGCCAGCAAAGCTGCCAGTCATGCCGCATGGCTGGCCAAGCCGGCAAACAGCAGCTACTTTTGCGGCCCCGTCCACATCACGCGAGTGCAAGCGTGGCGCGCCGCTCATCCGGGCTATAGCCGCTCAAAGCCCGTAAAGCGCCCCGCCCCAAAAGCGTTACAAGATTGCTCAGTCTCGCAAGTGAATGATTCCATTGAGGAAACTTGCATTCGTACCGAGATACCTGAACCCAGCGCTGCACCAGCGTTACAAGATATCTGGAATGCCTCAGGCCCAATACTGGCGGGGCTTGTAGCCCATTTGTTCGACTTGACGTTACAAGAGGACATCGACACCACCACCCGTCGGCTTGTACAACTTGGCTCTGACCTCATCAACCGGAGCCACTATGAGAATCGACAAACAAGTGCTGCGCCCTGCGCGGCTACGCCAGGTACCTGATCAATTTAGCTGGGTCGACCAGTCCCTCGTGCAATGGGGCCTGATCGACCGCATGGATGCGCGGTGCTGCGCGTTATACCTGTTTTTGGTGACTGTGGCCGATGCACAGGGCATGAGCTACTACGGCGCCACCACACTGGCCAAACGGCTGCACCTGAGCGCTGTGGAGCTCGATGCGGCACGTGCTGGCCTGATCGAGCTTGACCTCATCGCCTACCAGGCCCCGCTGTACCAGGTGCTCGCCCTGGGCGCACCTGCAGCACCGCGCACGCCGCCAGCTCTTGCAATCGCACCAGTGCCGCGCAGTCCTGCTGTGCCAGGTACCGCCAGGGCTGGCCCCATCAGTCTGGCCCAACTACGGATAGGCATTTCAACCGCATCAACCCAAGTATGCACCGGAAAATTGCTGCAAAAAGCCCACGCATCCACAGTCGCCAATCTGATTTCCCAAGAATTTGCGCCACCGTCACCACAATGGCGGCAAAGGAACTCCAAAGGCACAGCCCCGCCCCGGCGGCGGTACCGTCACTGTTGTCGAGATCACCATGTAGTGCGCTGATCGTCGCAGTAGTCGGGTGGCGGCTGGGCTGCCATATCCCAGTCTGGCTCAGCCTCAACACCCTCCCCTGCTTCCTGCGCACCACACTCATCCCACAGCGGCGGCCCGCGTGCCGGTGTGATGCGCGGGGCCTCCGGCTCCACCCCGATGTGATCCAGAATCTTGTGGATATCGGCGCTGAAGGTGATGAACGCAATGATGCGCATCTGGCCCCCGCAGTTGAGACAGATCAGGGGAAACACTTCGTAGATACGGGCGATCAGTGCCGCCCACAGGTAATGCGCGGGTGGGTGCGGTTTGGGTTTGGGTGGCGGCTCGTTTGGGGCTGCGCTGCCCAGTGGCACAACCATGGGGCTGTTCTGGACCACTTGCGCAGGCGGAACAGGCACATGCTCTGGCAGCGCCACCTGCGCCATGGCCGTCACCGCCCCTCGCAGTGGCGAGTTCGGGGCCAAGACGCCATAGTACCGATGCCGGTGCGTGCGCGGTGGCGGCACCAATTGGGCGATGCGGTTGATCAGCACCAGGGGCGTGAGCACCAGTTCACCCGAATACTTGTCGGACTGCAGTGGCTCTGTGTGGCCTTTGCCGCAGCGGTAGACCAGATCAGCGCCGCGCTGCTTGAGCCGATCCATGGCGAAGGGTGGGCGGGCGCAATAACGCAGCAGGCGCTCCAGCCCTGCGCGGTCGGGGGCTTCGATGCGCACCCCAGCATCGACCGAGAAGCCACCGCCGTGGCTGCTGGAAGCTGCACGCTCGTTAATGTCTTTAGCGTCACAGGCATCCATGTGTCCGCGTGCCACAAAGGCCCGCAGGATGCGTTTGCGCACGTTGGCCTGCACGGTAGCGATGGCGCTCTCATCGAGACCAGTTGCCGCGTGAAAAATCACACTCTGCGGTGCCGGGTTGGCCTGTGCAGCAGCAGCATCGACGCTTTGCGCTTGCGCTATTGGCCCGGCAACAGCCTCAAACACGCCATCGACCACACAAACATGGAAGTGCACATGCGTGTTCAGGCTGGACCCAAACCGGTGGATGAAAGCGACGGCGCCCAGGTGCAGGCTGGCCGGGTCAGCCTTTGCCGCACCGGGGCAATGGCTTTGCAAACTCTGCTGCACCACGCGCAAGAAGATACGCAGCGCCGCATTGAGTGCGCCCTTGTCGCGCTGCAGGTAGTAGCGCAAGCGTTTGGGCACCGATAACACCCATTGGCGTACCGGCAGGCGGGGAAAGACGTGGTCGGTCAGATGCGCAGCCGCCTCGGCCATTCGCCGCGTGTTGCACGAGGGGCAGACGCCACGGCCTTTGCAGGAGAAGGCGACCAAGAAGTCGTCCCCGCAGTCGTCACACCGGACGCGGGCAAAGCCGTGGGCAAAGATGCCGCATTCCAGATACTTGCGAAACGCCTTCTCTACATACGCGGGCGGGGTGTGGTGATCGCCCTGGCCGTCGAACTGACCCGCGCTGGCCAACTCAAACCAGGTCTCGAAGTGCTCGGCAATCGTGCGGTACAGCAGGGTGCGCTCGGGGTGGCGGGGGTTGTAGGCTTTGGTGGGTTTATTGGGTTGAGTGGCTGCGACAGCTTGCGCAGGTTGCGGGCGTAGCGGGGCATGTTGGTGCCCACGCGGGTGCTGATGTAAACGCTGCGGTGATCGATGGGGCGGGCCTTGCATGGGGCTGCGCCAGTTTGGACAGGAGAGGAGTGTGCTGGGCTTGGGACTGCTTGGACAGCCGGGTCGTGTAGGTGGCGACGAAGGCGAACGGCGCTTCGTCGTCCTTGCGACGGATAGGCATTTCAACCGCATCAACCCAAGTATGCACCGGAAAATTGCTGCAAAAAGCCCACGCATCCACAGTCGCCAATCTGATTTCCCAAGAATTTGCGCCACCGTCACCACAATGGCGGCAAAGGAACTCCAAAGGCACAGCCCCGCCCCGGCGGCGGTACCGTCACTGTTGTCGAGATCACCATGTAGTGCGCTGATCGTCGCAGTAGTCGGGTGGCGGCTGGGCTGCCATATCCCAGTCTGGCTCAGCCTCAACACCCTCCCCTGCTTCCTGCGCACCACACTCATCCCACAGCGGCGGCCCGCGTGCCGGTGTGATGCGCGGGGCCTCCGGCTCCACCCCGATGTGATCCAGAATCTTGTGGATATCGGCGCTGAAGGTGATGAACGCAATGATGCGCATCTGGCCCCCGCAGTTGAGACAGATCAGGGGAAACACTTCGTAGATACGGGCGATCAGTGCCGCCCACAGGTAATGCGCGGGTGGGTGCGGTTTGGGTTTGGGTGGCGGCTCGTTTGGGGCTGCGCTGCCCAGTGGCACAACCATGGGGCTGTTCTGGACCACTTGCGCAGGCGGAACAGGCACATGCTCTGGCAGCGCCACCTGCGCCATGGCCGTCACCGCCCCTCGCAGTGGCGAGTTCGGGGCCAAGACGCCATAGTACCGATGCCGGTGCGTGCGCGGTGGCGGCACCAATTGGGCGATGCGGTTGATCAGCACCAGGGGCGTGAGCACCAGTTCACCCGAATACTTGTCGGACTGCAGTGGCTCTGTGTGGCCTTTGCCGCAGCGGTAGACCAGATCAGCGCCGCGCTGCTTGAGCCGATCCATGGCGAAGGGTGGGCGGGCGCAATAACGCAGCAGGCGCTCCAGCCCTGCGCGGTCGGGGGCTTCGATGCGCACCCCAGCATCGACCGAGAAGCCACCGCCGTGGCTGCTGGAAGCTGCACGCTCGTTAATGTCTTTAGCGTCACAGGCATCCATGTGTCCGCGTGCCACAAAGGCCCGCAGGATGCGTTTGCGCACGTTGGCCTGCACGGTAGCGATGGCGCTCTCATCGAGACCAGTTGCCGCGTGAAAAATCACACTCTGCGGTGCCGGGTTGGCCTGTGCAGCAGCAGCATCGACGCTTTGCGCTTGCGCTATTGGCCCGGCAACAGCCTCAAACACGCCATCGACCACACAAACATGGAAGTGCACATGCGTGTTCAGGCTGGACCCAAACCGGTGGATGAAAGCGACGGCGCCCAGGTGCAGGCTGGCCGGGTCAGCCTTTGCCGCACCGGGGCAATGGCTTTGCAAACTCTGCTGCACCACGCGCAAGAAGATACGCAGCGCCGCATTGAGTGCGCCCTTGTCGCGCTGCAGGTAGTAGCGCAAGCGTTTGGGCACCGATAACACCCATTGGCGTACCGGCAGGCGGGGAAAGACGTGGTCGGTCAGATGCGCAGCCGCCTCGGCCATTCGCCGCGTGTTGCACGAGGGGCAGACGCCACGGCCTTTGCAGGAGAAGGCGACCAAGAAGTCGTCCCCGCAGTCGTCACACCGGACGCGGGCAAAGCCGTGGGCAAAGATGCCGCATTCCAGATACTTGCGAAACGCCTTCTCTACATACGCGGGCGGGGTGTGGTGATCGCCCTGGCCGTCGAACTGACCCGCGCTGGCCAACTCAAACCAGGTCTCGAAGTGCTCGGCAATCGTGCGGTACAGCAGGGTGCGCTCGGGGTGGCGGGGGTTGTAGGCTTTGGTGGGTTTATTGGGTTGAGTGGCTGCGACAGCTTGCGCAGGTTGCGGGCGTAGCGGGGCATGTTGGTGCCCACGCGGGTGCTGATGTAAACGCTGCGGTGATCGATGGGGCGGGCCTTGCATGGGGCTGCGCCAGTTTGGACAGGAGAGGAGTGTGCTGGGCTTGGGACTGCTTGGACAGCCGGGTCGTGTAGGTGGCGACGAAGGCGAACGGCGCTTCGTCGTCCTTGCGACGGATAGGCATTTCAACCGCATCAACCCAAGTATGCACCGGAAAATTGACGGATAGGCATTTCAACCGCATCAACCCAAGTATGCACCGGAAAATTGCTGCAAAAAGCCCACGCATCC
>Ga0335396_10002032_pt1 | contig 25181 bp, 13 predicted proteins | sample FRY02_FD_205743 | JGI IMG/M metagenome (GOLD analysis project Ga0335396, IMG submission 205743) | Freshwater microbial communities from Lake Fryxell liftoff mats and glacier meltwater in Antarctica - FRY-02 (spades assembly) (version 2) | ecosystem: Environmental > Aquatic > Freshwater > Ice >... | reverse complement strand
GCAAAAGTATCAATCGCAAGTCCATAGATCTCGATTGCTTCGTCTGGGCGCTCAAGTGCGGCGAGGGTGTCCCCCAAAGGTCCCGCAGAAAACGCAATGACTCTCGAGTCGTTAATTTCTCTGCCGATTGCTAATGAGCGCTCTAGGGCTTCCAAAGCATCTGCATACTCCTTGAGAGAATAAAGGCAGTACCCAAAGCTGTAGTTGGCTTTACCCGCCTCGGCATTTCGATCTTGCTGAATATAAAGATCGTATGAGGAACCAAATAGATTCTTGGCTAGAGCCCAGTCCTCAGCCTTGAGCTTTCTCTCACCAAGCTCCATGAGGGAGTCAGCTCTATCAAAGAGGTCATCGGATCTTGATCGATCCCAGAGCTCTTCGTCAGACAGGTCCTCATAAACGCTCATCGAACCCTCTTTTCCAAAAGGGTTCGAGGATTCGCCTTCGCAGAAATCTTCTTGATTTCGAGGTAACCCTCAACGGGATTAGTTGTGGTGCGCTGCATCGGCTTATAGAACTGCTCACGCCCGGTTTTAGTGATACTCATTCGCCCCTCTTTTCTGCCCCTAAACCAAAAGATTAAGCCCGGGCTCTGACATTTTTGGTTCGGTTTTCAAAGCAGAATCACTTAGATTCCGCATCCTGACAGAGAGACTCGGATTGCCCCAAGCTGGGGCAATCCGAGTTGCCACTACTGGCTGGCACTACTAAGCCCATCAATCAACTGTGAGATGGCGAGCGCCGTTTTCTCAAAGCTTGGTCCAGGAACACCAGCAGTCAAAAAGGTGTCTCTTCTAAGCTCCAACATGATTGACTGAACCCTTGCATTCCTGCCATAAAACTCAAGCGGCACATAGGTCCCAACAAAGGGAGTATTTATGTCGATTTCCCCTAAACCGGACATCTCCCTAGTAGCCAGAGCAACAAGGGCTTCTGGGGTGTGAAAATCATCGACCCCGAGACAAACTGCCGGTCTTGCTGATTCTTTATAGAGCTCATAATCAGATGCAGCAACAGGATATGAATGCAGGTCAATAATCACAACATGTCCCATTGCTTCCAAGCGCTCGGCAACGAGCGCCTGGAAGGCTAATGAATACGGTTTGAAGTAGGTGTCGATAATCTCCTGAGATTCAAATTCAGAGATATCACGCAAAGGCTTCTGATCACTGGTCTTTAAATAAACAACCCCCATGCCAACCTGGTTCATAACCTCGGATTCATCTGGGAATCGCTCCGGGTCAAACACCAACCGAGAAAGTGTGTTCTCAAAGATCCAAGGACTCACCTTGGCTTTTTGAGAAGCAAGTCTTGCCAACTGATCGGTTAGCCCATCGGTCATTAGATCCAACTCTTGTTGCAGCTCTTCGGCTGAGAGCAGCAAGTGCTGGGCTATGTGATCTGGGATGTTGGTGCTTGCGTGTGGGACGTGAATGATCACAGGAGATAGCGAGTCTCCCGGTATTAGGTTCCAGTTCATAAGGTGTTGCCTCTTTCATTACCAGTGGGCCATCTGGCCCATCTACTTTTGTCAATTTCTTGACCTACTCATTTCCCTTTGCACCTTCGCCGATGGTCGGCAGGTTGCACGCTGAAGGCGAGAAGCCTTTATGTTCAGCCATCTTCTTGAACCCCTGGGGGTTCGAGTTGGTTGTTATTTGGTTGGGTTGCACAGCCCTGACTCGTCTTTAGTGTGTGTGAATACGTTAGGTCGTCTACCGTGCAACTTCGCTCTAGCCTGCCGATGCTCTCAGAGTTACTCTTTTTAGGTTATTGCGCTTGATGAGTAAATCAGCCCTAATCCGATTTTGCTTCGTCGGGACTGTCATGTGAGCTGTCTAGAGAGTCAGAGGTGTCGGATTACAAGTCCTCAATCTAATCCTCATCCTGGCCCCATGTGAACTCGGATGCGACACTATAAAAATGAAACCCGCCCCAACCCTGCAGCTCCCAGTCATCGTCATTCTCAATCTCAGATACAGAAATATCTTGGTCTTGCAGCCACTTCTGGACTAGGGGATACTCCCATGCGAATCCATCGTCGGAATCCCAATCAGTGTTTCCGCCTTCCCCAGCCGAATTGTTATCCGTGTCAAAACTCCAGAGCTCAAAGGGGCCCTCCAGGAAAGGTAGCAATTCGTCAGGGGTGCAATGATCCCAGTACTCCATCTCGTTCGGTGGATTGTGAGACCCACGTACTGCCCGAAGCACTTGGCCAGGCGCAGCTCTTGTCCTTAGTGACTTATCGGACATTGTTATGAATTCGACCAACCCGGTCAATCTCGATGTGTAAAAAACGATTGTTGACGTTTTGTCCCCCTCGGTCCTTGGTAAAGGATATCGACGTTTTCAGTTTTGTGAAACTTTAATGTGCATGATCTTAGGATTAGGAACCGCAGGGGCAGCAGAATCGAAAGGTTAATTCCCACGTTCTCGGACTTGAGTGGAGGGAAGAATTCCAACGGGCTTTTAGAAAATTAGCACCACTTGGCGCGCAGCTAGGCGCATTCCAGAGTAGGCAAGTGCTGATCACCTATAAGCTCCTAATGCTGGGCCAATTGGCGAATAAATCGTTTATTTTTGCCCGTGAGCTTTTGCAAGTCGAAATTCGGAAAAAAGTCTACGTAGTTGATTAGGCTCCAAGGATGATGCAAATTTTGGAAAAAGACCTGGTCGTTCTAGGGGACAACATGGAGCTGCTTAGGCAGCTGAAAGATAGCTCTGTTGACCTCATCTACATTGATCCACCCTTCAATACCGGCAAGGTGCAAAAGAGAGAAACAATCAAGACCGTGAGATCCGAAACGGGCACGCGAAAAGGTTTTAAGGGGGACAGCTACGAGAGCATCAGGCAAAGCTCTACCTCTTACAACGATTCATTTGCAGATTATTGGGAGTTTCTCGGCCCGAGGTTGAATGAGGCTCACCGAGTACTGAAGGAAACTGGAACGCTGTACCTTCATCTCGACTTTAGGGAAGTGCATTACGCAAAAGTGTGGCTGGACGGAATCTTCGGCAGGGAAAACTTTCTGAACGAAATTATCTGGGCTTACGACTACGGAGCCCGATCGACCAAGAAGTGGCCCGCTAAGCACGACAACATACTCGTCTATACAAAATCGCCTTCGTACCACTTCAACGCTCTGGAAGTAGATCGGGAGCCTTACATGGCACCTGGTCTTGTAACCCCAGAAAAAGCAGCTAGGGGGAAACTCCCGACTGACGTTTGGTGGCACACCATCGTCTCGCCCACAGGCAAAGAAAAGACTGGTTATGTCACTCAAAAGCCCGAGGGCATTTTGAGACGAATTGTCACAGCTAGCAGCAAGCCAGGTGATTTAGTGCTTGATTTTTTTGCGGGCTCAGGAACCACCGGAGCAGTGTCTAAGAAACTCGGCAGGCGTTTTATTCTGGTCGATGAGAATCCAGAGGCCTTTGCTGTAATCAAGAAAAGACTTGCTTTGATTGAGTCCGAGAGAGAGACTCAGTTCACGGAATAACTAGGGGGCTTAATGTCACACGCATTCGATCAACTTTCGGAGATTTCAAGAGAGTTTGAATACAAAAGCGGGTCATTATCTGATCCATGGATTGGCAGTCCTTTTCAGTGGCTCTTGGCGATACCGAGCAGAAGCAAAGGTGCCTATGGTGAAAAGTTTGTGTCTGAGCTTTTTCGCGTAAACGGATTCACGGTTTTGAAGCCGATCTCGGGTACAGATCACGACCGAGTTATAGAAGGACACCGAATTGAGATAAAGCTCTCAACGGTCTGGTCTAAAGCTCCAATCTTCAAGTTCCAGCAAATCCGAGACCAGGCTTACGACTACGTCCTTTGCATCGGCATTTCGCCTCACTCGGCAAGCTGTTGGGTGATTCCAAAATGGGAATTGAATGTTGACAAAGAGGGTGTTGCTCATCAGCACGGGGGCGTAAAAGGTCTTGACACTATGTGGCTTTCGTTCGAGAGCGCTCGCCCGCCTTCGTGGATGTACAAATATGGCGGCGATCTCGAGGATGGAATTGCATTCATGAGGTCTCTCGGCACTGGAGATTACTCCGGCAAAAGGCTGCCGGCAGCCGACATCGTTCTGCCCTAGCTTACGCTTCGAAGAATAGTCTTGATGAACTACTGGTGGGTAAATCAAAAACAGACTCACCGGCAAGAAATTGCCGGTGGCTTCATGTGGTCGCCAAAGAAGAATGCTGATGGTGGCAAGAACCCCTATTACGACTTTATGACTCAGGTTCAACCCGGGGACATTGTGTTCTCATTCGCCAATGCAGACATCATCGCAATAGGTGGTGCAGCGTCGATTGCCTACACAGCAAACAAACCAACAGACTTCGGTAACGCAGGAGCGACTTGGTCAAAAGATGGCTGGGCGGTAGATGTTGATTTTCAGCGAGTAGAAAACCCAATAACGCCCAAGCTCCACATGAACCTAATAGCGCCACTTCTCCCAGAGAAGTACTCCCCCATTCGGGCCAATGGAAATGGTAACCAGGTCTACCTAACTTCGATATCGACTGAATTGGGCTCACTACTACTAGGCCTTTTGGGCTCCCCAGAATTGAACTCCGAAGTTACAACCCTTGACGACCTAGCATTCGACGAAGAAGAGCAGCTCATTATTCAAGACGGCATGCTAGATCAAACAATGAAGGCTTCTTTAGTGCTAGCAAGAAGAGGCCAAGGCAAGTTCAGAAAGCGGGTTGAGTTCTTCGAGGGAAGCTGCCGGGTCACTGGCGTTACTTCTTCGAAGCTCTTGATTGCAAGCCACATCAAACCCTGGGCAATTTCTTCAAACGAGGAAAGACTAAATGGTCACAATGGCCTATTCCTATCTCCCCACATAGACAAGCTCTTTGACTCAGGTCTGATGTCTTTTGAAGACAGCGGAGAGATGATCTTCTCGGAATCACTAGATGTTGACGTTCTAACCCGTTGGAATATAGACCCGGCGAAGAAGGTAAAGAAGTTTGGTCAGGATCAGGCGTACTTCTTGGAGCATCACCGATCTCAGTTATTTTTACCAACCTAGAGGTGGTCGGTGGGATCGAATCATGCTCAATAGGTCTAAAGACAACCTACTAAACCAAATTGCCGATTAACAGGCTGCACTCTCAAGAGCCGTATTAGGAATTTGGACCGAAATTTGACTCATTTGAGGGGATTCTTAACTGACTTGTGGGTCTCAACAAGCGTCGTTTACTCGAGACTAAGCAATCCTCATTCTGACGCTAATTTATGGTCCATCGAAAACCCAGCGACTGAAGATTTTCCTTTAAAGCCCTAAGACTCGCCTCACTCATGTTCTGCATCTCGTTGATCTCCAACCTGACGTCAAGCGAAGTCGAAACCCCTTCAGCCTCCAAAAGTGCCAAAATATCCCTACTCAGATTCATCAAAAGCCTGTTGTACTCAGAGCTAGCTGAAATGCTTGCCTCAAGTCGAAGTGGCTCGACTACCGGTGAAGGGTCGGGTAGTACCGGCCCTGTCCCGTCAATCGGGACCGGAAGAGGAGTCTTGTCCTCCAGCTGAGCAGAAGCAATAGAGTGATCAAGAATCAATGTGGCGTCAGTAATAGCGAAGCATTGGACATTGGAGAGAGGCAGAATTATGTTGCGATACTTACCACTCTTTTCATCGAATGACTCAGCAATCGCAAACTCGTCATTCTCTAACAACGTAGCCATAGGAAGCTCTCGAATTGCATCGTCCAAGACTCCTCGGGAGGTCAATTTCGGAAGGTATGGAAACCTTGTGAAATATTCCCATGCCTTGCCTACCGACATATGGCGCCCCAAGAAGCTTGTCCCAAGAGACCGTTGTAACTCTGCGCCTAGTGCTGACGCACTAATTTGGTCCACTAGGATTCCACTTCTCTTTAGCTTAGAAGCTACTCGCTGACACGCAGGTGCGTCAGTCACGTCGAATTTGTCAAGCTCAACTACTGAATCACTGGTGACGTCATTTTGTGATAAAAATGCCACCCATTGATAACTTTCACGAATTTTTACATCTAACAGTTGGCTGAAACTATCTAGGCGTCCCTGGGCCTGAATTCGCGTCTGCGGATCCAGGTTCATCTCTTCAGCTCGATCGAGAATTGATCTCCATGCCAGATAACTTCTTGCAACCTCGTTTAGAGGTTCTGAGCGGTCGGCATCACTCACTACCACCACCACGGTGTTGCGCTGAACTCGCTGAGCGCCTCCACGTTTTTCCAAGACATCCTTCGCCAGCAAAAAACCCTTGGATGCAGCACCATCTTTGCGCGAATACGTGAATTGGGGATGCAGAACGGCCAATTTCTGTAAGTCGTTATCTAGAACGTCCGCAGATGCCTGAATCCCAACACTCACAATAGAAAACGGCGATTTAGATCTAAACAAATCATCCAGTCGCTGAACTATTTCTTGCCAGGCTAACTCAGGCTTGGACTTTAGAGACTCCGCAAGCTCTTGTGCTGTCCTCTGAACTGAAGGATGCGTATCAAACCAAACACGCGTTCCTTGTTGATAAAAATATGCTGACCTCTGAGATAGCAGATCCGTGGCGAGGGAAAAATTCCCTAAAGAGTCCCCTGGAACCGAGACTCCTAAGTGAAGGTTATGTTCTTCCAGGCCCTTGTGAGGGCTACTAAGTGTCGGCGCAGATCCAATGAAAATAGTCCTGGCGATACGTCTCGTCAAAGCGCGCTGACCCAGAACCGGTCTCTCTGCGTCTATTTTGAAAGAGATTGAGCTATCCGAATCAATTTCTGAGTCCAAGAGCGGCTTCCAAGCATCCTCCAGATATTGAGACATTGCCTGTGAAACGGAAGAGTCAGCAAGAGGTACATTGCCGGGCATTATTAGAGGCGAGGAGTCGTTTGACGTCCAGAGCGAGTGAACGATCGTGGACATGAGGTGCAAAACACCTCGAGTTCGCTGGAAGCGCTCCAACGTTGCCCAGTCTCTGTATAAGCGGTCCAGGAGCTCAGGGTGGATCGGGTAGGAGTTTCTGATTCTCTTCTCATACTCAGTTTCGAGACATTCCTTTGGGAACTTGTTGCCGCCATCTCTGTACATTTGGACAAACTGCTTCGAGATCGCAGCGACCTCGTTAATTTGATCGCTATTCGAGTCCTTAAATAATCTTCTGCGAACGATCTCGAAAGCTTCATCCTTGGAGGATGGTCTCCATTGATCTGCCACACGTCTGATGACATTTTGCAACCTATCAAGAGCTCTCCTGCCATTTTCGCCACCGACCTCTATCATTGCTCCCGCGACGGTCTCATCCCCAGCACTCGCATCCGAAGCAGGAACCGAGACCACCAGCATGCAACCCGGCGAGGACTTAACTACCTCCGTGAGTGTCTGAGCAAAAGTGAATTGAGTATCAAATGACCCGGCAGGAAGGTCGTCTCTATCAACCAACTGACGAGCGTAGGCTACCCACTCATCTATCAGCACTAGGGCTGGACCGTAAGTATCAAAGAGCAGGCCCAGGGAAGACCCTGGATTTGTCCGGTTCTCGTCGCTATCCCGAATGATCTCGTATGCTTCCGCCCCACCTAGTTGCCAGGCCAATTCGCCCCAAATTGTGTGAACCCTTGTCCCGTCTTCTTTAACCGAAACGGAACCCGGCTTCAGGGCAGTGCCGACTAGGACCACTCTCTTAACTCCCAAGGAATCAAACTCCGCGACCTTGGACGATTGAACAAGCTCTTGGAGCTCTTGAGAAAGGGTGCTTGCAGGCTGTCCACTGAAAAGGTGAAAGAGAGAGAGCATCGAGTGAGTCTTGCCACCACCGAAGTTGGTCTGAAGGTTGACTACAGGGCTGGCATTCAAGTCTCCACTTAGTCTTTGAAGCGCCTTAGTGAGCAACTCTCTGAGCCCACTCGTTAAATAAGTTCTGGCAAAGAACAAATTGGGATCGGCATAATCAGGCGCTCCCAATCCCCTAGAGACCTTGTCCAAATCTGCCGCGAACTCCGACGCATTGAATTGACCCGTGGCCACATCGTCATGTGGAATTGCAACTTCACGCCAAGGCCGAATTCCCTTCGAAGGTGCATCAACATTTTGCGACCTCCTAACGACCTGGCGTGTCTGTTCTTCGAAAACCACTCTTGTAACGTCGAGTCGAACCTTGCGAAGATCATCAGCAGAGTCATTGGCGTCTACCGCACGCAGAAGCCTCTCTCCTGTATCTAGAGTACGAATTGCATTTTCCCCAGATATGGCCTGATTGTGGGCCCACTTGTTCCTGTCTTCTCTAAGTTCAGAGGCGAAGCCTTGCTGTGCGCGGCTCAAAACATTCTTGAACCTATAGCCATGCTCAGTAATTGCCCTAAGTTGCACTTGAGGGTCATTTTTGTCTAAGACTCGTGCACCGAGATTCCCATCATTATTGAGCTGAGATGGCCAATCCCCTCCCAGAGACTCGGTCATCACCTCGTCTACGAAATCACGCAGCCCTTCTGCAAGAAGCTCAAAACCCTTGCTAACTCGATCTCTGTAACTAGCTGTCATTCTCATCCCCACTGTCGTTTGCATCCGAATCATCAAAAAGTGCTGGCGTTATGGATCTTGTATGACTCGACTGACTTGCGATTGTTATGTCGCTCCACATCCCTACAAGCATGTTAAATAGGCCTGCGTCCTTAGAGTTGCCTAGCTTCTCCGCTGTGTGATAAGCGAAGAATGCCATTGCCTTGACTCTTTCGAGACCAACCCTTTTGTCGATTTTGGTAATTAAGGTCGCTACTCGATCTACTCCATCCTGCTCCAGGACGCCCGACAATCGAACTACGCACTCCCAAATACTTACCCTAAAGTCGGACTCAGGGTCCCATTCGTGCGCGACTTCTGATGGCCTCAATAATCGAGCCTTGCCGGCACGGGCCTCAAAAATTCCGCTCCTCACCAAGTCATTGACTGTGGTGTCTTTTGCTGTGGCTAGCTGTTCCGCCTGTCCACTGGTTGAGACTCCCCAGCCATACTGCTTGTACCAGGTCATGCAGAATCGAGAGTCAGGATCCATATCCCCGTCCTGGTCATCGAGCAGCCTGTCGAGTTCATCATTTATTATCGCGAGTGCGTCTCGAACCCTCATCGAAGAACCATCAGGTTCTTGGACCGATGCGTACCTGCTAAAAACTGACATTCCAGGTCCGATAGCGGACTGTGCAAAATCTACGGGAGAAATATCTGAGGCGATAAGTTGGCGAAGTGCGTTAGGCAATTCGGCTCGCAGAGAGGAGACAAAAGCCCTGCGAGAGTCGGCAGAAGCGGACCCTCGTCTTTGCCGGCAGGCCAGGACGACTGATGAAGCAAGCGCGTTCGAACCTAGTCCAATGGTTCTGTTCGCCATTTCAGTTCTAACTGGCCAAGTTGCGGTTATTTCAAAGCCGGCCGCGATTATTCCATTCAGCAACGTCTCCCACCCGGTAGAAACTGTCCCGTCACTCGAAGTGTCGGTCTGTTTGTAGGCGTAATAGACAGTGATGGGGATATCTGATCTGGCTTCACTCATGTTCAAAAAGACAGAGTTGAGTCCTTCGACAAAAAAATCTCGAGCCGAATCCTTGGACCCCTGCCTCACCTTGTCCGCAACAAGCTCTTCAGATTTTGGAGTCGCGACAGTCGCAAATAGCTCTCGGTTAGTGTCCCGTAAATTATAGCGAAGCCAAGGGTAGAAGAAATCAGAAAGATCTGCGTATCCCACATTGTCGTAGTAGGGAGGGTCGGTAGACACTGCAAAACCTTGGTAGTCACGGTTTGAGGCATCTTTTTGAGACACAAGGGCTGGTTGACGCTTCGGCGCCTTCTCGATGGCCTTGCAGACCCAAGCGACTTGCCCCAAAAAACTCCCGGTTGATCTAGAGAAAGGATTTGACTCGACAAAATCCCAAGCCATGGGGATCACTTGCTTTGAGAAAAGGTTTCTAATCGAATCGCGACTTACATCCCAGCTGCAGAGGCTATTCCCTCGGTCCATTGTCCTTGAAATCGAAAGAGCTAGGTACGTCGCAATTGCTGACATTCGATATTCTTTAGGGCCGCTTACAACTGAGTCGGCCATTTCAGCAGCGAACTCCTTTCGCATTTTCTCGAGGGCATAGGACATCTCTTGGTAGAAAGTCAACTGCCTTTTAGTAAAGAGGTCTTGAAGGTGCGTCAGGCCGTATGAAGGTGTCCAGCAATTGTTGGCATTTTCAGACAACTTCGCGTTTGGCAAATCAATCTCGATGTCTTCAACCCGGGAAGCCGATGACTGCAATTCGGACGGAGACAGATAAGCCCGACCATTAGGAGTGTCTGCTATCACAGCCATCAAGTGTTCTCCAAAACCTACTTTGAGGCCTTGTTCCTTTATGTAGGCGAGGGGTATAGGAGTTCCGTCGATAATCGAGACAGCCCCTTTACGATCAAAGGTGCCCTGCAGAAGTTTTGGGTCAGTCGGAATACCTTTCTTAACTTCGTAGGTCAGCTGGCCGTTTACCCAAATAGGTTGGATGAAAGCCTCATTGCCTTTTCGCTTCGAAAGAACCCATGACTTCAATAAAGGAACCTGCACAGGCTGCGCTGGATTGGGATTCTCAACAGTCCTTGCCCACACCCAAGCAATGACAGTGCACTCATTACCGTTGTGCATCACCTTTGGATAATTTTTTCCGATCTTCTTTTCCACTTGTGCCAGAACTTCTCTCGCAAAGTAACGAACGTCATTCGCCAGTCCAAGGAATCCCATGCCTTCCGGAGTCTGATACTCCTCTGAAGTGTTTATAGAAGCAGCGTCTAGGAATTTTTGAGGAATTTCAATCATGGCTTTGTTTAAGAGGACCGCTAGAGGATTTAGGTCTGACGCCTCGGTCGGCAGCCCCATTCTCAAAGCCTCAATTGGGATTGCGCCTCCGCCTGCAAAAGGGTCTAGGACAGTTGGAAGCCCCTCTGGAAATTGAATCTTCAATTCCGACTCAAGCTCCGCGAGAATTGACTCGTCGGTTGTTGCCTCCCACCTGACAGCTCGCTCGATGAGCTGGTGGAGCCTTCGCCGTTCCGCGTCTTGAGCTTCTTCAGTTGGAAACCGGTCTGGCCTGGAGCCGGGGTCGTCAATTAACTGGGCAAAAAGAACAGCCCTAGCCGCGGCTAGTGGCCTTCTTGCCCAATAAATGTGCAAAGTGGAAGGGTGACCGTGACGAATCGATTTTTCTCGAGCGCATGCCGTATTGATTGCTTCGATTGGCATTGATACTTCAATCAGCTTTTTCGTCCTAGTCAATTTCTAGCCTCCTCTCCTTGACCAAGCGGCTCAAAGCCGACTCGCCAAAATTGTTTCCAGTCCAAGTTGACCGACGCAATCCGCGCATCTACCGTCAGATTAGCGAACGCATCTGACACGTATCGGAATTGGTCGAAGTCAGCTCCTTCCGGCGAGACCATCACGAGGGCAAGAAGATGACTTGCTCCCTGTGTTTGTCCAAAACTTAGCTCGCTTGCCGTTGCCAGAAAAGTATCAGACCCTTCTATTCGACCCTTGACCTCGATAAATATTGATTTTCCATTTTTGTCTCTCGAAACGATATCAAAGCCTTTATTGTTTCTCGCCTGTTCCTCTGGGAACATGCCTCTCGCGGCTTCAATTTTCAACACCAGATCAACTGCGCGGCGCTCAACCTCTCGCATCGCCTCCTGGTCTTTGCTTCTTTGAACATGAGAACCCGTCGGCATAATGGATTCAGGAACAACTAAGGCGGCGGCGATAGTTTTCGGTATTCCTATCACCAAGCTTTCTTCAAGCAGCAATTCGGCGAGTCTTGCTTTTTTGCGCAGTTCTAAATCGAGAGCTTTTTTCGTAGCCATTTCGGGCTTCTTGTCTGAATTCTTGGCTTCAGTAAGGTTAAATTCGAGTGCTTTTCCGTACCAGTAATTGATTTCCTGATCAAGTCTTTTTTCCACCTGTGAGCGTATTCTCTCGACCTGCTCGGATATGCGGTTTTTCAAAGCCGGGAGTTCATCCTTCATCATTTTAGCGATTGAATGCTTGCGAGCAGTGGACTCCATCTGCAAGAAACTTAAGTTTGGCATCAGTGCCCCTCGGATGTATTCCAACTCCTCGGTTGATGGCGTTGAATAATCAATATAGGGCGCCGTGTTGGCAATAGAGACATCGCCCTTCTCGCCCACCTCAATGAAGTCGAAGTGCCTGTCAACCACCAGGGAAGGATTAGCAGAATTTGAAACCTCTTGGAGTACAGAGAACAGCACCATGGGCCCACTAGCCTGTTTGTTTGATCTATCAATCAGTATTGTTCCTTCCAGCAATGCATGCGAGAGGTCGGCCAGAGTCTTTTCAACTACAGCTGTCATAAGCGCGCTCCCTGGCGCTATCAAATATGCATTGGGCGCACCCTCCAATCGAACATTCTGGCGATCAAAGGTCACTCGTTCGTAGGCGGGAGCGACGGGGCCCATTTCTGGGCTTCGATTGGCAAGAGAGACCAGATGTTCGGGCACCCTCGTAATTTCATATCTTCCAGTCTCTCGAGTTTTTAGGTTTCCAGTTAGCCTTTCAAAGGCTGGCCTGAAGAAGCCGGCTATAAAACCCGGTTGCAGCCTTCGGATTTGACGTGCCTCGAATTCTTTCGCGACGCCTGAAGGATCGAATGAATTTTGAATAACATCGAAGAGAGCCCTTTCGGCCTGAAGCTCCTGGAGTCCGGCTGCTATGCCCTCATCAATTACCTCGTCACGACGAGCCTTGACCGCTGGATCGTTACCGTATCGTATGGCCTCGATTAGAAGGGATTTCAGAGACTTTTCGCTGAATGGAGCCCCTTGGCCCAAAACATTGAATAAATTCCCGTTGTAGGCCGTGGACTGTTGCTCAATTTTGCTAAGGAGGGTTTTGAACACCTCCCCTTCACGTGTGCCCGCCGCAATCATGTTCCACAGCCAACAAACTTCAGTCTGCCCAATCCTGTGGATTCGTCCAAAGCGCTGCTCAATTCTGTTTGGATTCCAAGGCAGGTCGTAATTGACCATCAGGTGTGCCCGCTGCAAGTTCAAGCCCTCGCCCGCAGCATCAGTAGCAACTAGAACTCGAACTTTAGGATCCTGAGTGAACGACTCTTTGGCCCGGTTTCGCTCTTGGCGACTGTGGCCGCCATGGATTGAAACAACCGCGTCAGCGTTCCCAAAAAGATTAGAAATCCTCTCTTTTAAGTATTGAAGTGTGTCCTTATGTTCAGTGAAGATGATGAACTTTCGATCGCTTGCTGGCTCATCTACACCCTCAAGCTGATCAACCAAGATGCTTCTCAACTGGGTCCACTTCTTGTCGTCCTGCAATGCGTGAACGGATCGCGCCTTGTTTGTAAGCCTGGCTAGAGTTATTAGCTCAGCCTTCAACTCATCCAGGGTTTCTGCGGTCGTGACTAGATCTAAGTTTTGGTTTTCTTCCGCTTCCTCCAACTCTCCGGCATTGAATTCATCGTAAAAGTCATCTTCTTCATCGAATTCGACTAAATCCGGAAGGGCTAACGACTGCCTGGTGAATGCGCTCGCTGCGCTAGCTTCTAACTGAGTCAACCACGACCGCAGTTTTTCTTCCCGTCGTTCAAGTGATCTCAAAATTGCCCTAGGACTGCTGGCAAGTCTTCGCTGAAGAATAGTGAGAGCAAAACCCACATTGTTTCCCCGTTTCTTATCTCCAGACTCCGCAATTTTTTGCGCTCTGTTCATCTCCTCCCGGACGTAGGCAGTTACTTCGTCATATAACTCCTGCTCTGGAATAGAGAGGGAATACTCAACAGTCTGCGCTCTGCGCTCCGGAAACAAGGCCTTCCCTTCGAGAGTCACCAGTTTTTCCTTTACCAGCCTTCGCATAAGGCCTGAAGTGTCTATTCGGTGAGATCCCGATCTAAACTTGCCTTCAAACCTGTCCTCGTCCAAAAGCGACAGAAAGAGCTGAAAGTTCTCCTCATTGCCAGCGTGCGGAGTTGCGGTCATGAGAAGAAAATTGGTGGTGATTCTTGAGAGCCTCTTGCCGAGTTTGAATCTCTTTGTCTGCTTCGGCTCACCTCGCCAACTCGCGTAGTGAGCACTCATCCTGTGTGACTCGTCCACGATAATCAAGTCCCAATTTGAGCTATCAAGTGCATCCTCGACTACGGGATTTGATCGGCTCAGCTGATCCATTCGTGCAATCACAAAATTCTTTGCCCTAAAGGGGTTGGCCAGATCCGCACCATCTAAATCAGACTTCGTAATGGTTTCAAAATTGAGGCTGAATTTCTCTGACAGCTCCTGCCTCCACTGGTCAATAAGGCCTCCTGGTACAACAATCAAGCAGCGCTTCAGATATCCGCGGAGAATAAGCTCTTTTATGTAGAGTCCCGCCATGATGGTTTTTCCAGCTCCAGGATCATCCGCAAGCAGAAACCTCAGTGGGACTCTGGGTAGAAATTCATCGTAGACGGCTCTGATTTGGTGAGGTAGCGGATCTAAGTCTGAAGAATTTATAGCAACGAGTGGATCAAAAAGACCTGCCATCTTCATTCTGAGGGCTTCCATTGCAAGCTTGAAATCATCAGGGTCTGCTGAAAAATGGGACCGGGGGGGATGAACCGATGCAACTAGTTTCGACAGCCCTTCTTGAGAGAGATAACTACTGCCAGTCTCACCGGTTTGCCGCCTGAAGAAGACTAAACAAAGGCCCTCTCCTTCCTCAATTACAGACAGAACCTCGACAGACTCGCCGGCTATGAGGCCGTCGATGAATTTGATCTCAAGCAACTTTGCTGTATTCACTGCTCCCCTATGTGCGATGCGGTTTTGTTTGTCGGTGATTCAGAGTGAGGCCACTAACCTAAATCATCATGATCTTGGCTTTGAGTTTATCTGGACGGTTCGACATCTTCAGAAGCCTTGTTTGTCTTCTCCGATAACGCGGTCTGCATCAATTACAATGGCTCAAGCTGGAGGGGCAAGAGTGAAATATTCAATCGCAAGCGTAGAAGTTGAATTGACGGGGGAAACTCGCGCTATTACAGCTGCGGGAAACTTAGCCGGAACCGCACAAATTGCAGTGGTTAGAACCCCCGATCAGCTTGTGGCGGAGGTTCAGGTGAAGGACTTTGGTCTCGAAAAAACTGAGATAAAGCTCATGGAGTTTCTGGCTCCAGCCCCCCCGGCATATGGGCACTTGGACAGGAACGGCTTAATGACCGTCCAGCGCTTAGAGAATGGGGACTGGGTAGCGCTTCTTCGGGCATTGCGTCCAGGTGGCAGGGAGTGGCCTACCCTTAATTTTGTCGCGATGGAAGAACTTGACTCCCTTTTAGGTGCTAGCACTCAGGACTGGCTGATCGGCTTAGGCTTCACAGTAGGGACCTGGGCGGAGCTCAACCCTGCAGCAAAGAGGTTTACGAACAGCATCGCCGTGTCCATTCCTGTGGAAAAATCCGAACTGCTTGTTTTACCTTGGACCCTCACCAGAGTTGTTGCCCTGATGAAGCAACTCGGTGAAAACAAAGTAGTGGACCTCTAAAGATGACGGTGTATGAAGTTCACCTTCCAGAAAGTGACTCTCCTGGTCAATGTCTCGCCGCATTTGGAACCTCGATATCCGCAATCGGTTTAGAGCTCGGCATCAGGATAAGCAAGGGCATGAGCGCTGAACATGGTGCGCAATGGCTTGACAAACTTGAGAGGCTGCGGGGTATTGATGCATCAAGCAGGGGAAGAAAGCACCTGCGGACATGGTCCGCCTATGACATCAGCTGGATAATCAACGAGCCATTTCACAATCCTGATTCGCCAATTCGCAAGTACCTGCCCGTTACTGCTTATAGATTCTTTGACAACGCCCGGGAGCTAGTTGAAACCAGAAATCGCTGGTACCACGACTTCAACCCTCACAACATCAACGACCTAGCCAAAGCAATAGAGCTTTGTGTCTACGTGGCTTCAAAGTGTGAGCTAACGATTACTCCCACTTTGGATTCTGTTCGCAGGCGAGTTAATGACATTAAGTCCGGTGACTACAAAGGCGAGCTAGAGGCCAATGAGTCATTTCCAACAGTGGCAGACACGCCGGCCCCAACACCTGAGAAAAATGAGACTGCCAAGATTCAAAGAGCTGTGGGTGCAGTTTGGTTGGGTGGGATCCCGGCCCGAAAAATAGAGTTGCGGAGCTCAGGATCCCTAATTGATTTGAGCCTTCAGGCCAACGTCACTTCCGAACTCACGCAAGAACAACAAGAGCGTTATCTAAAACTCTGGCAGCTTATATTCAAGCAGGGCTGGCTCTGGGTGGATGAGCTTGGGCAAGTTGCTGCCTATGTGCAGGGTGTGCTTCGCTGTGTCGGATTCTGGGGCGATATTGAAGAGCCAGCGCAAGACCCATTCTCCAAATTCCTGCTTCCACACTCTTATGAGATCAGTCCCGATGCACTCATTGATAGAGCTTCCGGCGCAGAACTCCAAGAGCGGCATTTAGGAAAGGTGACCTCCTCCACGCTAAAGCGAGCACGCATGGAACTGTCTGACAGCGAACTGGTCAGGGTCACCTGGGATGGAGATTTGATTTATTTCGGGAGCAATGGAGTCGAATACTTTGGTGAAATTGATTCTCAGGACTGGTTCGCTACCCACTTCTCAGTGGCCACGTCCTAAGAAGTTAGAGAGCAAATGGACTTCAATGACGAAGAAGAGGCTTGGGAGTCCGAGCTTCACGAAGGCCTGGAAAGCCTGAAGCAAGGCGATCAAGACTGGGACGAGGAGCTTCAACGAGAGATTGTTAGCCTCGACGATCTCGAGCGAGACTGGCAAGAACAACTGCGAACTGCGTCTCTGGTGGTGCAGGTTCAATACCGAGATCAGGATGCCGTCGCAGCCCTAAAGCGACTGGGATACTTTTTTGCGACCAGGAAAACCGAACGAATTATTCGCGAGTATCCAGCATCATTCCTAGTTGGCCTGAACTATGTAGCCTCAGCCCAAATGGAAAAAGGGACTCTTTGGCCATTCATTTTCGCCGGCCTAAACAATCTTGAGGGCTCTCAAGGCAGGCAGGAAGCCATCGCACGGATACACCGAATGGCTCTCAATAAGTTCCAGTTGGAAAGATTTGAGCATCCCCTTGGCAGAATCGGAGAGATAGTTCTTCACGCGGGAATCCCTGTCAGCAGCCAGGGCAAATTTATCAAGCGACTAATCAATGACTACAAGTTGCTCGATGATTTTGATAGCCGATTTTTCAACGAAAAAATCCGGGGAATACCTCAGGACCGGGTCCAGGCTTCTTCGATTGATAAACCGATTTGGCATTTCATAAGTCAGGCCGGTGCAGTGGCGGACGACTTTGTGGCAAAGTGCATCGAAATTCTTGATGACTCGAAGGAATCGCAGTCTGGGGAAGGCCTGCCACTCAGAGTCATTGCAGAAATTCAGCGAGTTATTCAGGATCTGGGTAAGGCCTCGCTTCTGCGAGCCAGCCGCAAAGGCGAGAGAGTCAAGCCTCCCAAGCTAACTTGGCCAGACACTTCTGAAAATGAGTTGCAGATAATTCTCCCTAGAATTCCGGAGTCCAGGCATTCCGCCGTGCGCTGGACAGTTGAATACGGCGAAAACGTGACCACCATAGACGTGGCTCAGGAAATTCCAGGCATTGGAATCGACCCGTCTGTCTTAGAAATTAGGGAGCCGGTCGCGCAAATCAACTTGCGCTCCGAGTCGCTTGGTGCAGCTGACGACCTGCAAACTCGGTCTTGGTCGCTAAATCTTTATTCTGAAGACAACCCCGTCATGTTTTTTGATGCAGATGGAGAGTTGGATACAGGAAAGGGGCCGCTAGACCCAGGCTCTGTGAGAGTTCTTTACCCTTCCAGGACAAGCTCCAGCGCTGCAAAACCGGTGTTGTTCATTGACGGAGAATCGGAGAGTAGTGAAATCGACGCACCTCTGGGGTGGAGTCCCGACTCAGGTGAGACACCATGGTTGGCCCAACTGTCGGATCTTTCCAGGGCCGAATCGGTAGAAATTAGATTCAATCCTGCTGCAGGGCACAAAGCTTTTAGGCGGGCGGTGTCAGCGTTCAAGAAACCGAGGCCAGCACTGAACGGCCTAATTCTCGGGCTTTTCGACACACAAGGATCTTCTATTTTCTCCGAGTTTCCCGAATTAGAGGTTGGCTCTTTGTCTACCAATGATGATGAGTGGTCTTATGAGGTACGCGATCTTGAGCGCTTGCTTGTATGGGAAGAAAAAATTTATCCAAGGCAAGGAAGGGTCTCTATTGAGCAGCCTCCTGGATTAAGCGGGAAATTTGAATTCAAAATATCTCGAGGCCTCGGCCAAACCACAACCTTCACACGAACCGTTATTCCTGGACTCTCAACAAGCTACATGGGTGAGGAGCGAAAGCTTCTTGAAGATGGGACAGGCATAGAGGAGCTCACAGTCACTCTCAGCTCACCGCGAGCCCAAGACATACAGATTCCCCTTTCATCCAGAGTGCGGTCCACGACTATAAACGATGACCGGGTCAGTAGCGAGCCAATTACGATTCGACCAAATTATGAGTTCTTCGAGCTTTTCAACACTCGTTCTCGGCGAAAGTCAGAGTGGATTGAACCGACTAAATCGAACATCGAAAACCTAACTGAGTTGCAAATATTTTTTGCATCAAATTCCGCAACCAAGGTCGCCCTGGTCGGGAAGTGGGGAGCTTCAGAGTCTCAAGTCTTGGAATCTAAAGCCACGACGCCAAGATTCAAGTTCCACCTTGGCGAGCTTTCCGATGCTGCGAACGCTCGCGGCGCTTTCGATTTGGAACTCCAGGATCAAGCCGGCAGAAAAATAAAGGCCGGAAAGTGTTACCCCAAGAAGTTATTCCTGGACTTTAAGGTAAGCGAAGATTGTCAGTCCATAAAATTTGAGTTTGCAGGCGACAATGTTCCTGCCGGCCTTCAAGCTGGTTTTTATGCAACGCTCGCCCCTTGGCGAGCGCCGGTAATTGTGGAAGTGGACTCAAATTCCATAGAAATACCTGAGGACGTTAGGCACTTCGGAGTTTTGGCGTTTTCTATTGCGGTGAGTAGCCCATGGGCCCCGCATGATTTTGGAACTAGGCCCGCGTCCGATGATTTAAATACCGGCGTCTTCGACTCGTTGCCCCCAGACATGAACAAAAACCCAGAACAAGCCCTAACCCACTGGATTTTGTCTGGGGAAAAGTCCTCGAAAGTAGATGACATGGAGCCTGGTCTCGCTTGGACATGCTTCACAAAAGCTGACAGCATGTCACGAAAAGGCGGTCTGGACCCCGGCGCACTAAAAGGACTTGCAGCAGCAATCCTGAGGCAAAACCCGAATTCTCTTGGCGCTTATCCGGTGACTTCCCGCAGCCGAAACGAGTTGCTAGTCGATCTGATTGAATCCGGCATGGCCGCACAAATTCCTCTAAAAACTCAAGTGCTGGTTGATCAGCAGCTGAGCAGGCCGGTCTTGGCTGCTATTGGGATTGCAGCGGCTGACATTGGCAGCACGCGATTACTTCTTGACTCTGCGGCTGATGCATGGGGAGCTTCACTTCCCCCTTCCAAGGAGAGTTTGGAGCACGACCCCATGGAGGTTCACGCACACAAACTTGGGTTACTCAATTTCAAATCTCCCCAGACTCGATACCTTCTCGGATTAGAGCAGGAGGCCTTTAGGGATTTTGCCGGCAACTATCTACCGGGGAAGCTCATGGAGGGTGCAACCATGTTCGTGGAGATTTTTTCCCGCCTCGGATTTGATACTGAAAATCTACTCACTGGGCTTGGCTCTGATTGGACAGACGAGGTCTCAAATTCACTGAGAAAAATTGACCCACTTGTCCCCCCTGCGATCAAAGACGTCCTCAACTCAAGGCCACTGCTCGATAAGAATGGGCTAAAAGAAATCAAAGGCATGCCTAGCAGAGTTGCTAACTGGCCCGGCATCTCGCTGAGAATGGCCCTGTCCGCACGAATCTCAGCCAGAGGCGATTCGCGGGCATTAGAAATCTGGGAAGCCAATAAGAGTTACTACATAAAGATGGCCAAAGCCCTTCCAGCTCTTTTGGAGATTGACCTGACCATAGCCGAATTGGCACTAAGACAAATCGAGAGTGAATCATGACAGCCCTTAATCCCCTGAAGTCGTCACACGAAATCACCGAAACCTACAGCAGGTACTTGCAGTCGCTGATTCATCCACGTCAAGAGAGCCTCGCCAAAGCCATATCTAGTGCCATTACGAACTCGATCAAAGATGAAAATGGGATCGTGAAAGGCCCCTACCTGGAGGCTACACCTCCCTATACCACCGGAAAGACCATTCGTGAGCTCGTGACCGAGGGCTTGCTATCCAAGGAATTTCTCAAGCTGGGAAGCAATTTCTTCCCTCTAGACAGACCCACCTACACGCATCAGGAGCAAGCTTTCCGGAAACTTGCTGAGGGTAGGAATGCACTAATTGCAACTGGGACCGGGTCAGGAAAAACCGAAAGCTTTTTGATCCCAATCATTGATCACCTAATGCGCGAAAAGGAGAATGGAACGCTCGGTCCAGGAGTAAGAGCGCTCTTGCTCTACCCAATGAACGCGTTGGCGAATGACCAGGTCAAAAGAATCAGGGAGCTTTTGGCCAACTACCCCGAAATAACCTTTGGGCGCTACACAGGGGAAACTCAATCTGACCCCAAAACCGCACTCGAGCGCTACAGAAGGATGGAGGGCAACGCTCCTCCTGCGAACGAGCTGATTTCGAGAAAACAAATGCAGGAGACTCCGCCGAATATTTTGCTGACTAACTACGCAATGCTGGAGTACCTACTTCTTCGCCCGGAGGATCACGAAATATTCAATGGGGCGCATTCTTCGGACTGGAGTTTTATAGTTGCCGATGAGGCGCACACTTACGACGGAGCTCATGGTGTTGAAGTTTCCATGCTGCTTCGCAAGCTCCGGGAGCGCGTGGACCCAAAAAAGCAAATTCGAACTATCGGAACTACCGCAACAATAGGAGGAAGCGCTCAGGATAAACAGAAATTTGCCGAGAACTTCTTTGGCAATGACTTCCAAATTTCGGACGTAGAAGGGGAGCTGACAGACCTGATTACACCCAGCCGCGAGACATTGGCCGCAGGATCATGGGGGCCAATCGCCCCCTCTGACTGGGAGCAATTCGTTTCAGCTGACGACTTCCACGATCAAGCCGTTTCGCGCAGTGCCGGAGATGACGACCGAGCTAAAGAGTTTGTACGCGAGACTTCGGTTGCCCTTCTAAGGGAGGAGCTCCTGAAGGGGCCTAAGACAATAACAGCCCTTGCTCCAATCGTGTTCGGGGAAGGCTCAGACCTGGCTGAGGAAGCAATTGTCAAGATGGTAGAGCTTGGGTCTCAGATTCAAGATGAGTTTGGTCGGCCAGTCTTTTCCGCTCGCTACCACTTATTTGCCAGCGCGACGGAAGGTATTTTTGCATGCCTCTCAGAGGAACCTCACGCCACCCTTAATCGTCATGCCAAATGTGAAATTTGCGAACTTCCAAGCTTTGAGGTCGCAGGATGCAAGCGTTGCGGTGCTGCTTACTATGTCGGGAAGAAAATCGACAATGAGGGAAAGAGTTTCCTTATCCCGTCAGTTAGTGACAATGAGACAAAGGGCAGGGCCGTTTATGCCTATGTCGTAGAAGATCTTCCAGGATCCGATGATGGCGACCAGGTAATTTTCGGTGAAGCAGAGACGGAGTCGGCTGCCAATGAATCAGTATTTTTCCTTTGCATCTCCTGCGGGCTCATACACTATTCAGCGACACAGTCATGCGAAAACTGCTCGGCAACCTCTTTGGTCGAGGTCAAATTTACCGAAAGAGACAATAAGTGCGAATACTGTCTCGGAAGAGGTGGTCGCCTTCTTAGGAAGCTTGAAAGTGGTAATAATGCTGCCGCTTCGGTTCTAGGCAGCAAGCTTTACCAAGAACTCCCGCCGATTGCAGGCGAGCTCGCCGCTCAGATGCCGGGTCAGGGTCGAAAGCTGATGATCTTCTCGGACAACCGACAACAAGCGGCCTTCTTTGCACCATATATGCAGGATGCATTTGAAAAAATTCTCTGGCGCAAGCTGATTTACAGAGGCCTGGTAGACGCTGAAACTGCATATCCCAACAGTGAGATTGACCTTGGGAGCCTTGTTAAGTTCGTAAAACCATACCTCCAATCCAAAGTCCTGGGATTCTCTTATGAGACTGAACTGAGAGCGGATCTCGAAATAGCTAAGCACTTGCACTACGAAGCCGTTTCAACCGATCAGCAAGCCAACCTCGAGGGTACAGGGCTAATTGTTTGGGACATAGATTTACCAACTGATGAGTCTGCCTATGCTCAGTTGATTCAAAATGGGATGAAATTGGAAGATGCCCGAGCACTGATTTACGAGCTTCTTAATTCACTGAGGACAGGTGGGATGCTCTCAGCGAAGAGCGGAGTGGACGTGGCAAGCGACTTATTTAAGCCGCGCATTGGCCCATTATTCATTCGCGAAGCTGCTCCTGACAAGAAAATAAGGGCTTATAGCTGGGTACCGGCCGCGCAATCGAACTCGAGACTGAGCTTTACAAAGGCAGTTCTGGAGAAACTTGAAATAGACCTAGACCCGCAGGAGCTCCTGAAGGGGATTTGGTTAGGGCTCACGGCAAAAACTGGTCTATTGGCGGGCTTGCTTGTATCTAATAACACTAACGGAATTGTTTTCCAGCTGAACCGTAAAAAACTTCGACTCAGGTCAATCAATCGAGTTGAAAACATCTTCGTCTGTGACCTTTGCGGCAGAAAGTCTCTAGTATCCGCGGCAACAGTTTGTCCCCGATTCCGATGCACGGGGGAAATGAAGAAGACTTCAGCGCACCAGGTGATGGCACTTGCAGAAAACGGCTACTACGCACACACCTATAAAGAAGAGGGTCTCTTTGGACTCACCGCAAGCGAGCACACAGCCCAGTTGGAAACCACATTTGCTGCCGAAGTTCAGCAGAGCTTCATCGAGGGCAGAATAAACGTTCTGAGCTCCTCGACAACTTTTGAACTAGGCGTCGATGTTGGTGAATTGCAGAGTGTTCTTCTGCGAAATGTTCCGCCAAGTGTTGCCAACTACATTCAGCGGGCTGGTCGAGCAGGAAGAAGGGCGGACAGCGCCGCCTTAGTACTGACCTACGCCCAGAGGCGACCTCACGACCTATCAATGTTTAGTGACCCGGTGAAGATGGTGTCTGGAGATATGCGGGCTCCCTTTGTAGAGCTATCAAATCAACGGATTTTCCAGCGACACATCTATAGCCTCTTCTTTGCCGCCTACTTCAAATCCTCAGAGATGACCAAGCTAGGGAAAATCGGAGACTTCTTGACTGCAGATGGTCAGTCAATGGGAGATAAGGTCGTGGCTTGGGTTCACGCCAATCAAGAAGAATTACGAGGCCGCTTTGATGCAATCATCCCTCCGCAGTTGGCAGGAAATTCAGACACTATTTGGTCAAAGACAGTCCACGAGTTTGGCACTTTGTTTGCAAGTGTAAAAGCCGCTTTCGAGCAAGAGATCAAAGAATACGAAGACTTAATCGATGGCGCTGCTAAAGACAAAAAATTTAGAGTTGCCGAGAGCCTGCAGAAAACTCTCCGCACCATCAAGGGCAAAGATTTAATCGGGTTCCTCTCTAGCCACAACTTGATTCCCAAATATGGGTTCCCTGTTGATACTGTCCCGTTGATTCCGCGCAGGGGCGAGTCTCCTGCTCGAGCGTCCCAGGTAGAGCTAGATAGGGATCTCGCTATCGCCATATTTGAGTATGCTCCAGGAAATGAGCTGATTGCTGCCGGCGTGATCTGGGAATCTATTGGACTTCAAAAGCCCTACGGGGCTAAGGACGCAGAAAAGGGATTTGTGCGCATCCAGTACTCCAAATGCCAGGAATGTGACGAATATCAAGAACGCAAGTACGTCCCTGGCAACAAGATCCAAGCCTGTGCAAACTGCAACTCAACTAAGTTGCGACAGAGCAGTTATGTGAGGCCTGAGTGGGGATTTGTTGCCCGAGGTGGAAGCAGGAGTCCTGGTGAGAACAGAAAGACTTTCTCGGCGACAAGAAGTCTTTTCCTAAACGACCAGGGAATCGCAACATTATTTGCTGGGAAAAACACACCCGCAGGAGTTGTCGCTGAACACAGGAGCGTAGCTCGTCTGGTCGTTATCAACTCCGGGCCAGGGGGACTCGGTTTCAATTGGTGCACGAATTGCGATTACTGCATTCCCAAAATCGCAGAAACCAAGCCGAAAGAACACGAACGGCCTCACAGTGCCGACAACAAGTGCAAGACCACTTACAGGGAGAACGTTGATCTTGGCCACTCTTTTGAGACGGACATAGTTCACATTTCAATTGACATTTCATCGGCGCCATTCACTTCGATGGACGTTGGTCCGGCAGTTGCTTACGCCCTTCTTGAAGGCGCTTCCGATGGGCTGCAAATCGCACACGACGACATAGATGTGGTGCTGCTACCTTCACCACCCAAGACAATAAAAATTGCTCTTGTGGATGCAGTTCCGGCCGGTGCCGGCTACGCGAAGCTCATCGCCGAGAACGTGGGGAAGGTCTTTGAGACCGCACTGGAGAGAGTTGAGCGCTGTGAGTGCGGCCCTGAAACGAGCTGCTACAAGTGCCTCCGCAGTTACAGAAACCAAAGAGATCACGACACTTTAGCGCGCAAGGATGCGGTTCAGGCGCTTCGTTTCATGCTCAAAAAAGGCAGCTAACCCCCGTCGGTGTAACAATGTACTCGGAAATTCTTCGTTCAATGAACTGCGACCCACTAATCACCGCTGAAGAAGAGCCATTTCCTTGGCCGGGACGAACCCTACGAAATCAAGAATGCCCTCAGTGAGATAGGGGTCTTCTAGTTGAATTCTGCGAAGAGCGTCTGGCAGCAGATCGGTCTTGTATCCCCACCAAAATGTCGGCTCTTTGCATTTAGCGACTGCCACTTCAATGAACTGGAAGGCTTCAGGCCCACCTAGAGACTCCTCAGTTCCTGCCGGTTTTACAAAGAAAGATGCTGACCTGGAGCTAACTGCTCCCACAGAGCACTTGAAGTGGTGGTTACTCTCATC
>Ga0335396_10002002_pt1 | contig 25500 bp, 25 predicted proteins | sample FRY02_FD_205743 | JGI IMG/M metagenome (GOLD analysis project Ga0335396, IMG submission 205743) | Freshwater microbial communities from Lake Fryxell liftoff mats and glacier meltwater in Antarctica - FRY-02 (spades assembly) (version 2) | ecosystem: Environmental > Aquatic > Freshwater > Ice >... | reverse complement strand
TTAATTCCATGTAAATCGCCTTATCAAAAAAAGAGAAGTACTTGAGGGTGAAGCTTTAATTAGCAAGAGGGCGAATTTCCATATTTCTAAAGAAAATTTCAAAGCCTTCAGCTTGCAATAATATTTTTCCCGAGGCGGGGTTTACATCATAGCATTCATTCACGGTTTGACCATTCACCTTAATACTAATCCGATTACCTTTACAAATACATTCAACAGGGGTCCATTCACCAAGCAGACTTGCGGCATCATTCGCGCCCCTGGTGTCAATTAGTTCCTTAAAAAAAGCCTGATGTTTAGACCACCAGAATTGTTTACCTGAAAAGGGTGTTTTTTTGCCTTCAGTTTTCCAGCGTGTTTTTCCATCCTCCGCAACAATCGTATTAGAAGCCATGGTTCCTGGAAACTGGCTTCCATCTTGTTTTTTGCCTTTGATAAGGATCAAATCCCCCTCACACCCTTGGGCAAGTTGACATTCGATTGAGGTCATCCAGACACCATTTTCCGATCCGTCGGGGCCTGTGCCATGCAGGAGAATCCCTGAATTTCTAACATACTTATCGTTGGGGTTTTTCTCACCCCACTTGTACTCTACTTTTAAGTGGTAATCTTTATAAGGTTTAAGGGTAGCAACATAGCCAAAATCTTCTGCGCCACAACGAAGCACACCATTTTCCAGCCTAAATACTTTTTGGGGATCTTTATTGTTTGTTTTCTTTAGCCATTTGGTAAACCCAGCTAAATCTTTTTGATCGAGCGGGCGAATTAGCTCTATTGGAGTTTGAGCATCTTCTGCAACTGCAGTTTTTATCTGCATTTGAAAACTAAGCAGAATAGCACTTCCCCAAACAATGTAATTTATTACAGCAAACATAGGTGATCCTTTTGTTAACATCAGCTTAATCATTAGCATTTCTAGAACATTTCTACTATAACATAGTCTTGATTGATGGCCTCGAATAATCATGAAAAGGATTTTTTATCGTCCTTGATTATACGGTGTCAAAAATTTCGAATAGGCAATCTTAGGAGTTCATAATGCTTAACAGATATTCTTTTAATTTAATTTTTGTTAGCGTATTACTTTTTACTAGCGATGGCATAACTTGGGCTGATTCTAATTGGCCCCAATTTCGTGGGGCAAATTCCACCGGAGTTGCAACAGGAAAAAACTTACCTGACCGTTGGTCCTCCACTGAAAACATTGCATGGAAGGCTGATATCCCGGGCAGAGGTTGGTCTTCTCCTATCGTCTGGGGGGATCAAATTTTCCTTACTTCCGTTATCAATTCGGGGCAATCTGAAGAACCAAAAAAGGGGCTCTATTTTGGCGGCGAACGACCAAAACCCCCTGAAGCAATCCATCAATGGAAAGTTTTCTCTCTTCAACTTTCTTCCGGGAAAATCCTTTGGCAGAAAACCGTACACCAAGGAATTCCTTTAACTCCTATTCATATCAAAAGCAGCTACGCTTCTGAAACTCCTGTTACCGATGGCGAACGACTTTACTGCTACTTCGGCAATCTCGGTGTCTTTTGTTTAGACCTCAACGGTAATGAACTCTGGAATAAGAAGCTACCTCCACAACCAACCAGATTAGGATGGGGCACTGCTGCTTCTCCTGTTCTGCACAAAAATCGGCTCTACATTGTTAACGACAATAATGCTGATTCCTACCTCCTTGCACTTGATTCAAAAACAGGTAAAGAAGTTTTTCGTATTCCCCGTGATGAAAAAAGTAACTGGGCTTCTCCCTACATTTGGCAAAACAATCTTCGCACAGAAATTATCACCCCTGGAACTGGAAGAATTCGTTCTTACGATCTAGATGGCAAGCTTCTTTGGTCTTTAAAAGGTATGTCTAGCATCACCATCGCCACACCTTTTCAACATAACGGATTGCTTTACCTAAGTTCTGGCTATGTGATGGATTTACAGCGCCCCATCTATGCGATTAAACCCGGGGCTTCTGGCGATATCTCTCTTAGTGATAATGCGAAATCGAATCCGTTTATCGCTTGGTGCGGGACTAAAGCTGCTCCCTATAATCCAAGTTCAATAGCCTATAGGGATAATCTTTATGTTCTATATGATCGAGGTCAGGTTGCGTGTTTTAATGCCAACGATGGCAAAGAAATTTATAGTGCGCAAAGGCTAGAGAAAGGCCGGGCTTTCACTTCCTCGCCTTGGGCCTACGATGATAAAATATTCTGCGTCAATGAAGATGGCCTTACTTTTGTACTAAAAGCTGGCGATAAATTCGAACTGCTTCACATCAATTCTCTTGCTAGTGATGATATGTGTATGGCAACGCCTGCGATTGCAGGCGATCGATTAATTATTCGCACTTCCGCTAGGATTTATTGTGTTCAATCTAAAGTTTCTAAAGTCAAAGAAAAAACAATCCGAGAGCAAACCGTTGCCCTTACTTTTAATAGAGAAATTAAATCTATTCCCGATATAATAGATACTAAAAATGATCCTGCAGACTGGGCGATGTACAATCACGATGTGCGCGGTTGGAGATTTAACTCTGCGGAAAAATCACTTTCTTCTAGTAATGTAAACCAACTGATTCAAAAATGGCAATTCCCCCTTGCTGGTTCGAAAGAAGTTGTAGGGGTTATTCACGCCACACCAACCGTGGTCAAAGGGGAAGTTTATTTCGGCACCACTACTTTTCCTGCATTTTACAAATTAGCGGCAAACGGCACAACTCTTTGGGTTTATCGCAATCCTGATCACAAGAACCCTGCAACGATTGCAAATAAAAGTTCTGGGGCGGATAAGCTTACAAACACCACAGGCAATGGGGGGATTCTTTCTTCCGCTTTAGTTCACCAAGGCGCCGTTTATTTTGCTGACGTGGATGGATGGTTTTATGCTCTTGGTGCGGATAAGGGAACTGAAATTTGGAAAATTAACTCTAGGGCCGCGAACTTCCCCGATAGCCATTGGAATAATCTTTCGCTTGGCTCTCCGATTTTTGCAAATGGTTTTGTAATTTTCTCAGGCGGTACACTTGAACAAGCATTTGCGGGCACCACTGCATACCCTGGTAGCACCGGCCGTAGTTTTATTATGGCTATCGAACCAAAGTCAGGCAAAATTTCTTGGAAGTTTAATGTGGGGCCTAAACCTCAAAAGCTTGATCCTCCTGTCGTTATTGATACACAATGGGGGAAATATAAATTCGACTTTGGGCCCGCTACTAGTAGTGTTTGGTCGACACCTTCTTATGACCCCGATACCAACACCCTTTTCTTTGGCACCGATGTCAACACTGCTCCTCGCCAACCAACACCCGATAATCCTGCTTTTCATACCGAAGATTCTTGTGCCATCGTTGCTATTGATGCTTCAACAGGGTTGCGGAAATGGAATACTCAGATTAATGCAGGCGATGTCTGGACTAATTCTATGCCTGCATACGACCCAAAAACAGGCTTATATAAAGATAACTCGATAGGCGACACCCCGAAGATTTATTCCATCGATATCGAAGGAACCATTACGAAAGTAGTTGGCGTTGGTTGTAAGAATGGTGGGTTTTAAATTCTTAATGCAGAAAATGGCAAAATCATCAAACATTCTCCTTTATACAGGGGGGCCCCAACCCACCCTCCTGAAAATTTAAACCCCCGCACCCTTGCACTCCCTAGCCCCATTGGTGGCCTTCAAACTGGTTGTGCTACTGATGGAAAACATCTATTCACTAATGGCCTTGATATTATTCGTCTTGGAACCCAAGCATCTCGGTTTGCTTTTAATCAATTGCCTACTGGCGGTAGGGTTACTGCTTCTTCCCTTGATTTAGTATCTGAACTTTGGAGACACGAAAGGCCTTTACTACCCACTTTTGGTGGCACACCTGAAGCTCCTCTTTTCAAAAATCTTGGTGATGTTGTCGCATCGGGGATTGCAATTGGGAATGGCGTAGCTTACTTCACAACCCCCACTAGCGGAAAACTAATTGCGGTTGATACTGCAAATGGGAAAATGCTAAAGGAAATTTCTATAGGCCCTATTTTTACAGGCCCAGCTTTATCTCGGGGAAGAATCTATGTTGGTTCTGGGAACACTCTTTTTTCCCTTGCCGATTTTTTCTTCCCAAAAAAGCCAACAGGCGTACTTTTCTCCTTTGGTTTACCAGGCGATGACGAGATAGATAAACTCTCCAAAACAAATCCTTAACCGTTCTACTTTACCAAGGATGTACTTATGAATTATCTTTTAAAGTTTTGTTTAGCTTTTTGTCTTCTGATAGTAATTTCCGTTGGTTTAAATGCCCAAGGAAAAAAAGAGCCTCTAGAAATACCAGAGGATATCAACTTTAAAACGGGCGACATCCTTAGCGAAGGGACCCGTATGGCTGCAGAAATCTTTTCCCTTAAAACTCCTAACTCCGAAAAACTTCCTACTATTATTCTTAGTCACGGGTGGGGAGGCACCGCCGTTTCCCTTCGCCCCGATGCTATCGCTTTTGCTAAAGCAGGATTCCTCGTCATTACTTTCGACTACCGAGGTTGGGGTAACAGCGACTCTAGGCTTATTCCAACCAAAAGCAAACCAGAATTAGTTAAAGGCAAGCTTATCGCAGAAGTCACAGAAGTTCGAGAAGTTGTTGACCCTATCGATCAAACTTCCGATATGCTAAATGCCATCCATTGGGCAGCAAGCGAGCCTCAATGTAATTCAAACCGAATTGGAATCTGGGGGTCATCTTTTTCGGGTGGTCATGTTGTGTATGTTGCAGCACGCGATCCCAGAGTAAAAGCATTTGTAAGTCAGGTTGGCTCAATGGATGGCCGTTGGGCTATTGCTAATCCTGCGATTCAAACCTACACCAATGGCCAAGGAGCCGCTCGCACGCGTGGCATCATAGGGTACCCAAAGCCAAACGAAAAGTTTGGCTCAATGAATGGCGCACCTATTATTGAAAAGTTTATAGGCTATGCACCGATTGAAGATATTGGCAGATGCGACAAAGTAGCAAAACTTTTCATCATTGCAGAAAAGGAAGAATTATTTGACAACAAGAAAAATGCCATACTTGCTTATGAAAAGTCAGCAGGAATAAAGAAATTGGTAACGGTAAAAGATATCAAGCATTATGGGATATATAAAGAAGCACGAGATCAAGCTCAAAAAGAAGCAATCGCTTGGTTTTCTGAGCATCTAAAATAACTTCATAACAAATCAAATGCCTATTAAAACCATTGGAAACAACCTATTTCCAATGAATTGATTAGATATTATGGCTTCTCGTAAGTTATGATGATTGCACTACTTAATAAATTAAGCCCTCCGACTTTGGGTCAACCAATGCAATTTATTTTTTCATTCATACGAATCACAGCATTAGCATTAGCATTAATATGCTTTACAAACTTTATTTTTGCTCAAGAATCAAAAAGAAACCTTTCGGATTCTTACGAAAAACATATTCGCCCCACTTTGGTTAAGCATTGTTATTCCTGCCATTCACAATCTGTCGATAAGCCCAAGGGTGATTTTCGTATCGACACTCTTACGACAAATTTTAATGATAATACAAGTAAGGATGCTTGGCCCCTTGTTCTCAAGCAAATAAAGTCGGGGGAGATGCCTCCCAAAACAAAACCTAAGCCAAGCGAAACAGAATTAAAACTTGTATCCGAGTGGATCAACTCTGGAATTAAAATTGCGAAAGAAAAGCGAACTTCTGAAGGCCGAACAGTTTTAAGGCGCCTTAATCGTATCGAATATGAAAACACAATGCGCGACCTACTTGGTGTTACCGTCGAATTAAAGGAACTGCTGCCCCCAGATTCTTCCTCGAACGGGTTCGACAACATTGGTGAAGCTCTTCACACCTCCACTTTCCTAATGGATAAGTATTTAGAAGGTGCAGAGAAAGGTCTTAACTTGGCGATAGCTAATCTACCTCAACCGCCACTTATTAAAAAGCGTTACAGCCTTAAAGATATGCATCCGGTAAAAACTTCGACTGAAAAAGTTTTTCGCCTTCAAGATGATGGAGAAGTAATCTGCTTCTCTTCCTCTGCTTGGAATGCAGTGGGGTTAACATCGTTCTATCCGCCCGACCGAGGAAAATACCGCTTTCGCATTTCTTCTTCTGGTTTTCAAAGTTCAAGCAAGCCTGTTACATTTAGAATAGATGCGGGCGTTATGGGGATGGTAGGAAAAAGCCATCTTTTAGGCTATTTCCATGCTTCACCCGATAAGCCAACCGTACTGGAATTTGTTGAAGAGTTAGAGGCAAGGGGAACCATTCGCATTCTCCCCTACGGATTATCAAGTGCGCAAACCGTAAATAAAATAGGTGCAGATAAATACGAAGGAGCAGGGCTTGCAGTGCAATGGGTCGATGTTGAAGGGCCCCTTTACGAATCTTGGCCTCCGGAAAGTCATCGTAAGATTTTCAATAATCTTCCTACTAAAGCTGCACCCACTTACAATTTTAGCAAACGGGTTGAAGTTTCTTCCGACAATCCAGAAGCTGATGCAGAGAAAATCATTCGGGATTTTGCCCGAAGAGCTTTTCGCAGAAAAGTCTCGGATCAAGAAATCCAACCTTTCTTAAACTTAGTCAAAACAAAACTGAATGAAAAAGTCTCCTTCGAACAAGCTATTCGCGTTGGGCTTATGGGAATTCTGGTTTCCAAAGACTTCCTGTTTCTTAATGAAAAACCAGGCAAACTAGATGACTTCTCTCTTGCAAGCAGGCTCTCCTACTTCCTATGGAGCACTATGCCAGACGATGAACTATTGCACCTAGCAGAACAAAACAAATTAAGTGATGCAAAAACGCTTAAAGATCAAGTGGAGCGAATGCTAAAGAATCCTAAGGCTTCCGCATTCACTGAAAATTTCGTGGGTCAATGGCTTGGATTACGAGAAATCGATTCGACTATTCCAAGCCATATTCTCTACCCTGAGTTCGATGAAATGCTTAAATCCTCGATGTTAAAAGAGACTTATTTATTCTTTGAAGAAGTATTAAAGAACAACTTAAGCATCACAAATTTTGTCGCATCAGATTTTTCTATGCTCAATAACAGACTTGCTAAACACTACAATATTCCTAATGTCGAGGGCTGGGATTTTCGCAAAGTAAATCTTCCAAAAGACAGCCATCGGGGTGGGTTGTTGACGATGGCAAGTGTTTGCAAAGTTACAGCAAACGGCACCTACACATCGCCTATTATCAGAGGTGCTTGGGTACTCGAACGAATCCTTGGCACACCCCCGCCAAGGCCTCCAGAAGGCATTGCTGCGGTCGAACCGGATATTCGTGGCGCAACCACCATACGCGAACAACTTGCCAAGCATAGGTCGGTTCCCTCCTGCGCAACTTGTCATATTAAAATTGATCCGCCCGGGTTTGCACTTGAAAGCTTCGATGTCATAGGCGGGTACCGAGAATTTTATCGCACCAGTGGCAATGGCAAACCTATCCTTATTGAAGGCAAGCGGATGCCTTATCTTCAAGGAAAACCAATTGACCCTTCCGATGTCTTTGATGACAAAAAATTCAGCAACATCGATGAATTCAAAAAGTTATTATTATTAAATAAAGATCAGATTGCTCGGGCGCTTACAGAACGACTTGTAACCTACGCAACTGGGGCTACCTACAATTCTTTAGATCAATCAGAAATTGAATTGATAGTTCAAAAAATTCAATCTAAAGATTATGGTCTGAAGACCTTAATTCAAGAAATGGTCGTAAGTGATTTGTTTCGCAATAAATAATAATATAGAGTTCATACTATGCATTCTTTACCCAACCGAAGAAACTTCTTAAAAGCTACTGGTGTATCATTAGCGTTACCTTGGCTAGAAGCTTTTGCTGAAAATCCAGCGGTAGGCTTGCCTAGGCGTATGGTATGCATCTGCACCCCATTAAGTTTACATCCTGCGAATTTCTTTCCCAAAGATACTGGCCGTGATTACATTGCAACTCCTTATCTTGAAACAATGCAGAATCTTCGCAACGATTTCACTGTAATTTCTGGGCTAGCGCACCCAGATGTTGGTTCCAGCCACGATTCTATCTACAGTTTCTTAACCGCGGCTCCCCATCCCGAAAGGCGAGCTGGTTTTCGTAACAGCATTTCGCTTGATCAATTTGCTGCTTCGCATATTGGGGGACAAACCCGTTTCCCTAGCCTTGCTCTTTCCTGCGAAGGCTTTAGCCTTTCTTGGACTCGCAGTGGCGCAGTTGTTCCTTCCGATAGTTTTCCTTCTAGTGTTTTTGCTAAATTATTCCTTGAAGGAAGACCCGATGAAGTGCAAGGGCAAGTCAATCGACTTCGCAACGGCAGAAGCATTCTCGATTCCATTGGCGAACAAGCTAAGACTCTTCAGCCAAATCTAGGAACCGCTGATAAAGGAAAGCTCGAAGAATATTTCACCAGTGTAAGAGAATTAGAGCAAGCTTTAGCGGTATCTGAGCAATGGTCTAAAAAGCCTAAGCCAAAGGTCGAGGTTGCGCCGCCTGTAAATATTGCAAATAGCGCAGATGTTGCAGGGAAAGCCAGGCTAATGTTCGATCTCATCCACCTTGCATTACAGACCGATTCTTCAAGGCTAATCACCTTGTTGCTTTTAGGAACGAGCTTAGTTCCCCCAATAGCAGGCGTAAACCTTGGGCATCACGATCTATCTCATCACGGGCAAGACCCTGCAAAGATTGCGCAACTTAAAACCGTCGAGACCGAAAAGATGAAAACTTTTACTGATTTTCTGACTAAATTAAAGAATAGCAAAGAACAAGATTCTAATCTACTAGATCGAACTTCGGTGTTCTTCAGTAGCAACTTGGGCAATGCCAGCAGTCATTCCACTCGTAACTTGCCTGTGATTCTTGCAGGTGGAGGATACAAGCACGGCCAGCATCTTGCGTTTGATTTAATAAACCCACCGCCTTTATCAAACCTCTATGTAAGTATGTTGCAAAGGACAGGAATTAAAGCTGATAAATTTGGCTCAAGCACAGGTACCCTTCGGGGCATCGACTTTGCCTCCTAAATGCAAATTCTAAAAGGCAAAGGAAATATTAAACTTTTGAAGAATCAATGCGTTTAAACTTTAAAGTAAGCAAGATAACCCAGATAAGAACAGAGAGCAAATACAACCCAAGCAGAATAAAAAACGGCACCATAGGTAATTGTTGAGGCACATTTTTATTCGCAAGAACTGTAACCAGATTCATTCCCACAAAAAACAACGCCATCACTATTCCCATCACACCCCCCATACTGAAAAGGTAATTTAATGTCTTTTGCTTTTGCGCAGGGGAAAACCAAAAGTCTCGATTAGGGATATTTGCAAAGGTAGGAATTAATCCCGGTAGAACGCCAATCATAAAGCACATAAAGATTGGAAATAAAATCGTAAAAACACTTATGAAAATTTGATATTGAAATAAAGTCATAGTGTCATCGGGTATGCCATCCATATTAAAATGGGTTGCAACTCTATCGGGTAACCCCAAAGTAAGGAACCAGTTAATTAACCCACAAGATAAGAAGGTTGTAAATAAAGTGAAAAGGTAAGTTTTATTTCTCATAGCTAAAATTTCCTATGAAGATATTTAGCATAAGAACATTAATAAGTGCAAGCTTTGGTACTTGGCCTTATAAACTTCTTCTATTCAAAATAACAATTACACTTAACAATCTTAGTTATTAAGTGTAATTTAAATTCTAAACTAACGCAGTGGGTTTAGAAATGCAATTAAAGCATAACCTACTTATTTGTATGGATGATGCAAACGACTAGAAAGAATAATAAAGGTTGGCGCCCAAAGACCAACGAAAATCCCAAATCGCTCAGCGTGGCCAGCATCGGCATCTTTATGATAATTCCAAATAAAGATCGAACATGCAATGGAAATAAATCCCAGCGCCAAGCAGAGGTTGCTTAAATTTAAATAAGATCCAGTCCCTGAGTTTGAATCGGCCATAGTAACCTCTAAAAAGTGAAATGAAAAAGTTTCTTTTGCTAATGCGTAAATCACATACATCAGCAAAGTTCATATTACTATACTAATAGCCAAGGTTGGATGCAAAGTGTTTATAAATAAAAATATAGTTATTTAAACTCTGTAAGTAATTCTTTTAATATCTCATTTTGCACTATAAGACAAATGATTTATGGCTTTAACAAAAGGTCTTCAGATCATTTTTTATATCTATAAGCCCAAACATTGGTTCCTTGAATTAGCACCAAAGCCTTATGCACTAAATCGAAATAAATAATTGGCTTATTGCCTTGGGGCACAGGATCACCATTAGGATTAAGCTTGGTCCATTTAATAGCGTCGGGGTCATACACCCATAAAGTTCGAGTACGAAATTCAATCAATAAGCCGTGCCCGCTATTAGGATCATAAACCATAGGCGAATAAGCATCGTGCCCATAGGGAATATCGGAAGCGTCTTTCTCAGCGTTAATCTTATTTATCCAAGTGTTTTTTTTAATGTCGTAGTGTGATGTAGCTTTATGACGATGTGCTACAATTATTTTTCTTTTAGGGTCGTAATAACCAACCTGCTCTGGTTCTGCAGCAGTTTTTTGAAAATCTCCCGATTCTTTATTGGCGTTTAGATTTTTCCAAGTGTTTGATGGAAAGTCAAACAACCAAGTTGCTTGCATTTGCCAGTTATTTGTATGCCAGATTGTGCCCTTAAGCTCGGGGATGTATTCAAGCATTCCGCCAAAGGGTGCGATGGGAAAAGGTTTTGGCGCAAGATGCGCTTTCCATTTTAGCGTTGCAGGATTAAATGACCAAAGGGGAGGCCCCGCATATAGCAACGAAGGATCGCCCCCAATTTGCTCTACACTTTTCTTATAGTTGGTGACCCAAGTATTCATAAACATTATCGTTTTTTCATTTTCATCATAAGCCAACCCCCACCAAGTATGCCCAATGGAAGCTGGGCCACCTCGTTTTGTAATCAAAACACCATCCTTAAAAAGTACATCGGAAAAATCCTTACCCAAACCGGTGTAATCTCGTGGATTGTCCGGGGCGTAAAGCATTACCCAAGTCAACGAACTTAGATCGAATTCCCAAACATCATTAAGGCGATGGGGGACATTATGGTTAGCCCCGCAGAAAAGAACGCGCTTGCGGTCGGGTGCCCAAACCATTTTGATCGAAAAATCTCTACCCATCGGGCCAGTTTTATCAAGATTAAAGCTGCGTGCTACATCGTTAAAATCTCCTACAACAGCAGCCTTACCTAGCAAAACCCCTTGGTTCTCTTTTAAATTTTTAAGCTTCTCTAACACGACTTCATTAATTGGCAATTCTGGTGTGATTGTATTCTGATTAACCAACAACAAATGACAACAAAAAGTGAATGTCAAAAGGGAACACATTTTAGTTAGCCACCTTTACAAGAAATTAATTGATAACGAAAGGAACAAAACTTTAGATAAATTTAGTAACGCCGGGAATTGCGATGGCAGGGGTTGGATCTGGCCCCCATTCGAGTTTTATAGGGCCAAGCTTTTCCTTAGAATTCCATGCCATATCCCAGGTAATTTCCTGACCGGTGTAAGTTGCCATTCGCCCCATAATGGCAAGCAGGGTACTTTTCGCCATATATTCGCCGTTATTAAGAGGCTTACCTGCGCGAATACTAGCAAACAATTCATCGTGTTCGACCTGATAAAGATTTTTAGGTTCCCCCACATAAGACCAAGCTTCTTTAGCATTGATACGAACGCCGTTACGCTTTTCGGTTAGCACTGCAGAACCTTTTTCGCCTGAAATCCCAACGCTAATATCGCTTTTACAGCCAGTCATTTGGCGGGTGTTACTAATCAGATGAGTGCCATCTGCGTATTGATAATGCACGCTATGATGATCAAAAATATTACCAAACTCGGGGCCCTTTCGAACTTCCCTACCACCCATTCCGATTGCTTTAAGTGGGTATTTATCCTTCATAGCCCAAGCGCATAAATCGAGATTATGGACATGCTGTTCGACATTAAAATCGCCCGATAACCAAGTGAAGTAATACCAATTCTGCATTTGCCAATGCATATCGGTCCATTCTGGAAGCCTGGGTTTGTTCCAAATAAGGCCACGGTAATCGTTGGCGATAAGAGTGCGAATCTCACCAATTGCCCCAGAATGAAGGCGTTTAATTGCTTCGCGAAAAGGATCGTAATAACGCAGGCAAAGCCCCGAGACAACTGCAAGGCCTTTCTTTTTTGCTTCTTCGCAACTACGCAAAACCGAATGCACACCGGGGGCATCCACCGCACAAGGCTTCTCCGCAAACACATGTTTATTCGCTTCGATAGCAGCTTGAATATGCATAGGTCGAAAATAAGGGGGCGTGGTAAGTAACACAACATCTACGCCGCTGGCAATCACTTTCTTATACGCATCAAAGCCAATGAACCGCATCTCTGGGGGAACATTAATCTTGCGCTCCATACCCTCGATGGCCTGAAGGGTTTTAAGACTAGATTGAAGTCGGTCTTCAAAAACATCACCCATTGCAATAAGTTTGACACGACTATCGGTTGCAAGTGCCTGAGAAGCAGCCCCAGTGCCCCGGCCACCACACCCAATTAATCCAACTTTTATAGTGTCATCTCCAGCAGCATAAACTGATGGTGAAAAGTTTGATGCCAAGGTGATGGCACCTACTGCGGTAGTAAGGGTCGATGTTTTTAAGAACTCACGGCGGGGGGAAGTATTGTTTGAATTCATCACAAAAATCCTCAATAGAAACCATGAAGGAGGGGTTTACCTAACGAATTAGTCTACCGTAATAACCCAGCAAAAGATTTAAAATAAGACTTATTCTTTGTTTAACAATAACTAAGAGTTTAAGTTAATATAAACTCAATGATAGTAGTAGTTAGATTACCTCTTTGCCAATCCGATCATCCAGATGTAAGCGCAAGACTAATAACTAGTGAGAAGGGTTCGGTTATTGTGTTAATTAACACTTCGGGGAAACCGCTTACGAAAGTTAAATTAACTCTGCGAGGATCAAGCTATCAAAGCGCTGAAAGTTTAGTATTTGGAAAACTTCAAGTTAAAAAAGAGGCTAGCGACTTCGTACAAGAATTACCCTTAGAATTAACCGATATTATACTGGCAACTCACTTTAAAATAAAAAATTAAGGCTGAGCTTATTGATTGATTTTTTTTTTGATGGACACTGCGTATAAATTAATTTTACACACTTTGAATTATGTTTTTTCTTTCGGAATAAACTTTGTAATCTTATTTGGTATAAACATTGTTGCATATTCTTTTTGCAGGCATAAGAAGCAAAATCGGCAAAATAGAATTGGTTGACATTTTAGAAGGTATTAAATAAGAAATATTCTTAGTTCCCATAGGAAAATTTTAAATCGGTTTCCCCAAATCTGAAAAAAGAATGTCAAGTAATTGAAGTTCTATACCATCAAACCACTTCCAAAAAATTGTCCCTAAGAAAATATGAAATTAATAAAAACAATGGGTAGTGCTGATGGGTGAAAATCCCTTCAGTAATGGTAGCCAAAAATTACCCTTTACGAATGTTTTTTCATATAACTTTCAATAAATTATAAGTTTTTTGAAAATTAAAACAAAGGATGAATACCGCTTGCCTTCGGAATCAGATTTAGAATATGCGTGTAGGACTGAAACTAAAACCGCTTCGGTCGTTCGTAAAACTATAAAAAAAAAGATGCCAATTATGATGAATCAAAAACCTATTGCAGTTGGAAGTTACAAGCCTAATGCCTTTGGTGAATACGATATGCATAGCATTCTTGGAAATTTTGTTCTGATTGGTATGGTAAATATCCAACGGATGTGGCTAAGAATCCTGCTGGTGTTAAGAATGGGAAAGACCATGTATTGCGGGGCGGTTCATTTTTTGTTGACTTACTTTTCCTGCGTTCTTCTGCAAAGGATTTTATACCTCCCTGATTTCCGAAATGTTGTGATTGGCTTGCGTTTAGCAAAACCAAAGTGATACTTATTTAAAACATCAAAACTTTACCTTTTATTACTTTGTTTGATAAGTAAAGTTAGAAATTATTGGCCCTAAGTTGGTAAGTTAATTGATTTGCTGTTTATAATGATTATGAGTTTTTGGTATGGGTTGTTCATTCCAGATAGATTTTTCAATGTAGATTATGTTGTTGGGGAGATTTTGTGGATACTTTTGAAAATGCATCACCACCACACGAGCAGCCTGAAAAAGTTCTTGCAAAGTGTTGGGAATGTGGCGAAGTTAAAATGTGTTTTGAACATATTGTATGTTGCACAGGGACTCACTTTCATACTTGCCCTGCTTGCAGGGTGCTTATAAATCAAAAAACCTCGTGACTATTCTTGACCATGAATTTTTTATGAGGCGTGCCATCAAATTGGCTTTGAATGTTCCTAATGTCCTTTTGGTGCATTAATCGTAAATCGGGATAATGGCGAAATTCTTGCGGAGGGGTGGAATAATTCTTATATCAATCCCGAATGGCATTGCGCAATTATTCGGCCGATTATTCAAAACTTGTTTTGTATACAACCGCTGAACCTTGCCCCATGTGCATGACTGCGATTTTGTGGTCGGGCATAAGCATGGTGGTATTTGGCACATCGATCAAGTTTTTACAGAGCAACAATTGGCATCAGATTGATATCTATGCGGATGAGGTAGTTCGTCGCAGCCCTCATTGGAATTGTGAATTGATGGGTGGAGTTTTGGAAAATGATTGCAATGCACTTTTTCAGGCCTGTAATAAATAAGCATAATCGATTCATAAGCCTTGCTGATCTATAAAATGGTTGGAGTTTTTTATCGTGGCATTATTTGAGCGCTATATTGGAATTGATTATTCCGGCACCCAAACACCGGTGCTTTGCCTTTCTGGGTTGCAACTATATGAGGTAACCCAAACGCATCTTCCCCGTGAAATAAAAGTCGGTGAAGGTACACTCGGGCGGTCTAAGAAAAAATATTGGTCATGAAAAGGAATAGCTGAATTTCTTACAAGTGAACTTCTTGTTGGGCCCTGCACTCTGGTTGGCATTGACCTTGGGTTTTCTTTTCCGCTTTCTTATTTTGAAAAACACTCATTGCCCTACGATTGGCAAAATTCCTTGATGATTTTCAACATCATTGGCCAACCGATCTAGATCATATGAAAGTGGATTATATTCGTAATGGTTTCGATGGTTATGAATCTCTTCGCTTGGGGAATTCCCGCTGGCGAAGATTGGTAGAGCCCCGCTGTGGCACCAAGTCTGTATTTCATTTTGATGTGCAAGGTTCGTTTGCAAAAACTACTCATACAGGGTTGCCTTGGTTGCGATATTTACGATCGCTATTAAATGGCCGATTGCATTTCTGACCTTTTAATAGTTGGCATCCTCCCGCTGGAAAGTTCGTTGTCCCAGAAATTATTCTTACTTTTTAAAATAGTGATTATCCTAATAATGGTTTAAATTCACATCAGCACGATCCCTACTGCACTGCTAGTTAAATAAAGATAATAATTTGTAATGAAATCTTTCAAGATTTTTTCATTCTGATTTTAATAACACTGAACAAGTAAGTATTTTAGGCTATATATTTAGATTGGCTTAATCACACTTTTCTTACAACACAAATTATTTTTGGTAGGTTTCAATAAATGAAAACCACCTTTCTATAATTTTGCACCCGACTCACAACCTTCCTCCTGCTTGAAAAAATACAGTTCCCTTCGCTTGAAGTTGAAATTAGTTTTATTATTACTACCAGTTTATTGCAGTGGGTTTCTTAAAAATTAGTGTAATTGCAAAAGTTTAATCACTTACGAACTATAAATTAACTCAGCGAGGATCAAATTATCAAAGCGCAGAGAGTTTGATTTCGGGGAAACTTCAAATCAAAAAAGAGGCCAGCGACTTCATACTGGATTTACCGTTAGAATTAACCGATATTATTCATCTGAAATAATTTTTACCGAATCAACAAGAAAAAAGTTTAGAGATTGCTTATTGATTGGGGTCCGCAAGAGAAGTAATGGTCGGGATATCAAGGGCGCCCTGATAAAAGCGCAGGTTGCTAATTGTACCATCAAAATAGTTTTGCGCCCCAAACCCAAACCATAAGGGGGACTTGTTATCTAGGTCAAATGGTTTTTCAGAAGGAATTGGTGAAGAAGCAGTTAGTTTCCCATTAACGAAAAGCTGAATCTGAGGTCCTCTTCTAATTGCAGCAATATGGGTCCAAGCGCCCCCGATATCGCGTTCGTGAGAAGCAACTGCGCCTGCCTGCATTGCGAAGACCCTGCCAAGGGAAGGATCAACAATCGAGTCAAGAGAGCGCCCCTGACAAGAACCGGTACCTGCAAAAAGTTTTCCTTGAAAGCAAGTAAGGCAGGTAATGCGAGCCCAAGTTGCTACATTTTTGACATCCCAATCAGAACGCTTAGCAAGCGAACCAAGTTGCGTCCAATCGTTATCTTTTTCAAAACGATAAACTTCAGCTTTGGGAATAAGCCCCGCATAAAGTTTGCCATTGTATACGGTCAGATCCATAACCTCGTTAATTAAGTTTGGCCCTTCTGGAAGGCCAAGTCTACCAATTTTAGACCAAGATTGGGAACCATCGTAGCGAAGAACATACCCCTGTGGCCAAGTACCAAGAATCATTTTCCCGGCAAAAACTTGCATCGAATGAATCTGATTAATATCAAAGGGTGCGCTACCAATTTTAAGCCAAGATTTAGCACCCTTATATTCATAAATATTTCCATGTGTAGAAGCAAAAAGCTTACCCTGCATAGGTAAAAAGCATTCGAAGTTCTTTCCATCAGGTGCGCCACAATCGATCCAATTGTTGCCATCATACTTAAAAGCTTTTCCTCCCCCTACACTGTCAAGTCCTGCAAAAAGATTTCCATTATAACTTGCTAGACAAAGAATGCGGGAACCGTTACCAACTTGCCCAAGGTCTTTCCACCGAACCCCGCCCTCATAAACAAAGACCCGAGTAGGTGCGGGTAAGGGGGCACCTTTAAGCCCTCCAAGTGCTTGAACCCAATCCCAGATGCCAGTGCCTGCATAAAGCTTTCCGTTATGCACTGCTAAAGACATAACGGAATGATGATTTTCATTATCTCCAAGCCTGCCACAATCGATCCAATTTTTATTAACACCCAGGCGAAAAACATGGGCACGGCTTTGTGGTTTATCTGCATCTGCAATGCCACAGTACAAATTATTTTCAAAAGTAACTAAGTTCGAAATCAATGAGTTTGAAGGCCAAGGTTTTCCATAATCTTCCCATAGCGAAGTCGATGCATCATCAATCCCAAAATGAACATGCCTAGTATCCGACATTGCACTGTAGGCAGGCGAACTACCCGAGATATGAAGGTTAATCCCTTTACGCAAATCAGGATCAAATTTACTAACAAGATCCCCTAAGGTTGAAGTTAATGGCATTCGACATCGAACCCAAAGAGCCAGTGAAAAATCTTTCTTCCCAATATTAAATGCAGCAGTATTATTCACCTTAATCCGACTATTTCTTCCATTAAACATTGCACTTTTCTTCAAACTATCTTTGGGCCAAACTCCAAATTCTACATTCTCAGCTTCGCCATCAGCAGATCCGATTACATCTTTTGTATCTTCAATTAATGGATAATGAGCCATCAGTGTTACTATCGACTTTTTATCATCAGAAACATTTTTGATCTGCTCTGACTTGGTTTCGCGCCAAGAAGCCAGAACAATGCCAATTAATAATATCAGCAAGGATGAAACCTTGAAGCAAGCTGAGAAATTATTTTTATTTATGATAAGCATTCTTTAACTTCTTTTATTTGGGGTGAGTTCAATAATACTATTTTATATGTAACCGTTCGGTGAAAACCCTTCTTGCGGGATTAAAGAATATTATCATAAAAACAAAAACGCGAGATATTAATCTCGGGGTTAGTAAAGCAAAAAACCGTAAGTAGGACATAACCAAGCAGTTATTACGGAGATTAGGCAAGATGAAACCCAGTTTTGCCGTGCCAAAGCCAAGCAATCTTTTAGTTGATAATAATGACGCTTGGGCCGCTACCCTCTTTTACAATATTTTTCTATTCACACAAACAGACATATATAAGAATCCCACCGAACGCAGTCGGTGGGCTTGGTTGTCGGGAGGGGTCGGTGGGCTTGGTTGTCGGGAGGGGTCGGGGGGCTTGGTTAATTTAATTATAATCACAGTCGGGGGCTTGGTTTTTGAGAAGTTAGGTAAATTTATTTGTGCCTTTTAAATCAAAGTTGAGGGGACTTTATTTGTGCGATTTTAATCAAAGTTGGGTGCTTGTTTACCTCGTTTTGTTGATGCAAATCCTCTTACAAAAGATCTAAAAAAACTTCAACAATGTGCTTTATGTCTTAAATCGCCATAGCCACCTGAGGAGGCTGCTCAGGTGCCTCCTCACCCCAATCTAATTGCCACGCACGAGCCACCTCAGGTGCCTCCTCACCCCAATCTAATTGCCACGCACGAGCCTCCTCAGGAGGCTCCTCAGGTGGCACCTGAGCACCGTGCCAATTAGTCTAACCTATTCTAACTTATTCTAGTCTAACTTATTTTAGTCTAGGGGATAGCGGTAGCTCCTGAGGAGCCACCGACCCCCATTCAAAAAAATTCTTGACCCATCAACTTCAAAACTCGCAAAGCCAGGGGTAAGATTTAATCCAAAAATATTGGCAAGTATTTCAATTATGAAACGACTAATAAAATAGAGGGCAAGTTTAACGAAGGTTTTTATTAAACCCGAGGGGTTAATGATGCAAAGCACTTTTAAACATTTGAAAAAAGTTTGTTTTATGAATCTTCTTTTGGGAAGTTCTTTTCTCACTTTGGGTAAAGCTTCAAGCGCAAGAATCGGATGGCTATGCAGCGAAATCTTAGGTCATTACCAAACCAAAAACCAAGAAATCAAACTCAAAAAAATCGGGCTCAAAACAGATTTTAAAAAGTCAGCAAGAACAATCATTCAAGCCATTTCGCGAAAAGAAAAAGAATTGGTCATTCGCCCTTCCTTGGTTTCAATGTTAACAACTTAACCTATTTTCACCTCTTCTGTTTTACTTGCTATTGAATGCTAAAACACCTATGATACCTTGATAAGTTTGATATTTGGCTTTCGAATCAGGGTTTGATATGACAACACCGTCATCTGTACAGCGAATCACCTCTCGTGATAATCCCATGGTCAAGCGTTTGCGCCAATGTGCTGGCCAAAGTAATATTTATCGAACTCATAAACAGGTTTGGCTAGAGGGCGATCATCTATGCCGGGCTGCTTTATTGCGTGGGCAAACCATCACACAAGCTTTTTTTGCTGAAAGTTTTTGGGAGTCGCAAAGCCAACTCTGGTTGGAATGTGCACCTGTAATTACCTTGATGCCAGATGCCTTGTTTTCATCCATAAGTGGGTTAGAATCGCCCTCGCAAATGGGCTTCTTGTTAGAACTCCCAGAACAAAAACCAATAGAAGATGGTGTGATGACTGTGGTGTTGGATCGCTTGCAAGATGCAGGCAATGTGGGTTCGATTTTACGCAGTGCTGCAGCTTTTGGTATTAAGCAAGTATTGGCTTTAAAGGGAACAGCAGCGCTTTGGTCGCCCAAGGTTTGTCGTTCTGCAATGGGGGCACATTTTGGCCTTCAATTGATTGAGGGCTTATCAGAAACAGATCTTGATGCATTAACTATCCCTCGCCTTGCAACCAGTTCACATCAAGGCCCTTTCTTGCACGAATGGATGCAGCGTTCGGATTGGCCACATCCTTGCGCTTGGCTTTTCGGTCACGAAGGTCAGGGGTTATCTGAATCATTGCTGAAGGGTGCAAAGCATTGCGTTCGGATCGCCCAGCCAGGGGGTGAAGAATCTTTGAATGTCGCTGCTGCTGCTGCAATTTGTCTTCACGCAAGCGCCAGTATTTTAAACAAAATATAAAAAAAGTATTAATACCATAATAATGTATAATAGCAGCATATCGATTTTTGTAGTTGAGTCTAATTAATTTATAAGGATAAAGAAATGCCTACGAATAACACACGCCGCGAATTTATCCAAGCATCCACAGCCAGCTTGATTTTGCCTTTACCTGCGCCCGCTATTGATCCGAAACCGATTAATGTGGTGGTTTGGGATGAACGCCAGCCTGCGCAGAAACAGGCTTACGATAATTTTCTGGGAAACCAGATCGCCAACCATTTCAAGGGTCAGCCCGGCATAGCGGTCAAGTCTGTAACTATTAATGAAGATGAGAAAGGGCTTTCGCCGGTGCATATGCGTGGGTGCGATGTTCTTATTTGGTGGGGCCATGTAAGGCAGGCCGAGATCACCCCTGAAATGGCCCACCCTTTGATCCAGCGGATTAAGGAGGGAACCCTTTCGCTTATAGCTTTACATTCTGCCCACTGGTCTACTCCTTTCGTAGAGGCAATGTACGAGCGCACTAAGCTTGATGCGGAAAAGATTCTTAAACGCGATACTCAGAAACCCGGTACTGCAAAAGTTGAGATTTCGTACATTGATCCACCCAAGCGGTACGCAGCTCCCAGTGCCGGTGATAAACTTACGCCTTTTATCGACCTGCGCAAATTTCCCGATGGCACCGAGAAGGCGACTGTGCACCTGCCAAACTGCTGCTTCCCTGCATATCGAGCGGATGGTAAGCCGAGCCAGATCCGGGTTCTTAAGCCGAGTCATCCTATCGCCAGAGGTCTGCCCGAGTCATTTGAAATTCCGCAAACCGAGATGTACGCCGAGCCGTTCCATATTCCCGAACCTGATGAAGTAGTGCTGGAGGAAAGGTGGGCGAGTGGTAACTGGTTTCGCAGCGGAATGGTTTGGAATCTGGGTAAAGGCCGTGTGTTCTACTTCCGTCCTGGGCACGAGACATACGCAGTTTTCAAAGAGAAACTGGTGCTGCAAATTTTGGAGAACGCCGTCCGCTGGCTCGCCCCGAAAAGCGAATAAGCAACCCTTACCAAAATCACTTATTACTTCGGTTTGCTACCCTACCTTTGTTTTTCGTAAGCTACCTTCGCCTATAAATTAGTTTCTTACTAACTTCGCTAAATAGTTAAAATTATTCGGCTTACATTTATACCAAGGTGAAAATTGGGTAAGTGCGTTATCAATGACGGCAGTAAATTGCAATTTATAATAGTTCAAAAGTAGCTAAACCTCTGCCGATTAGAAATTACAAAGCAAACGCTTTTGGCTTATAAGATATGCACGGCAATATCTGAAAGCAGTGGGTCTTTTATGGTTGTTGGTTCTGCTGCTACCATATTCAGCCAAAATCACTTACGCATGCAGGATCTGCGGTACGATGGCTTTGGGTTTCGTTTGGCAAAGACAAAATAACTACAGATTTGGTTTTAGGTATTAAAGGCTTTCGCGTTTCCTAATAGCTTTCTTCTTCAGAATTATCTTCATCTTCGTAACTGACTTCATCTTGATAACTATCTTCTTCGTAGGTATCTTTGTCATCATCTTTAGTTTCATCATCAGTATCATCATTAGGGCCCATCATTTTCGACCTCTCTTTTAAAGTAGTTTAATAATCTTCTATTTTAGGTTATTCTGCAGCATTGAATCTGTCAATTTATTTATTGTCTGGTTTGTAACCATTCGGCGAAAAACTTTTTGAAGGGGGGTGTTAGCCTTGGATTTAATTTTTTCCACTTCGTAGAGGCTTTTCAAAGACAAATACAAAAGGCATAAATCACAAGGTGTAAAGCAGTAAAGAAACAAGCAGTAATTAATAAGTCCTCGCAAGACGGAACCCAAAATAGATGACCCGGTTATCAGGCGAGTCGTTGACGCGGTTAGCCGAGCGGGAAACCCCAGCAGAACTGACGAAAGACCCACCACGCAACACACGGTATTTACTGGAATTTGGGCCCTTGGGGTCAGTAACGGCACCCTTAGGATAATCGCCATACCAATCTTCACACCACTCCCATACATTCCCGTGCATATCATACAAACCAAAGGCATTCGCCTTATAACTCCCTACGGCGAATGGCTTACCAATCAAATTATTATAGCTCGCATCCTTTGGCGTGATAGTATCTCCAAAGGAATACACTGTTTTAGTGCCTGCCCTACACGCATATTCCCATTCGGCTTCTGTTGGTAATCTAAACCCACCCCTGCACTTTGCATTCAGATACTTGATAAACTCTTGGCAATCATCCTACGACACATTCGTTACGGGTAATTTTGCCCCCTTTGACTTACTTGGGTTATTTCCCATCAACAATTCCCATTGCTCCTGCGTAACTTCATACTTGCCCATATAGAACGGTTTAGATATTGTTACTCCGTGTTGCACTTCATTACCATAACGATTTTTTTCGTTTTTGGGTGATCCCATTATAAACTTACCCGCAGGGATTAATACCATCTCGAGCTTTATATCTTTGCCTAGGTCTATTACTTCTTCCTTGATTTCTGCTCCTTGTACCATTGCTAAAAACATTACCCCTAAGCTTACTATCATACTTCCGCTTACTAGTGCTTTCATTTTTCACCTATGGGATTTATAGTCTTTAAATACTAAACCTAAGCTTAGTTTATGCCAGTGCTGGGTTAAAGAGAATTATGATTTAAAAAAACCAAAGAGATTAATTAAAGTGGAGCTACCTTAAGTAGATCTGCTTTAACTGGAACTTTAGGATTAGACATTTAGAGGTCTAGCAGCACCCTCCAGCGGTTAAACTCAGGTGAAGTTTAAGGCGTTGTTATGTTGCGGTTTCTAGTTGCGTGTTTGATTAACAAGTTGCTGAATATATTGATTAGACGAGCCATAGCTTACGATTGCTCCGTCAAGATCAGCATGTTTGTAGAGATGCAAGGCGCGTTGGATTCCTCCAATGATCCAATCGGTTTCGTTGCCAAACGCTCCGGCGCCGATAAGCGTTAGAAACAATTTGTTGCTTCCATATCGTATCGAATTCAAAATTGCAGTACAAATTGTTGCTTCATAGGATGCCTCTAGAATTAGCCGTGCGAATTCCGCCCAAAGATTCGAAGAATGCCGGGAATAGGCAACTGGCAAAGCGGAGCAATAGGCTTGTGAGACTTTATGCCTGGAGTCATCGGAGGGCACTTGCGTATTCCACTGAATACCGATTCGTAGCAACTGTCGCAATCCATCAAGTTCACTCTCGCTTGATGCTTGAAGTCGATGCGCTATCTCGACCAAACCATTGTGTGATGCCAACGCATAACCGTTTCTCATTTCCCAAAGACGGCTCTCGGCATTTCCCAATGCTACTCCGATGTCCGCAAGACAATCGATTTGGTTTCTTGCTGATTGGCCAGTTTGCCCATTTACGACAGCGAAGTAGTTTCGGTAAATCGTTCCCGCACCAGCTGCGATAGCACACGCTGGTCCCTGAGTACGATCATTCTCGTAAATTCCAACCCCATGTTCAGGCGTTACACCCGGAGACACCATTTCCAGCAAATTAAACTGGGAAGCTACCTGAAAAAGCGCGCCGGCATTCGATTCGTTTGTGTGCAAATGCTGGACATTGGCAACTATTTCGCGAACCGATATTTCTCCTACCTTATGCCCAATCGAATGGACATGTTCTCTCAGTTCGGCCAAAGACGGGGTTTCCAATTCACCGTACACCAACACCTTCCCGTTTACATTAGAAATTAGTGTATTACCGTCAACGGTGATATTCTCACGAACCTGCTGTGGGGATTCTTCAGGAAAACCGGTTAATGTTTCAAACCACATCATTGAACTTCATCATGCGACAAAACATTTAAGCTTACCTGATATTTCCTGTAACGACGAGTCGCGGGAACGGGTATAATAATTTTAGAATTAACCTGTTTGCATAATATGACGGCAGAAATAGCTCGTCAATAAAAAATAGAATTACTTTATACTTTTGGGGAAGTGATTGTGCAAAAATGAAGTTGAAAATGGTGGCAAGACATCTAGCAGCCTCGTTGATAAGGATGCTGCACATTGCCAGTAGCCCATCCACGCCGAGTTATTGTCCCGTTTTGCTGGCTGAAGGGACAATTGTGTTGGTCATATATTTGATTCGTAGTAGGCTTATAAATAGGGTGCCTGTAAACTAGAAATACTTTAGCAGCCGATTGCTCTTAATTCCCCTAATAATAGCCCAATGCATTTGTAGCTTTTGGTTAAGCAAGCTGTAAGTCTCTAAATCAATAGGGGGTGTTTTCACTTAACACAATAACGCTGTTCAATTATTGAATGTTTGTGTCGGGGATGGAGACACTGTGGACAAAAGCTTAATAGCTATTCTGTTGCCCCAACATTGAGTAGGGTGCGAAAATTACTAATTTGGAGATGTCTCCACAACTTTAATGCGGGTCACGGCTTTGAGGGAACCCCGCCTTCTGCAACGGCTGTTTTGGCAATAAATGTTCTCGAGAATTAACTACCACCCCTTTTTCTGCCAGTCGCCTTACATTCAGATGGGTTTAAGTTTTACTCTAAACCCACCCCTATCTTTTAAGACCTGGCAGCCTGGGAACAAACCCACTTAAACGGTTGTTAGTAATTCCCTTATTAATAAGCCAATGTAAGTGGAATATGCGTTTACCAATCTAGAGGTGACTAAATAGCATTACAAGAATGGCTTTTAACCCCCAGTGAAATTTTGGCATATACTTTAAGTATCATGAAATTCGGTATGAATCTGGGTCGATTTCAAAACTACCATCTTTAAAGTTAGGGCACGGTTTTCCACGAAATTTGTAATTGCCAACATTAATAACACTAAATTAATCAGATATTAGGCGATTAAATTATTGCAACAGTATTTGTAACCCTTACAATTAGGTTCGTATTTTACCCACCTATTGAAAGGAAGATTTCACAATGTTTCAGAAGTCGATTGCGATGCGATTTTTCGCATTATCTCTTGGTTTAGTTCTTGTTAGTAGCCTTGCTGCTGCTGATACTGATGGCTTTACCCCCTTATTTAACGGCAAGAATATGGATGGGTTTAAGTTCTTCTTTGACCCTAAAGCGCCTAAAGATTCTGACCCTGCAAAAACTTGGTCGGTTAAAGATAGCGCCATCATTTGCACCGGCAAACCCACCGCTTTCTTCCATACCGAAAAATCCTATACGAATTATGTCCTCACTTATGAATGGCGCTACCCTGTTGGCAGTGCAGAAAAGAGCAACTCTGGCTGTTTGGTTCATATTCAAGAACCCCTTAAAATTTGGCCCAAATGCATCGAGCCACAAGGTAGATATTTCGATCACGGCAAATTGTTTATGATGGGCCTTGGCAAGGATGATATCAAAAGCAACAACTTCAACGAAGCTGTTTTAAAAACCGCTTTGAAACCTATGGGCGAATGGAGCAAAACTGAAATCACTTGCACTGCTGCTGGCAAAATTAATGTCAAAGTTAATGGCAAAGAAGTCAGTACAGGCGAA